>Ga0123329_1001035_pt1 | contig 27021 bp, 19 predicted proteins | sample BioC12SIPDNA_FD_89703 | JGI IMG/M metagenome (GOLD analysis project Ga0123329, IMG submission 89703) | Anaerobic biogas reactor microbial communites from Washington, USA - Biogas_R1_B C12 SIP DNA | ecosystem: Engineered > Bioreactor > Anaerobic > Unclassified | place: Washington, USA | collected...
AGCACGTCCCCCATCGCTCGCGCCAAGCTGATCTCATCTTCCACGATCAGAATCCGTGGCATTCACGCCCCCTATCCCGCGGGTAATTCCACAAAAACAGTCGCCCCGCCGTCGGGGTTATTCCACGCCCCCGCTTTGCCTCCTTGACGCTGCAGCGCCTGCCGGGCCAGGCCAAGCCCCAGCCCCATCCCCTTCTGCTTCGTCGAGTAGGAGAACTCGAATATCCGCTCCGGCTGGTCCGGTGGCAAGCCGGAGCCTCGATCGATGACGGATATCCGACAACTACCTGCTCTCGCCTCCTGCGACGGCTCGCGTGACTGAGCGTCGGCGCCGGCGGTGTGGGCGAATTGATCGGGCTCCAGTCGCTCAGCCCGTAGCTCGATGGTCTCACCCAGGGGTGACGCTTCGATCGCGTTGACAACCATGGCGATCAGGGTGTGCTCGAGCGTCGCGGGCTCGTACACGCAAACCAGCCCACCCGGAGGCATATTGAGCACCAGCCGTAGCTCCTTGGCAGCCAGCTCCGGACTCAGAGCACTGGCGACCCTGGCGAGTATGGGGGTCACATCGGCGGTACGGGCGGCGGTTGGGCGTTCGTGGGCAACCTCCATGAGCCCCGCAATCCAACTGTTCATCCGGTCCACCGAGACGATGATCTCTGTCATTCTCTCAGGGAGGTTGGGGGTCGTTCCGGCTTGCCGAGCGGTCAGTTGAGCGGTTGCCCGAATGCTGGCCAACGGGTTTCGCAGGTTGTGGGCCAACTGGGCGGCGAATTGCCCGATAGTCGTCATTCGCTCGGACTCGATCAGTTTCTGCTGCAAGTTGCGCAGTGACTGTCGGGCGCGATCCAGGGCTTCGGCCAAGCTGGCCATCTCCAGGGGCGAGGTTAGCAGGGGGTCTGGCGGCGGCTGGCCGCGAGCCAAGGCCTCGACTTGGCGGTTCAAGCGCTCCAGCGGTCGGATCAGCCATCGCCGGAGGAGCGAACCGATGACCAGGACGTGCAGCATGGTCAGCCCAGCCAGGATGAGCAGCAGGACGATGCGGCGGGTTTCCTGTTGGGCGGCTTCGGCATGGAGCAGGGTGAGTTCGAGGTCCACGAGTTCGGCATAGGCTAAGAGAGCTTGGCGGACGGCGGCGCTCTCGCCGGGCTTCTCGGATTCGGGCAGCTCGCGCCAGCTTTGGAAGCGGCGGTTGAGGTTGTTGAGGGCCTCGCGGACGGGGTCCACCGCGCGATAGTCGGCGGCCTCGGCCAGCTTGGGGTACTGGCCGACGAGAATGCCAACGAAGGCCAGTTGCTGGTCCTCCAGTGCGGGCCAGCGGTCGTGGCCGAAGAGTGACTGGAGTTTCTGGGCGCCGAGGGCCATGTCGTTCCAGGGTTGAAGGGCGCCGAAGATGCGGCGGGCTCGGTTGAACTCGAAGGCGGTGACGCCGACCGTGGCGACGCTGAGGAGGACCACGATCAAGTAGACGAGGAGCAGTCGATGCCTGAGGGTCATGGGCGCACCGTTGGCCGGCGGGCGGCTTTGGGGCGGGTGGGCCACGCGCGAAGCCGCCCCACGTCCCGGTAGCCGCACGCCTGAATACCCCCGTCGGCGGGCTTTGGCAAGGGGTGGAGGGGCCGGAATCGTGGAGGGCGTGGAGTTGTATCGCCCAGGGGGCTTGCAACACGACGAAGCCCCGTCTAAACTCAGCCCCCCAAGAGCTTGGATCTAGGCTGGGCAGTCCCTTGGCGGGCGTCGCGAACGCTGATGAAGTTTGTACTGATTGATCGTATTATCGAGTTGGTTCCCGGTCAGCGGATTCGCGCGGTGAAGGCGTTGACGTTGGCGGAGGAGTATTTGGCGGATCATTTTCCGCGGTTTCCGGTGATGCCGGGTGTTTTGATGATTGAGGCTTTGGTTCAGGCCTCGGCATGGCTGGTTCGGGAGACGGAGGATTACGCGCACAGCATGCTGTTGCTGAGCGAGGCCCGGAACGTGACTTATAAGAACTTCGTGGCTCCCGGCCAGACGTTGGAAGTGACGGTGGAGGCGAAGTCGATTGAGGCGACCGCAAGCCGATTTGTGGGCACGGGGCGTTGCGGTGATGTTGAGATGGTGAAGGCCCACTTGTCGTTGCGGCACTTTAACTTGGCCGAGGAGGATGTCGGCTTGGCGGCGGTGGACCGCCGGCTGCTTGAATCGGCCCGCCGGCAGATGGCGCTGCTGAAGCGGCCCTGAGAGGCTCGCGTGTTGAGGTGAAGGCGTACGCCGGTTGTGATGAGTAGATAGCCATTGTTGGATGGAGGTACACACAGATGCCGATGAGCCGTGAGGAGATCTTTGAAAACGTCCGGGATACGCTGGTAGATGCGCTGGCCGTGGAGCCGGATGAGGTAACCGAGGGGGCGACCCTGACGGGGGATCTCGGGGCGGAAAGCATCGACTTTTTGGACATTGTCTTCCGGCTGGAGAAGAGTTTTGACATCAAGATTCCGCGTGGTGAGCTATTCCCGGATGATCTGCTGAATAACCCGGATTACGTGTCGAACGGGAAGTTCACGCCCACCGGGTTGTCGCAGATCAAGAAGGCGATGCCGCACGCAGACTTTTCCGGTTTTGAGAGTGATCCGGACGTGAACAAGATGCCGGACCTTTTCACGGTCAAGACGCTGGTGAACTACATCGAAGCGAAGCTGGCGGCGTAGTATGGCATCGCTGGGATGTATTCGGGGCATCAGCGGCATTCCCGCCATTCTTTTGGGCAGTGGCCATAGTTGGACGGTGACTTCACGGCGGGCGGTGTCCGCCGCGGGGGCCGGCCGTGGCAGTATGACGCTGACATGACAGGGCTTCGCGATCGAACATGCGTTGGATCTGGATCGACAAGTTCGTGGAGTTTGAGTCGGGTCGGCGGGCCGTGGCGGTCAAGAACCTGACACTGGCCGAGGAGCACCTGCACGACCACTTTCCGGGCTACCCGGTGATGCCGGCGAGTCTGATGATCGAGGGCATGGCCCAGACGGCGGGCATATTGGTGGGCGAAGCCCGGGACTTTTCCGAGAAGGTTATTCTGGCGAAGGTCAAGCTGGCTCGGTTCGAGGGGGTGGCCCGGCCGGGCGAGCAGCTTCGCTTTGAAACGGTCATCGAGTCGATCACGCCAGAGGGAGCCACGACAAGCGGGAAGATTCTGTGCGACGGCCGGCCGTTGGGGCAGGTGGACATCATGTTCTCGCACATTGACCAGAACATGAGCGGGCTGAACTTTCCGCAGGAGAATTTCGTATTCACCGACGAGTTCAGGAACCTGCTGACGACCTACCAGGTTCGTCGGCGAGAGGGTGTCTGATCATCGCGTTGGCCGGTCGATCGGTGATCGTTCCCGGAGAGGTGTTTCTTTGGAGGCGGCTAGGCCGCTTCCTTTCGGCGGCGATGAGGAGGCGGGTTGCCTCATACCCGCGGTAAGATCGAGAAGGGTGGACCAAGGGGTAAACACATGAACTCACGTCGCGTCGTGATCACCGGGCTGGGACTGGTGACCCCCGTGGGCATCGGAGCGGAGGCGGTTTGGACCGGTCTGCTGGAGAATCGCTCGGGGATCGGGCGGATCAGCGTTTTCGATCCCTCGCGATTTGACTCGCAGGTGGGCGGCGAGATAGCCGGGCTCAAGGTGGCTGATTTCGTTCCGAAGAGCTATCGCAAGAGCACGAAGGTGATGGCCCGGGACATCGAGATCGCGGTGGCGGCGGCGTGTTTGGCGGCGCGGGACGCGGGGCTGCGGACCAAGTGTCTGATTGATCGGCAGGAGGTTGAGGGCCCGCCGAATTTTGATCCGACGCGTTTTGGCGCGAACATTGGGGCGGGGCTGATCTGTGCGGATTTGACCGAGTTGGCCGGGGCTTTGTACACCGCCTCGGACGGGCAAGGCCATTTCGATATTCGCAAGTGGGGCAGTGATGGGATGAACAACCTGACCCCGCTTTGGCTGTTGAAGTTCCTGCCCAACATGTTGAGTTGTCATGTGACCATCGTGCACGACGCCCAGGCTCCGTCGAACACGATCACCTGTGCCGAGGCTGCGAGCCATTTGGCGATTGGGGAAGCGTTTCGGACGATTGCCCGCGGTGCGGCGGACATTTGCATCTGTGGTGGGGCGGAGAGCAAGCTGAACCCGATGGGGCTGATGCGGCAGAGTCTGCTCAAGCGGTTGTCGCTGACGCACAACGAGGCCCCGGAGCGGGCATGCCGGCCGTTTGACGTAAGTCGCGACGGCTCCGTCATCAGCGAGGGCGGCGGGCTGCTGATCCTCGAGGAACTCGAGCACGCCCGGGCTCGCGGAGCCCGGATCTACTGCGAGTTGGCGGGTTTCGGGGCGAGCACCAATACGCACAGTTGGTCCGAGCCGCATCCGGAAGGTGCTGGGATTGCCTCGGCGATCCGCAAGGCGATGGCCGATGCCGAAGTCTCTCCTGGCGACGTGGACCTCATCGGGGCTTTCGGCTCGGGCACGGTGGCGCATGATCTTTCGGAAGCTCGCGGTATCCAGGCGGCCCTGGGCGCTCGTGCTCAGGAGGTTCCCGTGATGGCCATCAAGGGGTCGATGGGCAACAACGGGGCGGGTAGTGGAGCGATTGACGTGGCTGTCGCGGCTCTGAGTATCCAGCACAACACTGTGCCGCCTGCGGTCAACACGGAGAAGGTCGATCCGGCCTGTGGGTTGAACGTGGTCGTCGGGAGTGCGGCGAAGCTTGGGGTTAACACGGCGGTCAGCGTGGCATATGCGTTGGGTGGCGGGCAGAACGCGGCCCTGGTCCTCAAACGGTTGGAGGGTTGATTCGCATGGCGACACGACGACGCGTGGTAGTGACCGGGATGGGCTGGATCACGCCGCTGGGCGACGAGCTGGAGTCCGTCTGGCAGCGTTTGCTCAAGGGCGACAGCGGCGTAGCTCCCACGACGCTATTCGACGCGAGCACCTTTCCGACGACTTTTGCGGCCGAGGTGAAGGGCTTCAGTATCGAGAAGCACCTGGGCGAGGGGGCGGCTCGTCATCATCGGGCGAGTCGCAATACGCAGTTCGCGTTGTCGGCTGCCAGTGTTGCGTGGAAGAATGCCGGCCTGGCGGGCTGCGACGCTCTGGACCCGAATCGCGTTGGTGTGTATCTCGGCGGGGGCGAAGGGCCGATCGATTTTGACAACTTCGTAGCGGCGGCGGTTCGGGGGTGGGATCCTGCCGCCAACGGTGGTCGGGGCGATCTGGACACGCGGATATGGGCTGAGGTGGCGGCCTCCAGGTTGGATGCCACGCGGGAGCTCGAACAAGATCCGAACATGGCGGTTGGGCATATCGCTTGCCATTTCAATGCCCAGGGTCCGACGTTCAACACGCTAACCGCCTGTGCCGCCAGCACCCAGGCCATGGGTGAGGCGACCAACGTCATTCGCCGCGGCGACGCCGACGTTGTCATCTCGGGTGGAGCTCACAGTATGATCCATCCGTTCGGTGCTACCGGGTTCAACCGGCTGACAGCGCTGTCGACCAGGAACGATTCCTGCATGACGGCCAGCCGGCCGTTCGACCGCACGCGCGACGGTTTTGTGCTGGGCGAGGGGTCGGGCATCGCGATTCTCGAGGAGTACGAGCACGCTCGGCGTCGCGGGGCGAAGATCTTGGCGGAGGTTGCCGGTTTCGGCTCGACCGCCGACGCGTTTCGGGTGACGGACATCCACGAGTCCGGGCGGGGCGGAATCGCGGCGATGCGGCTGGCTCTCCAAGACGCGGGCCTGACGCCGGCCGACATCGACTACATCTCCGCCCACGGCACGGGAACTGAGGAGAACGACAAGATCGAGTCGCTCGCCATTCAGGGCGTATTCGGGGAGCAGGCGAGGAAGGTGCCCATCAGCTCGATCAAGAGCATGATGGGCCATCTCATCGCCGCCGCTGGAGCGGTTGAGTTGATCACTTGTGTGCTGGCGATCCGCGACGGCATCTTGCCCCCGACGACCAATTACCAGTATGAGGACGTGAACTGCCCGCTGGACTATGTGCCCAACAAGGCCCGCAAGGCGACGGTCAATTCCTGTCTGAGCAACAGCTTCGGCTTCGGCGGCCAGAACGACACGATCATCATCACCCGCCCGCGGGATCATTGACCGGGCGCGGCTCTGGGATCTGCGATCTGGGATCTGCGATCTGGGATCCGGAATGTGAAATCTGGGATCTGCGATCCATGCGCCCCCGTGTTCCCCACCGCCTACCCCGCTGGCACCCGGGGACTTGCGTCTCCGGCTCGCTGGCGTCCCCGGCTGGCTTGCGGGCGCGGCTCTGCTTGCTTTGCTCGCATATTCTCAGCGATGCGTGGTTGTATTTCTTAGAAGCGCTGGTACAATATTTACCTTCGTGGTCGCGTAAGGCGCGGCCGCGAGGCGGGCCAAGGGAAAAGAGGCTCCCATCAGCTCCCTTGCGCATGCAGCTTTGCGATTGGCCAGTCTGAGCACTTCTTGAAAAGGAGATTGGTGATGAAGAGGCTGTTGTTGTCCATGGTTACTCTCTGCGTATCGGGCGGTGTCGGGCTGGGCGAGATCCCTGAGCCGACGGTGGACGGCTCGGCGGACCTGGCGGAGTACGTGGTTCCGCCGCCGGTGGTCGAGACGAAGGATGGATCGTCGGGTCTCGGCACACAGAACGGCCTGATCGTGCCGGGGGCCAATGACGGCTCGCCGGGCGCTGGCTCGGACGGGGCTCTGGAGGTCACCTCCGCCAACCTGGTCATCGATCTGCGACTGGCGGCCTCGGGGCCGGGCATCACCTGGGACAGCCCCGCCCCCGTCCCCGGCAACGGCGTATACGATCCCGACAAGTGGGCGGTGGTGTTCAAGTACACCTCGGTCAACATCGCCTCCGGCCGGACGGTGACCTTCATCAACCATCCGTCGGGCGCGCCCGTCGTCTGGCTGGTGCAGGGCGACGTGACCATCGCGGGGACGCTGGCGTTGAATGGGGAAAACCAGACCAGCAGTATGGCAAGACCGGTGACGCCTGGTCCAGGCGGTTTCCGGGGCGGCGCTGCAACACAAAGCCATGCTGCCGGTGGCGGTGGGTTTGGCCCCGGCGGATCAATGTATAGGTTGAACGCCCGTGGTACCGGGGGAAGTTACGGTGGCTCCGGAGGGTATTATACTAATCCGCAGTTGGTCGGTGTTTGCTACGGAAACGCGGGCGTTTTCCCTCTTCTCGGAGGCTCCGGCGGCTCCAGTGATAAGGAGCTGAACAGCGGTGGTGGTGCCGGTGGCGGAGCCATTCTGATCGCGACTCCAGGCACCACCGATATCACCGGACAGATTCAGGCTATAGGTGGAAACGGCTGCGATTGGGGCGGAAGCGGCAGCGGTGGCGCCATCCGCTTGATTTGCGATACCCTGGCGGGCGGGACAACCGGCCGGCTGTACGCTCACGGCGGCACGGGGGGACGGGTCGGCGGCGCCGGGCGCATTCGCGTCGAAGCGAATGAAGTCGCGCTTGAACATCAGGGGAATCCAGCCTATTCGCTCGGCCTTCCCGGAAGCACCGCCCGCATCTGCCCGGACAGCACCGCCCCACGCATCCGGGCGGTAACTCTGGGCGATCAGAGCGTGCCGGCAGAACCTATGTCGAGGTTCGATCCACAGCACGACGTGAACCTGGACACGCCCGCGGCAGTGACGCTGGTTCTCGATGCGGAGAACGTGCCCCTGGATTGGGTCATCTCGGTGCGTGTGGTGCCTCGGCACGGCGAAGATCAGTTGTACACCGCGACATTCGTCAGCGGCGACGCGAGCTTCTCGACCTGGGAGGCCCAGATCCCGGCCCTGCCCTACGGTTTCAGCGCGATCCAGGCCCGGGCGTCGAAGCCGTAAGGGGGTGAAACATGCTGGCACAACATGAATACTCAGGAGTCGTATTGCTTCACTCCGTAAGACAGCCCCCATTGAAGGGCAATTACCCGCGCGCCGTACCCCGGGCTAACGCTAGGGGCTCGTGGGGGTGCGGCGCTCTGGTTTGGGGAGTGCTGATGGTCACCTTGGCGATCACCGGCGTTGCCCGGGCGGAGGTCGAGATCACCGACGCCGTAACCCGCGAATTCAGCGTGTACAACGGCTCGCTGGAGCCGGTTGAGGTGACGGACGCCGTGACCCGCGAATTCAGCGTCTACAACGGCTCGCTGGAACCGGTCGAGGTGACGGATAGCGTGACCCGCGAGTTCAGTCTATACAACGGCTCACTCGGGCCAGTCGAGGTGACGGATGCGGTGACCCGCGAGTTCTCGGTGTTCAAGCACGGGGCAGTTTCGCGCAAGACGCATGGGAGCGTGGGCACCTTTGATGTGGCGGTGCATGTGCCGGGCGCGGTGGAGCCGCGCCAGGCCGGGCCGACGAAGCTCATCGTGACCTTCAACCAGGAGGTGCAAACGCCCGGCGGGCCGACTACCGAGGACATCGCCCTGTCCAGCGGGACGGTGACCGGCGTGGCCTTCTATACCCATAATGGGCCGCAGCTCACGATTGACATGACCGGGGCGGCCAACCAAGCCAACCTGGTGGTGTCCTATCCGGGGCTGACCGATGACCAGGGCGCGCCGCTGGCGGAAACGCTGTGCTTCGGCGTGCTGACCGGCGACGCGAACGGCGACCAGCGGGTCAATATCTTTGACCTCGTCCAGGTGCGAAACGCCCTGAACCAGGCACCGACGCAGAGCACGTTCACCCGGGACGTGACCGCCGATGGGGCCATCAACATCTTCGACCTGGTGGCGGTCCGCAATGTGTTGAACACGGCGCTGGCCAACGCCTGCCCGTAAGACGGCGGGACACAATGGGGACAGGCACTGCCGGAGGGGGTTGCTCCAGCAGGCGAAGAATCGCTTCCTTACGGGCGCGGCTCTGCCTGATTCTGCGCCTGCTGGTAACCTCCGCCACATCACTTCCTGACCCTGGACATCGCTACGCAGTCAAGGGTCAGGGAGCGGTTCTGCGATCTGCGATCCATGCGCCCCCGTGTTCCCCACCGCCTACCCCGCTGGCACCCGGGGACTTGCGTCCCCGGCTCGCTTGCGTCATCGGCTCACTTGCATCCCTGGCTCGGTTGCGTCCCCGGCTCGTGGGTTGCCTGAGCGCTGGCGCCGACTCCCGCTGGCACCGGTCTGGGGCGGCGGTGATGGCGTTGCGGCAGATCAGTGACTCGACCATAATGCGGACGCGACTCGGGACGGTCATTCGGCCATCACAAGGAGACATCATATGCGCACATCTCAGGATGCATGTGAGCAGGTCACACAGAACCGCGACCGTCGCGAGGGAGAGGTGGCGCAGATGGTAAGGAAGCCTTTCCCGACCCTTGGCATCGCTGTGCGACGTCGAGGGCAAGGGGGGACAGCTCGGACGCGTGCGGCACGAATGGGGAGCAACCGCTTCCTTGCAGACGCGGCACAGATGGGGAGGAACCGCTTCCTTGCGGGCGCGGCTCTGATGGGCGCGGCGCGGATGCGTGCGGCGAGGATGTTGAGGCCGGCGGTCATGAGCGTACTGGGGCTGGGTCTGCTGGTGGGTTGTGCTACGCTGGAGCCTCAACCGGTGGCCCAGGAGCCGACGGACTACCTGCGGGCCAGGCCGGCGGACGTGAAGTGGTTCCAGGAGGCGAAGTTCGGGCTATTCATCCACTGGGGGCCGGTGAGCCTGGTAGGCAAGGAGATCGGTTGGTCGCGGGCAGGCGAACGGCGAGGGATTGCCCCGGGGACAGAGGTGCCGGTCGAGGAATACGACAATCTCTACAAGCGGTTCGACCCGGTGCAGTTCAACGCGGACGAGTGGGTGGCGATTGCCAAGGCGGCGGGGATGCGTTACCTGGTTTTCACCACAAAGCACCATGACGGTTTCAGCATGTTCGACACGCGGTTGTCGGACTACAAGATCACGAACACACCGTTCGGGCGAGACGTGTGCGCCGAGCTGGCCGACGCCTGTCGGAGGGGCGGTTTGCGAATAGGCTGGTACTACTCGCCGGTGGACTGGTACCACCCTGATTACCGGACGGAGAACCACGCCCGTTACATCGCGTTCATGCATGGTCAATTGCGTGAGTTGTGCACGCGGTACGGCAAGATCGACATCATCTGGTTCGACGGGCTGGGCGGGACGGCGGAGGATTGGGATTCGGAGAATCTGTTCAAGATGCTGCGGACGTTGCAGCCGGGTGTGTTGCTCAATCGGCGAGCGGGTCTGGACGCCGACTTCGACACGCCGGAGCAGCAGATTGGCCGCTTCCAGGTCGATCGGCAGTGGGAGACGTGCATGACCATCGGCGAGCAGTGGTCATGGCGGCCGAACGATATCATCAAGTCGACCGAGGAGTGTCTGCACGTTTTGGCTCGGACGGTTGGCGGCGGGGGCAACCTGCTGTTCAACGTTGGGCCCATGCCGACTGGGGAGATCGAACCTCGTCAGGTTGAGCGGCTCAAGGAAATGGGCCGCTGGCTCAAGATCAACGGGGCGAGTGTCTACCGTACGCAAGGCGGCCCGTTTCTGCCCAACCCGTGGGGTGTGAGCACGCACCGCAGGAACCGGATTTACGTGCATCTGCTGATCGCCCAGGCTGAACCGATTCGGCTGCCGGCGATTCCGCGGCGGGTTACCGCCGCCCGGATTCTGGGCGGTGGCAGGGTGAAGGTCGAGCAGAACGAACAGGGTATCACGCTGACCCTGCTTGGTGGTTACTCGCACGAGGCGGTGACGGTGGTGGAGTTGCGGTTGGATGGCCCGGCGAATGAGATCGCACCGGTCGCCTTGCCGTCGGATTCCGTCGCGTTCAAGCGGCTGGCGACGCAATCGGGCAGGAAGCGTGAGGAGCACAGTGCGGCCGAAGCTCTTGACGACGACTACACGACGTTCTGGCTGCCGGATATGAAGGTCACTCCCGCATGGTTGGAGGTGGACCTCGGCGAGCCGACGCGGGTGGATCGCGTGGTGATTTGCGAGTTGCTCAACCGGGTTCGCTCTTTTTCCGTGGAGTATCGCGACGGCGAGGAATGGCGTGCGGTGGCCGAAGGGGCGAGCGTTGGAGCGATGCTCACGCTGCCCTTCGAGCCGGTTGTAGCCCAACATGTGCGGCTGGTCATTCGGGAGGCGGAAGGCGACCCGCACCGCTATTTTGGTGCTCCGCAGATCTCGGAGTTCCAGGTTTTCGCGGCAGACAGGTAGCGGCGGGACGATGGGTCGCGCCGTGGACTCGGCAACCATTACCGGGCATGAGGATGTGGGAGGCTCAACGTGAGCCACAATGCCTACTACGCCCCGGCATGAATGTCGGGCCTAGCGCAGAGGCAGGATGGTGGCGTTGGGTGGCTGGGATTGGCGCGTCGAGCTTGGTCCCGTCATGCTTCGTCGGGTTAAATGAAGACGCACGACAGGGCTACGTCGTGCAGCAGGAATGGGGAGCACCGAAGTTGATTCCGGCATCAATCCCGGAACCGGTGCAGCCTCGGGATACAGCGTGGAGCGATGTGATGGTTGAACTGTGCCCGGCGTCGTTTGCCGATCTGGTTGACCGGATGTTTCTGGAAATCCGGCGGCAGGAGGCGGTTTTTGATTTACCGCGGCGCAAGTGGTATTTGCCGCACGCCGACGGGCCGGATCTAGGCGTGCGGTTTCTGGGTCACCGAGCGGCGACGCCGGTAGGGCCTGCCTCGGGGCCGCACACCCAGATGGCCCAGAACCTGGTGCTCTGCTGGCTGGCCGGGGCACGCATCCTCGAACTCAAGACCGTTCAGATCAACGATCGGCTGGAGATCGGTCGGCCGTGCATCGACGCCGCCAACGTCTGCTACAACATCGAGTGGTCGCAGGAGCTGCGCATCGGCGAGTCGCTGAGCGAGTATGTGGCCGGGGCGATGCTCATCCACATGCTGCGGCAGATGGACTTGGCGGACGGCGTGGACCTGACCGGGTCGGCCGGCGATACCGTCTTCGACATGAGCGTGGGGTACGACTTGGCGGGCATCAAGAGCGAGCCCGTCGTCCGCTACATCGAGAGCCTCAAGAACGCCCGGGCGGCCATCGACGAGCTGCGGTTGCAGATTCCCGCCCGGCATCGGCGTCTGCGCGATCTGGACTATCCCGCTCAGGTCAGCGACTCGATCACCCTGTCGACCTTCCACGGCTGCCCCGCCGACGAGATCGAGCGGATCTGCACCTTTCTGCTGGGCGAGATGGGCGTCGACGTGGTGGTGAAGATGAATCCGCCGATGCTCGGGCGCGAGCGGCTCGAACATCTGCTCCACGAGGTGATGGGCTATAGCGAAATCCGCGTGAATCCGTCGGCGTACACCAGCGGGTTGCGGTTTGACGAAGCGGTGGACATGTGCCGGCGGCTGCGGGACTTGGCCGGGCGGCTGGGGCGGCAGGTTGGGGCCAAGTTCAGCAACACGCTCGAAGTGGTCAACCACCGTCAGGTCTTCCCGTCGGGCAACTCGGTGATGTACCTCTCCGGGCAGCCGCTGCACGTGATCACGCTGACGTTGGCGGAGTGTTTCCGCGAGGCCATGGGGCCGGAGCTGCCGTTGTCGTTCAGCGCGGGCGTGGACCAGCGTAACTTCCCCGACATGGTGGCGGCGGGTTTTGTGCCGGTGACGACGTGCACGGACCTGCTGCGCACGGGCGGCTACGGGCGTTTGCCGCGTTACCTGGCCCATCTTGGGGAGCGGATGGCGGCGGTGGGGGCGGGCACGATCGCGGATTACCTGCTGGACGTGTTTGGGCAGCGGGCAGCGGTCGGCGGGGATGTATCGAGGGCGGCGGCGGCGAACCTTGCCCACGTCGCCGAGCAGGCCCGAGGCGACGAACGCTACCGAGCGGCGGCCAATCGGGCCGAGCCCAGACGCGTCGATTCGCACCTGGCCCTCTTCGATTGCCTGACCTGCGACAAGTGCGTGCCCGTTTGCCCCAACGACGCCAATTTCACCTACGAGCTGCCGCCGCAGACGCTGGCGTTCACCGACTGGGTTGTGGGCGAAGATGGCGACCTGCGGCCGGGTGAGCGACGAGAACTGGTCGTCAAGCGGAAGCATCAGATCGCCAACTTCGCTGATTTCTGCAATGAGTGCGGCAACTGCGACACGTTCTGTCCGGAATACGGCGGGCCGTTCATCGAGAAGCCGTCGTTCTTCGGCTCGCTCGAAGGCTGGCGAAGGCATCGTGATCGTGACGGCTTCCAGGTGCAGTGCTCGGCGGGCGACCGCGTCATCCATGGTCGGATCAAGGGCCTTGAGTACCGCCTGACTGAGGACTTGGCGAGCGGCGATTGGACGTTCGAGGATGGCCGAGCCGCGTCGCGGTTCGCGGCCCGCACTGGCTGGCAGGGCGATGCCGGTCGGCCGGACACGGTGACCGATGCTCCGCCCGGCCACGTCATCGATATGCTGACGTTCCACACGCTGCGACTGCTGCTCGAAGGGATCCTCGACCCTGGTCGCGTGCATCAGGTCAACGTACGGTTTCTGACCCTGTGAGGCGACCGGGGCTGATCCCGAGGAATCATCGCGTTTCCGCGAAGCGGCAAGCGGCAAGATGGAACGGTCCACGACTCACCGTGGCGGGGGGCAGCCCCTATCCCATTGCGTCCAATGCTGCAGCGTGGGCCGAAAGTCGTCATCGCAGACTTCTCCTGGTGGCTGCCCCGCTGGCGTGCACTGAGACGGGATTTGGGTACAATGGCTTGCCCGGGCGCTGAGGCGGCCGGGTACGGTGTCATGTGAGCAGACCACAGCAACACGAGATGAGGTAACCAGACCCATGATCAAGATCCTAGTGGCGGACCCGTTGGCGGAAGAGGGACTCAGGCGAATCACCGAGGCGCCGGGCATCGAGGCCGACGTCAAGACCGGGTTGAAGGAGGACGAGCTGGCGGCCGTGGCGGGCCAGTACGACGGCATGATCGTGCGGTCGGGGGCCAAGGTGACAGCGAAGGTGTTGGCGAACCCCGGTCGGCTGCGGGTCATCGCCCGGGCGGGCGTGGGGGTGGACAACATCGACCTCCAGGCGGCGACCAAGGCTGGCATCCTGGTCATGAACACGCCGGACGCCAACACGATCAGCACGGCGGAGCAGACCATGGCCCTGATGCTGGCTCTCTCGCGGCACACGCCTCGGGCGGACGCCCACATGCGCGAGAAGCAATGGAACCGCAAGGCCCTGGTGGGCACGCAGCTGGCGGGCAAGACGCTGGGGGTGATCGGACTGGGGCGTGTCGGGCGAGCGGTCGCCCAGCGGGCCCTGGCCATGGAGATGAAAGTCATCGCCTACGATCCGTTCTACTCCGGGCAGAGCGCCCTGGACGGCAAGGTGCCCCTGCTCGATTCGCGGGACAACGTGTTTGCCCAGGCGGACTATCTCACGCTGCACACCAAGCTGAGCGACGAGACGCGGGAGATGATCAACCGCGAGTCGATCGCGAAGATGAAGGACGGCGTGCGGATCATCAACAGCTCACGTGGCGGGGTGATCTGCGAGGCTGATCTGGCCGAGGCCTTGCGCGGCGGCAAGGTTGCCGGAGCGGCCATCGACGTGTACTCGACGGAGCCGCCGGCGTCGGATAACCCCCTGCTGGACGCGCCGAACACCGTGCTCACTCCGCACCTCGGGGCCTCGACCGAAGAAGCCCAGTTGGCGGTTACGCTCGACGCGGTGGATATTCTGCTTAACTACCTGCTGCGCGGCGAGATCCGCTGGGCGGTGAACGTGACCGGTCTGCCGGCGCAACTGACGGACCGCGACAAGGCTTACCTGGATCTGGCCAGACGGATGGGCATCATCCTGTCGCATCTGGGCACTGGCGTTGTTGAGATGGTTAGCGTGACCACGCACGGCGAATCGCTCGAGCCGCTGCTGGGCACGTTGGCGAAACAGATTCTCGTTGACATGCTGGGCCAGCACTTCACGACACGGCTGACGTTGATCAACATCGGCGAGTTCGCCAAGGAACGCGGGATCAAGCTCGAACACACCGCCGACCTGGCCGCCAGTGCGATCACCGACAGCGTAACCGTGCAGGTCAAGACTCGCGAGGACACCTTCGAGATAATCGGCGAGGTGTTCCTGGACGGCCGGCCGCGAATCATGGCGATCGACGGTTACCAGATGAACCTTGTCCCCGAGGGCGAGATGCTCTTCATCGTCAACGACGACCAGCCGGGCGTCATCGGGCTGGTGGGCACGATCTTCGGCGACCACAAGATCAACATCGCCGACATGATGCTCTCGCGACGGAAGAACACCGCCCTGATGGTGCTCAAGCTGGATGCCCCGATTCCGCAGGACGCCATGCAGCAGTTGCAGGCCAGCAAGCCGCAGATCATCAAGGTTCTGCCGGTCACGCTGCCGCGACTGAACAACGCGTGAGTCGTCACACCGCGCCGCTCGGTGTAGATGTCGCCGGCAGGTGACTGGCCGACTGAGAGGAATCGCGATGGCAGGCTTCGACGGGCTCGGCATGCACATGGGCCATCTCGCCTGGCTGTCGAACGCGCGGACGCGCTCGCTCAGCGCGGAGAACCCCACCGGCGAGAAAGGTCAAGGCGGCAGGGCCACCGAGGGTCTCGGGGCCAAGAGTGGTCGCGATCTCGGGCGGGGGTGGAAGATCTCGCCGGCCTTGGCGGTGCAGCCCGGCGAGTGCCGTACGCTCGCCGACGTCGAGGGTTCCGGGGCCATCCAGCAGATCTGGATGACGCCCACCGGGGCATGGCGGCACAGTATCCTGCGCATCTACTGGGACGATCAGCCCAACCCTTCCGTCGAGTGTCCGATCGGCGACTTCTTCGCCTGCGGATGGGGGCAGTACGCCCAGGTCAGCTCGCTGGCGGTTTGCGTCAACCCCGGCAGCGCCTTCAACTGCTACTGGGAGATGCCCTTCCGCAAACGCTGCCGCATCACCCTGACCAACATCGCCGACCAGGAGATGGTCATCTTCTACCAGATCAACTACTGCCTCACCGAGGTGCCCGAGCAAGCGGCCTACTTCCACGCCCAATTCCGGCGGGTCAACCCCCTGCCGTATAAGGAAGTCTACGTCATCGTCGACGGCATTCGCGGCAAGGGCCAATACGTCGGCACATACATGGCCTGGCAAGTCAACAACACCGGCTGGTGGGGCGAGGGCGAGATCAAGTTCTACCTCGACGGCGATATCCCTCAGGACGTGTCCACCCGCGAAGCGGTGGCTGAGCACGGCGGCGAGCGCTTCCCGACGATTTGCGGCACGGGGACCGAGGACTACTTCTGCGGCTCGTATAACTTCGAGAACAAGGCGACCCGCCAATATCAGGAATTCACCACGCCGTACGCGGGCATGCCCCAGGTGATTCGGCCGGACGGCGTCTATCAGTCACAACAGCGCTTCGGGCTCTACCGCTGGCATATCACCGACCCGATCCGCTTCGAGAAGGACCTGGCGGTCACGATCCAGAGCCTCGGCTGGCGCCGCGGCGGGCGGTATCTGCCGCTCCAGGACGATATCGCCTCCGTGGCCTATTGGTATCAAACCCTGCCGACCGCCCGGTTCCCTTCGCTTCCCGACCGCGACGCGCTGGAGATCATCTGAACGTACGCGGCTCTGCTTGCGGACCGAGCGGGGTCTTTCGACGCCACGGGATCGCACGCTGCCCCGTCGGCCACGGGGGGCCGACGCTACGAAGACAGGACCGAGCGAGGTCGTTCGTGGCAGGACCGAGCGAACTTGTTCGTGGCGGACGCGAGGCGGCAAGCCGGGAGAAAAGCGGCACTCGCTAACTTGCTGACTACCTCGCCACTTTACGACCTTCGCCGCCCCGCTGCGTTGCTGTGCCGCTACCGCGCTCACTTGCCCAGCCACAGGTCGATGGGCTTGTCGACTTTGCGCGGCTCGTAGGGCCAGTCGATGCGGCGACCGGCGCCCGCGGACTCGTAGGCCGCCAGCATGATCTTGAGCACCTCGCGGCCGTCCTCGCCGGTCTCGATCGGCTGCTCGCGGCCCTGCACGCAGCGCACGAAGTGGGCCATTTCCTGGGGGAAGCCGTAGTTCCAGAGCTCCTCGTACATGGTGAATGTGTACCCGCGGGTGGAGGCCGCCTTCTCCACCGCGTAGCCGTAGCCCGGCTCGCTGTAGGTCAGCAGTGAGCTGCCACGGAGCAGGTCCGCCCGGGTGAACCCGCCCGAGCCGTAGATCTCGCACTGGTCATCCACGCCGCCCTGCTTGGCCCAACTGTTCTCCGCCAGAGCGACCCGGTTGCCCTCGTACTCAACGATGCACAGGCTGTGGTCTTCGCCGCGCGTGCGGTCGGTGTGCACCCGGACACCCATGTTGGCATAGACGTTTTTGACCGCCGGCTTGCCGAACACCCAACGGGCGTACTCGATCGAGTGACAGCCCATGTCCAGCAGCACGCCGCCGCCCGACTTGTTCACATCCCAGAACCAGTCGCTGTGCGGGCCGAAGTGTTCTTCGCTCTGCTTGACGAGGAAGACGCGGCCAAGTGCCCCTTCGTCCACCAGCTTCTTGGCCCGGACATACTTGGGGGCGAAGCACAACTCCTCGGCATACATCAGCAGCACGCCCGCCTCGCGACAGGCGGCAATCATCTGGTCGGCCTCGTTCAGTGAACGGCACAAGGGCTTCTCGCAGACCACGTGCTTGCCCGCGGCGGCCGCGTCGATGCACGCCTGGGCGTGCAGGTAGTTCGGCAGGCAAAGCGTGACCATGTCGATCTGCTTCATGGCCAGCAACTCGCGGTAATCCTCGAAAGCGTGGGGGATACCGCGTTCCTCGGCAAAAGCCTTGGCCTTGCCCGGCGAAGGCGAGGCCACCGCCACTACCTCCGCGTCCGCGACCATCTTGAAGGCCGCCGCATGGATGTCGCCGACGAAGCCCGTACCCAGAATGCCCACTCGCACCTTGTCCATGAACTCGTCCTCCTCAGTAAGTGTGGATGGCGAGTGTATCCGGACCTTCGGCGAGGGCCAAGCCCGGTGCCACCCGCTCGCCAGCCGCGGGTACATCGGCCAGCGATACGCTCCCCTCGCCCTCGCAGGCCGATAACCCCGCCTTCATGGGCAGTTCGTCAGTTTTGCCTCGCCGTTACCACAGTCGCGGGCTTGCCGTGCCGATGCCGGTAGCGGGACATCCCGGAGCGTCTCGCCGCCCGGAACCGCTCCGCATTGCAGAAAGGCAGGTTCAGATGAGTACCGCTGTCGCCAGCAAACCGCGATCTCTTTCCAGGGACAGCCAGGCGCCGGGTAGTGACAACGCCGGCAAGTACCTGACTTTCCGCTTAGCCAAGGAGGAGTACGGCGTCGAGATCCTCAAAGTCCGAGAGATCATCGGGATGCAGAACATCACGGCGGTTCCATGCATGCCCCACTACATGAAGGGGGTCATCAATCTGCGCGGCAAGGTCATCCCGGTGCTGGACCTGCGGCTGAAGTTCGGTCTGGACGAGATCGACCACACCGAAGAGACCTGCACGATCGTCGTGGATGTGGGCCAGGAAATCGGCATCATCGTGGATACGGTGTCGGAGGTTCTGGACATCGCCGGCGAGAACATCGAGCCGCCGCCTTCCTTGGCCGGTTCCATCGACACCGACTTCATCCTGGGCATGGGCAAGGTGAACGACTCGGTGAAGATACTGCTGGATATCTCCCGGGTGCTCTCCGTCGGGGAGCTTGCGAATCTGACATCCGCGGCTCAGGCGGCCCCGGACACATTCTAACATGACAGCGCTGCTTGCCTCCGTAGCGGGGTGGGCGGCCGCGACTGGAGAAGGCCATCCAGTGCTGCCATACCCAAGTGGCTTCCACGAGTAGCAGGCCCGCGAGCAATCGACCTCTGGGGAAAATTGGCTCGCCCGGGCCTGCTGCTCTTGGGGCATGTTTACCGCCCACGCTCCAGTCGCCCGACCAGCTCACTCACCGCAAGGATATTCCGGCTTGCCAGATATGCGCGCAGTCCCTCGACGACTTTGAGGGGTGTCGTTGGATCGATGAATAAGGCGGTACCGATGCCTACCGCCGTTGCTCCCGCGAGGATGAACTCGACAGCGTCGCGCCAAGTCACGATCCCTCCCATGCCGATGATCGGAATGCCTGCCGGGCCGGCCACCTGTCGGTAGACCCGATGCACCATGTGAAGGGCGAGAGGCTTGATCGCCGGCCCGCTCAGGCCGCCGGTTGTGTTGCTCAGTACCGGGCGGCGACGCTCGATGTCGATCGCCATGCCCACGAACGTGTTGACCATCGACAGGGCCTCGGCTCCCGCCTCGATGGCCGCCGCCGCAGTGCGGCTGATGTCCGTGACATTCGGCGACAGCTTCACGATTAGCACCGCCCGCCGGACCTCCGCCCGCACCGCCCGCACGAGTTCCCCCAGGGCGCCCGCATCAGTACCGAAGACCAACCCGTCCGCCACGTTCGGACAGCTCACGTTCAGTTCCAGGCCCGCCACGGCCGGTTGCGCATCCAGCGTCCGGCAGACCTTCACGTACTCCTCGATGGTGTGACCGGCCACGTTCACGATGGCCGGTACGCCCAGCGCGGACAGGACCGGCAGCTTCTCGGCAATGAACCGTTCCAGCCCGACGTTCGCCAGCCCGATGGCGTTGAGCATCCCGCCGGCCGTCTCAACCACCCGTGGCGGCGCGTTGCCCCGTCGCGGTTCCAGGGTCACGCTCTTGGTCGTGAACGCCCCCAGCAGGCTCAAATCCATGAACGGCCCGTATTCGTCCCCATACCCACAGGTTCCGGACAGCGTGACCACCGGGTTTCGCAGCGTCAGGCGACCGATGCGCACCGCCATGTCAACGGTCGATAGGTTGATTGATGACTCCATGCCGGCCAGCATCCGCCGCCCCACCGGCAGTGTCAAGCCACCTGTGTCTGTCGGGGCGGTTCGGGTATCATAAGTCGGCCTCAAGAGGGAGGTCCGGCAAGTGGAACTCGATCTTCAGCGTTTCTACAATCTCAACCGGCGAGCGGTCATGTGGATCGTGTTCTTCGCGATCCTCTTCCTGCTGCGGGATTTCTTCGCCCTGGTGTTTCTGACGTTCATCTTCGGGTTCCTGATGCGCAAGGTGGCCCGGTTCGCAGCCGACACCATCAAAGTGCCCTACTGGGCCGCGGTATCCGTCCCTTATCTGCTCGCGGTGGGTATGCTGGCCTTGATCATCACCATCGCCTTGCCGCGTGTGGTCGACGAAGGTTTCAAGTTCTCCAAACGCATGCCCGTGCTGTTCCATAATCTGGCTGAGGAGGTCCAGAAGGCGGCCCCGCGTTACAACATGGAGCAGGCCCTGGCCCGGTATGTCATCGCCAAGCAGCCGTCGGCTGCCTTGCCAACCACCAGTCCCACTGATGAATCAGAATCCGCCTCCGTCGACCCGATCGATACCCACATCCTGGCCGAGAAGCTCCAGCGCTTGCTCCTGGGTTTCCTTCCGAGCATGGGGGGGGAGACGGCCGGTGAGTCGCCCAATCTGTTGGCGGACGTGTTTCGCCGGCTGATCATCGGCAGCGTGGAGAGTACCCTCGATTTTCTCCTGGCGATCCTTCTGTCGTTCCTCATTGTGCTCGACTACGACCGTATCACCCACGAACTGCATACCTGGCGAGAAAGCCCTGTCGGGCGATTCTTCCACGAGGCGACCGCCAGCTTGGTCACTTTCTCCGGCGTGGTGGGCTCCGCTTTCCAGTGCCAGATGGCCGTCGCCCTGCTCAACGCCTCCATCACCTGCATTGGGCTGTTCATTCTGGGGATCCAGCCCCTGGTCCTGTTGACTACCATCGTGTTCTTGCTGGGCCTGATCCCGGTCCTGGGCGTATTCATCTCGTCGGTCCCAATCATCCTCATCTCCTTCAATGACTACAGCGTCAATCACACCTTGCTGACCGTCGGCATGATCGTCATCGTGCACCTGCTGGAAGCCTATGTGTTCAACCCCCGGATCTACGCCGCCCGCTTCCACCTGAACCCGGTGATGGTGCTGATCATCCTCCTGGTGGGCGAGAAACTGTTCGGTGCCTGGGGCATGCTGTTGGGAATTCCGGTTACCCACTATGTGCTGAACATTGCCCAAGTCCCCGCGACCGTGCCCAGGAAGCTGCGATCGCCCAGGCGGCACGGCCACGGCACTTCGCCCAACGTCCACAGCGCCAACTGAGATTCCGACACGTTGTCAGCGAATTCCGCATGAAGATGCGACGGCCGTGGCGTGGGAACGCGTCGTCTCGGCCGGCGAAGAGGCCCCCGACGGATTTCCGTCTGAAGTCTGGACACACCAACCACACCATCGCCATCTACTGGAGAACGCCATCCACCGCTGTTGGACGAGGCGTTCGGCAGAGGGCGAAGGCCATGGTCCATCGCGAAATGCTTCCGCTCGGTTTGCGGGCTGATTCCCCCGGTATCTTCCCCATCGCGGTGGACGGAGGACCTTGTCTTGCGCATCAAACACCGCAGGCGTCCCGGTTTGACCAGGACGCCTGCGGATACTGACGAATCAAGCTTCCAAGCTCGCCGCGTTACTTCTTCTTGCGGCTGACCTTCTTCTTGGCGACTTTCTTCTTCGCGACTTTCTTCTTCGCGACCTTCTTGGCGGCTTTCTTCTTCGCCTTCTTCTTAGCCATGGCACTTTCTCCTATAAAGAGCCCACAATCCCGTGTGACGCGTACGGGATTCTTCTTAACGTGTTAGAACTTACCGGGCCGAATCTTCATAGTCAACACTTTTTTTGCCCAACATCGACAATCATCGGCAACTTATTCGCATTACATGATTCAAACCGTCCGCCCGAGCCGGTCTGAGACGATCTTCCGACACCTTCGACCCGCGCGGTGGGCGTGGTTCCAGAGCGCATCAAGGCCTTGCGCCGGTCGATGAGGGTCGACCTGGGAACAACTGCGAACAGAAGCGCGAACGCACTGGAAATCGCTCGGTGTTGGGCTCAATGGCCGACATTGTCCGCATCGATACGTACCAAGCCGGACAGATTGGCCAATTTGTGCAGCACGTCGCGATGGTTGCGATGAGCATGGCAATACGCGACCTCAACGATCTCGTGGTCGTTTTGTTGCGAGAACGTCCAGGCCGTGGGAGGAATCTGAGACTCGTCGAGTAGGTGTAGAATGTGAAGTCGCGTCTTGCCGTTCTCGGGCCTGTAGGTGATGCGACAATGCGCATAGCGACACGGTCCGTGCACCAATCGATCAAGAAACCGCTCACCGATCAGCATGGTCACGACGATGATCGTGATGGCCAGCCCGCCGGCCGCGTATCCTGCTCCGATCAGCACGCCGATGGCGGCTACCACCCAGATTGTGGCCGCCGTCGTGAGTCCGAGGATGGCCCCGTGCTCCCGAATGATCGCCCCCGCGCCGAGGAAGCCGACGCCAGTGGCTACTTGGGCGGCGATGCGGCCACGATCAGCCGGTGCGTCGGCGGCAATGAGAATCGAGACCAAGGTGAAGATGGTGCTACCCAGGCAGATCAAGGACACAGTCCGGAGCCCGGCGGGCTTGTGCTTGGCCTCACGTTCCAGGCCGATGATCGTGCCGCACACGATCGCCGCCAGCACCGAAGCCACGCTGGCATGGGCCGGCCCCATGACCTGATGCAAATCCCCCAGGTACACAAGCAAGTGTGACATGTCATCCCGCCCTCACGTGGCCACCATGTCGCGCGGGCATCGCCGACCGAGGTGATCGTGGCCCACCCGTGCCGCACGCGTCATCAGAAATTAGTCGCTGTGTCGCGGTCCGGCAAGCGCCGGCGGGATCGATGTCTCAGGATTACGTGTTCTGAGCTGATCGGCGTGACTCCGCCGCGGTGCCCGTGCCCATTTGGCCGCGCGGGAGGCCAGTGACGCCCGAACGATTCACGTTATCGCTCCATATTGTTGGTTTTGGGACACTTAGGAACGCCCTGGAGCAGAGGGGCAGGATATGTGTCGCCTGTTTTCGTCCTCGATCGGACGCGTCGAACGGCCGAGCGGGAGCGTATCAAGGCGTTCCGACCTTCTCATTGGCGGTCGGATATGTTAGGTTACTAGCAGTGGCCAGGGGTCTGCCGGCTCTAGAGCCGGCGCACCGGCAGGCAAGCGGAGACTTAGGACGGACATCAGGATGGACGCTGAAGCCGGTTCGCCGAGGGCGGCGAGGCCGTTGGCCTGCGCACGGCTGGTTTCCAGACGCATGATGAGGAGAGGATTCACCCTGTGACGGTCAAAACAGAAACTGACGACAGAAGGCTTCCGCCGGCTGGACCCTTTCGTCGGGCGTTCACGGTGGCGGCGACTTTGTGTGTGCTGATGGGCGTGGCAGCCTCGGCGGTGCGGGCCGAGGGGGTTGGCGGTGCGCTGCCAAGTGGCGGCGTGGACCAGGAGACGCTGATCACGCGTGATCCGAACCTCCAGCGGTTCGACAACCCGGTGTGGTCCCCGAACGGCCGGCATCTGGCGGTTTCGGACGCGCGGATGAACGGCGTGTATGTACTGGATACCGCGGACGGAGCATGTCTGCGAGTCACGGACACGCCGAGCAGCGGATACATGTACCATTGGTCGCGTGACGGCGGGCGGCTGGCGTTCAAACTGCTGGAACCGGCCGAGGGAGGCGAATCATACCAACAGGTGCCTGTGGTCTTCGATGTGCATGCGCGGAGGCTGATCGCGTTGCACGGCCCGGTCGCTCGGGCGGGGGTTCCGTCGTTCTCGAACAATGGGCTGATCGCCTTCACCGTCGATGCCGAGCTATGGCTGACGGAAGGCGATGGGCGACCGGTGAAGACCTTTGGCCTGGGCGGTTACGCGAACCTGGCGCCGATTTCGCCGGACGGCGCTCAGGTCGCCTACAACTGCGACGACGATCGCATCTGGGTTCTGGATCTCGCGACGGGCGGTCGGCGGGCTCTGACGCCGGAAGGCGAGGGGTACTTTGGCCCGTTGTGGTCGCCGGACTCAGCCAAGTTGGTGGTCAGCACGCTGACTGGTCGGCTCAAGACGATCGAGGTGGCCACGGGGCGGGTCATCGAGCTTGACGAGGGTACGGGGCCGTCCTGGAGTCCGGCGAGCGACGCGGTGTTTTACTGCCGGACCGATCGGATCGACGGCGTCCGGGTGCTGCGGTCCGACGTGTGTGCGGTTGGTTGGGACGGCACGGGCAGGGTACAGCTCACGTCAACCCCGTCGGCCGGCTACATCCGGTCGGCTTGTGTTTCGGCGGATGGAGCGAGCCTGGCCTGCGCAGGGCTGCTCGACGGCGAACTGACGCGGTTGTCGCTTGATCGCGGGGCTTCGGCGAAAGGCACAGGTCTGGCCGCATGGTCGGTTGCCGGTGTGGAGCTGCTGGCCGACGCAACCTCGCCGGTCACTCGCTGGGACGGCGACCTGGAGTACGCCGAGGGCCCGGCCCTGGCCGGCGAGCAGGTGATCGAGCCCCATGCCCCTATGGCCCAGATCCTCGTAACGGGCACGGTGCCCTATCTGCATCAGGTCTACGATACGCCCAACTGGTTCAGCGGCCACTGGGCGTGCGGAGCCACCTCCGCCCAGATGGCGATCAACTACTACGGCACGCTGCCGCACTGGGACTGCACGGTCTCGAGCCCCTACAGCCACGTGAGCCATTGGGGCCGGTACATCTGCGAGACGTACACTTACAGCGGGTATACCTACAACATCGCGTCCGCGGACCCGAACGGCACGCCCGCGACCGGCGGGTACGGCTACATCACGCAGAACGACTGGGAGGAGACCCGTGGGCACATGCGCGACTACATCATCCGGCACGGGCTCGGCTCGAGCGTGGATTGGTCGCCCACCTGGAGCGAGCTGCAGACCGAGGTGAACAACAACCATCCCTTCGTGCTTCTGAACTCGTTGACCTCGTCGGGGCATTACATCACCACGATCGGGTACTTCGACAACCAGCGCACGGCGATCTTCAACGATCCGTACGGCAACAAGAACAACGGCTACATGAACTACTACGGGGCCGGCGTCTACTACGATTGGCCGGGCTACAGTAATGGCTACTCGAACTTGACCAAAGCCAGTTGCTTCATCTACTGTCGGGGCACCATCACGAGTCCGCCGGCGATGACCCAGCAGCCCGCCAGCCAGACTGTTGCGGCGGGCACAAGCGCTGCCTTCGCGGTCACCGCGACCGGAACCGCTCCACTTTCGTACGCATGGCAGAAAGATGGCGTCTATCTCAGCGACGGCGGAAGGATCTCTGGTGCCGGCTCGTCGGCTCTGAGCATCGCGAATGCGACCGTCGCGGACGAAGGCGATTACCGTTGCGTGGTCACCAACGCATACGGCAGCCAGACATCCACCCAAGCCGTGCTGGCGGTGGTCGGCACGCTGATCACCGACTTCGAGAGTTACACAGACGGGGTCCAAGTGATGTTCCGCCATCCGAGCTTCTCCGGCTCGACAAACTCAGACGTGGCATCCTCGCCCAATACGTCAAGCGTTGTTTCCGCATCGGCTTTCGGTGGCGGCAAGGTCTATCAGGTCAACTGGGCGTTTGTGGATACCGATCCGCAGCGGTGGCTCCGGCTGACGACCTACAACACCGGGAACATCCCCAATCCGACGATCGATCTCACCCGCCCGATTCGCTTCCGCATTCGGCTGAACAACAGCGGGTCGGTGCGCGTTTGCCTGGGGATTCGCGAGACGGGGGTCGATGTGCCCATCGGGGCCAACGGCGGGGCGGCAGGAACAATCGAATGGCTGGGGGCGACCTCCGAGACCAGTGGTGCTCCACAAGGCATTCTGATCAGCGATCAGGGTGGGCAGTGGCAGACGCTTACGTTTGACCCGCTTGCGGACCCCGTGGTGACCTTCAATGGCGACGGGGTGCTTGGCGTCTCGAACAACAAGGGCGTCTTGGAGCACCTGGCATTCGCGGTCGCGGGGTCGACCGGCCCCTTCAGCGTGGACCTCGACCTGTTCGAGCAGATGATCTCGCCGCCGCAGATCCTCGCTCAGCCCGCAAGCCTTGTGTTGTGTCCAAACAACGCCGCCAGTTTCTCAGTTTCCGCGGCGGGCGGCGATCTGAGCTACCGCTGGCAGAAGGGCGAGAGCGACCTGAGTGACGGCGGGCGGATTACCGGAGCCAACAGCCACACGCTTGAGATCGCGGAGGTGGTTTCCGGCGACGCGGGCGCGTACCGGTGCGTCGTCTCGAATCTCGGGGGCGAGATGGCCTCGGACGCGGGGGTATTGAATGTGAAACCCGCGACGCAGGTCATCGAGCAGCCGCAGTCACAGGCGGTCGGACTCCATGGTACGGCGGTGCTGACGGCCACAGGCACCGGGGCCGGCACGCTGAGCTATCACTGGCAGAGGGACGGAATCGATCTGGACAACGGAGCGGGAGTCACCGGCGTGGCGACTCCGACACTGCAGATCGCCGACTTTGGGCCCTGGGGAGCGGGCGATTACCGCTGCGTGGTGACGGCGGAATGCGGCAGCGTGTTCTCGGAAACCGCTCGCCTTGACGTCTTCTCTCCGCCGGGCGATTTCGACGAGGACGGCGACGTGGACCTCGACGATTTTGCCGGCCTGCAGCAGTGCATGGGCAGCATGGCCCCGTTTGCCGATCCGGCCTGTGCCTCGGTCGACCTGTCCGCCAACGACTGGGTGGATTACGCTGACCTGAATCTCTTTCTACGATGCCTGACCGGCCCGAACATTCCCGGCGACCCCGACTGCATGTCGCCGTGACATACCGACCCGGTGGCCATCGGACCGATCACCGCCACCGGCCCGCATCGAGCTCCGATGATCCGACCGCGAACAGCGGCTTTCTCGGCTCGATACGTGCCCGGCATGCGGCTCGTGGTTTCGGGGCAAGACGCCCTAGCATGACAGCGCTACTCTGTAGCGGCCGCCGCCTCTGGCGGCCGCTGGACAGCGATAGATCTTCAGGCGCCGGCCGCCACGGGGGGCGGCCGCTACCAGAAAGCCCATCCAGCGCTGTC
>Ga0123329_1001044_pt1 | contig 26874 bp, 18 predicted proteins | sample BioC12SIPDNA_FD_89703 | JGI IMG/M metagenome (GOLD analysis project Ga0123329, IMG submission 89703) | Anaerobic biogas reactor microbial communites from Washington, USA - Biogas_R1_B C12 SIP DNA | ecosystem: Engineered > Bioreactor > Anaerobic > Unclassified | place: Washington, USA | collected...
AGGGCAACCCGAAGCCCCAGACGCGGGTCGCCAACGAGTTCCACACGACCGAGGGCGTGCTGACCAGCGGCGAGTTCACGCCCCACGGCGCGGACAAGAGCCAGTCGCTCGGCGTGGAGGCCAAGACGTGGGCGGAGAATGAGTTCAACCACCTGATCTTCAAGAACTTCATCGACTGCGTTCGCAGCCGCAAGCGCGAAGACCTGCACGCCGACGTGCTCGAGGCCCATCGCTCGATCGGCCTCTGCCACTTGGGCAACATCTCCTACCGGCTGGGCGAGCAGGTCCCCGGCGACACGCCGATCCCCATCTTCGGCGACAACCAGGAGGTGCAGAAATCGTGGCAGCGGATCAAGCAGGGCCTCAAAGATGCCCTGGGAATTGACCTCGCTTCGACGACGTATCAACTTGGCAAGCTGCTCGAATTCGACCCGCAAAAGGAGCAGTTCGTCGGCAACCAGGCCGCCAACAGGCTGCTGACGCGCGAGTATCGCGAACCGTTTGTCGTCCCCGCGACGGTCTAGACGGGATGGGGCGCGCGATGCTGCAACTTCGGCCAACACGGCATTGAAATGGAGAGCACGGATCAACTCGGCCACGGGTAGCCGGCGCTTTCGTCAATCGAACGCAACAAGAATCACGCCAATCGCCAGCCGCCACGGTAGTCGATCGGTTTGCCGCGCCGGTGGGGGCTCTGCTGGCCATGGCGATCGCAGCGTTCTCTCGACACGGCGATCTGCGTGTAACGCGGGAGGGGGCAACGGCGGGCCCGCTGAGAACCCCGAGCTGACAGCCAGCGACCCTCCTTCTGCGGAGGGGGTTGCGAAGAAACGGTGTAGCACGATTCGCCTTGACGTTGTAAACTGCCGTGTCGAAACGTGTTACACGCCGCCGATCGGTCTGGAGCAAGACGCCGTCGCCCTGGCCATCGAGCGAGGCAAGGAGGCTCTCATGTCGAACCGTCCGTTTCGGTTTGTTCACGCGGCGGACCTGCACCTCGAGGAGGTCCCGCGGGGCGTCGCCCACGTCCCGACGCATCTTACAGACCTGTTTCTTCAGTCTCCCTATCGAGCCGCCGAACGCGTCTTTGACGCGGCATGTTCCGAGCATGCTGACTTTTTGGTGATTTCGGGCGATTTGCTCGACGCGGCGCGGACTGGGCCCCGCGGTCCCCTGTTTCTCGTCGAGCAATGCGAGAAGCTGGCCGCGCGTGGTATCCCGGTCTACTGGGCGGGCGGCCTGGTCGACCCTCCAGAGGCCTGGCCGCCGTCGGTTCGCTTGCCCGACAACGTCGTCTTCTTCCCGGTCGGAAGGCCCGAAGAGGTGATCTTCAACCGCCAGTCCGAACCGGTGGTGCGACTGCTCGGCGCTAGCCGGACGCAAGGCCGCCGATTGCGGCCCAATGAATACGCGGCCGAACCGGGCGGATTGTTCACGATCGCCGTAACGCACGGCGGCGCCGATCCCGAATCGCTCAAACGGCGGGAGATCGGCTATTGGGCTCTCGGCGGGCGCCATCAACGGCAGACGCTCTTCAGCGGCCCGGAGGCGGCCCACTATCCGGGCACGCCGCAGGGCCGCAGCCCGAGTGATACCGGGCAGTTCGGCTGTACGCTGGTCGAGGTCGACCCGCGGAGGACGATCCGTTTGACGCCGATCACAACCCACGTTTTTCGCTGGCACGCGGAGCAAGTCGACGTCGGCCAGAGCGACACGCGGAAAGACCTCGAGACGATTCTCCGCCAGCGGATCGAGCTGCTCGGGCAGGCGCATCCCGCCGTGGACAGCATGATTTCCTGGACGGTGTCCGGCAGCGGCCGGTTGCTCACCGCGATTCGGCGAGGCGGCCTGGCCGACGAATTGGTGGAAATGCTGCGGAAGGAGTACGGTTTCGGGCAGCCCGCACTCTGGAGCCTGACCCTCGAGGCCGAGGCGGCGATCTGCGTGCCGCCGCCCTGGTTCGAGCAGGAGACGGTTCGCGGCGACTTCCTGCGGATGATTCGCGATTGGCGCGAGAAACCGCGGGCGGAAATCGATCTGACCGAGTATCTGCCGGAATGCTATCTGGCCGGCTGGCTCTCGGCGGCGGCGACCGTTTCCGACGAGCAAGAGCTGAAACGAATCCTGGCCGAGGCGGCCATGTTGGGCGTCGATCTGCTGACCCCAGAGGGACCAGAATCGTGAGAATCACAGGACTGCGCGTAGACGGCTTCGGGGTGTTCCGCGACCTGGAAATCGGCGGCCTCTCCGAGGGGCTCAATGTCTTCTATGGCCCGAACGAGGCTGGGAAGACCACGTTGATGCAGTTCGTCCGTTCCGTGTTCTACGGCTTCTCGCCCGAGCGGCGCCGCTATCTTGCCGCCGTCGACGGGGAGCGAGCGGGCGGAACGCTCGGCATCCTGGCCGCCGAGGGACGGGTCGACGTGGTTCGCCGCGCCAATCGCGGCGAGCCCGCCGTCGGCGATCCGCTGACCGTCAACTATCCCGACGGCACGCGGCAGGGTGAGTCTGCCCTGAAGGCGATTCTCGGCAGCATCGACGAGCACCTGTTCAATCACGTCTTCTGCGTGGGGCTCCGCGAACTCCAGGAACTGGGCACCCTGACGGATCCCCAGGCCGCCGCGATGCTCTACCAGATGAGTTCGGGGCTGGGCTCGATTTCGCTGATCGACGTGGTCCGTTCCCTCGAAGAGGCCCGCAACCGGATTCTCGACGCCGGAGGCGGCCCCTGCGAAATTAGCCGACTGCTGGAACAGCGCAACCGGCTGCGGGCCGAGATCGAGCAGATCGGGCGGATCAGCCACGACTTCGGGCGGCTTTCGGGCGAGCAGGCGCGGGTCGAGCGCGACCTGGCGATGCTGGAAGAGGAGGCGCGCCGGCTGCGCCACGAAGTCCGCCTTGCCGAGATTGCCGCCACGGTTCAACCCCTCTGGCTGCAACGCGATTCGGCCCAGCGGCAACTCGCCGCATGCGGACCGGTCGAATCGATTCCCGAGGATGCCATGCACAGGCTCGAGGCGATCGGCGACCGCCTCGCCAGGCGTCGCGAGTATCTCTCGCGCTGGAAGGCGGCCTGGTCGCGATTATGCCACGAAGCCCGGGCCTTGAAGGTCAACGAAACGCTGGAACGCCTGGCGCCGCGGATTGAAGCCTTGCGGGAACAGGAGGGCTGGCTGTCGACGCTCGCCACCCGATCGGCCGAGTTGAAAACGGAGATCGAGGAGCTGGAGGCCCGCTTCGCCCTCCAACGCCGCCAATTCGGCTTGAGCGAGGGGGGGGCGAACCAACTCTCCGGGCTCTCAACCAGCGCGTTCCAGGCCCTCCGCCGTCCGGCGCGCGCGATGAAGCGCGCTCGGGCAGCCGTCGAGGAAGCCCAGAAGGCCCTCGCCGAGGAAGAGGAACGCGCCCTGTCGCTGGCCGAGCAAGTTGAGAAGGACCTCAAGGCATGGAATGCCGACGATCTTCAGACCGCCCTGAAGCGTCAAGGCGAGGCCGTCTCGCAGCTCCGCCGCCGCGTCCAGATCGACCAGCGGCTCGAACAGATGGTCGAACACCAGGGGCAGCTCGAGGCACAGACACACCGCCTGATCGACAACCAGGTGATGCCCACGTGGGTGATGCTTTCGATGGGGGGGACGTTCATCGCCGGCTCCATGCTCCTGCTCACGCTGGCGATCTACTCCCGGGGCGGCTTCAGCTACTGGGGTTGGCCCTTGGCTATCCTCTGGATCGTCGGGCTGGTGGCGATTGTCTCGACCAAGGCGGTCTGGGAACGGGCAAGCGCACGGCGGTTGACCGCCTGCCGGCGGCAGGCCGCAATGCTCGAAGCCCAGGTCAAGGACATCCGCCGCGAACGCGAACACCTCGACCGCAACCTGCCGCCGGGCGAAGGCCCCATCCAGCAGCGATTGCGGGTCGCCGAACGGGAACTGGCCGAGTTGGAGGCGTTCGTTGGGCGGGATGCGCAGCGCCTGGCGGCCCAGTCCTCGGCGGAGTCGGCCGCCGAGCGGCTCGAGCGGGCCAAACAGGCCGCCAGCGACGCCCACAAGCGGTGGCGTCAGGCGCTCGCCTCGATCGGCCTGCCGGCCGACCTGGCGCCCACGCAGGTCCGGGACCTGCTTTCCCGCAACGAGGAGATGGCCGATCTGCGCCGCCGACTCGAGCATCGCTACGAGGAACTGAAGCAGCGGACCCGCGAACGCGAGGCGCTGACGCGGCGAATTGCCGACCTGCTGGCCGAGGCGGGGCTCGCCGCGCCGCCGGACGACCCCGCTGCTGGTCTGCGTCTCCTCCGCCGCGCGCTGGCCGAGCAGGAGGCGCGGCAGAAACGGCTCGTCGAACTACGCGGCAAGGCGCGGCGGCTGCGACGCAAACGAAAGCGGGTGGACAAGTCGGTCCGCCAGCTCAAATCCTATCGACGCCGGCTGCTTCGAGCGGCCGGCGCCGCCGATGAGAAACAGCTTCGCGGCCAGATGGCGCGGTTGGCGGAGGTCAACGGACTCCGCAATCGGCTGCTGGGCGTCCAACAGCAGATCGAGGCGGCGATCGGCGGATACTCGCCGAGCGAAGCGATCGCCGAGGCGCTCCAGGGCCAGTCCGCCGAGACCCTGCGAAGCCGCCGCGAGGTCCTGGCTGAAAAGCTCGCCGGGACTGAAAAGGCCCTGCGGCAAGCCGCCGAGCAGCGCGGCCGGTTTGCCGAACAACTCCGCCTGCTCTCCGACGACCGGGGGCCGGCCGCCCGGCAACTCGAAATGAACACGATCGAGCGGCAACTGGCCGACGCCCTGCACCGCTGGCGCGTCCGCGCGGTGGCCTGCCGCACGCTTGCCGACCTGCGGGTGGCCTACGAGCGCGATCGCCAGCCCGAAACCCTGCAAGAGGCCTCCGACTACTTGCAGCGGATGACCGGGGGGCGCTACAGCCGGGTTTGGACGCCGCTGGACGAAGACGCGCTCTACGTCGACGACCACGAGGGGAATCCCCGCTCGGTGGAGATTCTCTCGCACGGCACGCGGGAACAACTGTTCATATGCCTGCGGCTGGCGCTGGCCGCCGCGTTCGCCCGGCGGGGCACGGTGATGCCGTTGATTCTCGACGATGTGCTGGTGAATTTCGACGTCGATCGCGCCAGGGCGGCCGCGGCGGTGATGCGGGATTTCGCCGCGCTGGGGCACCAGGTGCTCCTGTTCACCTGCCACGAACATATCCAGAAGATCTTCAAGGCGCTCAAGACGCCGGTCAATACGCTGCCGGCCTACGCAGCACCCAGGCGGCTTGAAGCCGCCCGAGTTGAATCGGCCCCTAGAAAGAAAACCCGCACGCGGCCGAAGCGGCCGAAGCGAGTCCCGACGCCGGCTGTTGAAGAACCGGAACCGCAACCGGCATTGGAGTGGGAGTGGGAGGCGGAAGAGCCGGAGGAGATGCCCGCCGCTGGATTGGTGGAAGAGCCGCCGACAGTCGAAGAGCCTGAGATTATCGAGCTTGGCGAGGAGGACGAGGCCCCGCTCTTCGAGACGTCCGTAAAAAGCGAGGAGCGGAGATTCTACTTCGACGACGAAAACGAACGGCCCGATGAAACGCAAGAGGCGGAGCCGGACGATCTCTGGGAGGATACCGGCCGAGACCAACCCGGCGATCCGGATGACGAGACGCCTGCTGAGCACGGCGAGGGGGAGGGGGAGGAATCCGAAGAAGAGGGATCCGAAGACAATTGGGAAGAGGTGGACGACGAGGAAGAATCTGAAGATCGTTGGGACGACGAGCCGGATGAAGATGCGGAGGAGGATACAGAGGAACGCACTTGGAGACGTTCCCTGCGGCGCCGCCGGCACGACGATTGGGACGACCGTTACGAAGACGAGTACGACGAGCTGGTGGAGGAACCGGTCGACGAGGAGAATTGGTGGGCGGGCGACTCGCTGAGCGACGGCCGCCGGGACGAGGCCTACGGCGAGAATGGCGACTTGGGCGACGGGGGCGCCGAGGCGGCTTGAGAAGACGCGGGGGGCAGAAGCTGGCCTATGATTCGCATGTTGCGAATTCCGCTCTTGTTAGTTCGCATCTTGCGAACTATAATGAGTTTGGCTGCTGACGTGTGGAGTAGAACCGGATGCGAGTGGTTTCCAAAAGCCGTCTGAGGCAGTTTTGGGAAACACCCGGCTACGAAGACTCCGAGGGACCGCTTCGTGCCTGGCACGCGCACGTGAGCCATAGAACCGTGGTGTGGCAATCCTGGGGCGACGTAAAAGCCGACTATGGCACAGCCAGTCTCGTCGGGAACTGCGTAGTCTTCAACATCGGCGGAAACAAATACCGATTGGCCACCCGTGTTCTGTATCCAAGTCAGAAGGTCTTCATCCTCAAGGTGATGACGCACGAAGAGTACGACAAAGACTTGTGGAAGGACGCATGCGGCTGCTATTCTTCACCACCCGAGAAGAAGGCGACGCGGAGAATTTCCCGCAGCAGTCCCCGGCGGGATCGAAAAGGATGGTGAGACTGTGACCCGGTTCGGTTTAAAACGCGGCTGCCGGGATGCCTACCTGGAGCTTGTGCAGGTGTTCCCCCTGGCGTCGGTCAAGTCCGATGAGCATCTTCAGGAAGCTCAGAACGTGATGGACCGGCTGCTTGCCAAGGACCGGCTGAACCAAGGCGAGGAGATGTATCTCGATGCGTTGAGCGACCTGGTGGCCGCCTACGAAGACCAGCATCATGCCATCGGGCCGGCCTCGGATGCCGACATGCTTCGACACTTCATGGAAGCCAAGGGTGTGACCCAGGCGGAATTGCACCGCGACACTCAGATCCCGAAGTCCACGATTTCCGAAGTCCTGGCGGGCAGGAGGCCGTTCAGTCGGAGTGTGATTCGCAAGCTCGCCCGTTACTTCCAAGTGGATGCCGGCGTTCTGGCTGCCAACTTGTAATTCGATCTCGGGCTAGTCTCGGCTGCCAATCGCCCGGAGAAACGCCAGATTGTCCATTTGCAGATACTCGACCTGGCCGGCCATCCGGGCGAAGGTCTTGCAGAAGCGGAGGTAGTAGGCCGGGTCGGTCTTGGGAGGCTCTCCGGCGGTCCAGTCCCAGGCGCCGGCGTCCTGGATGTCGACGACCGCGATCAGGTGGCCGCGGAGGAAGGGCCGGCCCTCGGCGGCGCGGAGGTTGTTGACGGCGCTGAGCGCCTTTTCGAAGACCTGGGGGCTCATGATCGCCGATCCGACGGAGAGATACGCGCCACCGTCGAGGCGATCGACGCTGTGCGCGAAGATGCGGGCATCGGTCGTCGCCGCGCGGCCGATTGCCGCGCCGTGGTACATGGGGTGATTGACGATGATGTCGTAGCCGATGCCGGGATGGACGGTCAGCGGCACCCGGTGGCGATAGGCGCGCGCGAGAATCGAGAACTCCTTGTAGGGATGGCGGACGACGAGCCGCCCGGCGGGGATTTTGTGTTCGCGGATCATCGCCGCCAGATCGGCCCTGGCGGCGCAGAGCGGGTGGCGAGGGGCCTGGACAATGGAGCGTTCCAGTTCGGCCGGGTCGGGCACGGCGAGCGACTCGCTTTCCACCATGCGGCCGAGGGCCTCGCCGAACCCGAGGCCTTCAGCGGCTCCAGCGGCCACGGCGAGGTTGATCCAGCGGCCGGTTTCATCCCAACTGCCGAAGCGGCCGAGGGGGGCGTTTTCGCGGACCGATTCCGTGGAGGCCCCAAGAAAGGCGAACTCCCAATCGTGGATCACGCCGGCTCCCTGCGTGGCCAGGTGCGTGATCGCCCCCCGCTCGATCATTCGGTTGACGAGCGGCCCGCCGCCGTTTTTCACCAGGTGGGCGCCGTAAGCGAGCATGACCGCGGCGCCGCTTTCTTGCGCAGCCCGCATGCGGCCAGCAACGCGCTGGACTTTTTCGGCCAGCGGTTCGCCGACGGGCCGCGGCGGTGCATTCGGGTCGGCGGCGATCGTCTCGATCCGGGTGAGGCTCCTGCGCTCGGCAAGCGGAAACACGGTGAGCCTGGCGGCGTCGATCTGTGGATGGGGCATGGCTGTGACGGGAATTGCGATGGATACAGCCGCCGAGTCAGGCGAGCTCGATGCGGCGGCCTTCCTCCTGGCTGCGCGCGGCCTGGTCGAGGATGTGAATCGCCCGGCAGGCATCCTCCAGGTCGGAAGCCTTGGCGACGAGACTTGTGACCGCCCGGTGGAAACGGGTCAGCAGCACCTGCCCGACGGGCCGCTCGTTATCCAGCGGCTCTTGATGCCTGCCCGCCTGGTCAAACCAGACCAACGTCGATGGCAAGTCGAGAAAGGCGATCCCTCGCTGGCAGGCGATCTGCGCTCCGGCCTGCGGGCGGTAGCCGAGCGCCTCGGTCCAATCGTGGGGGATGTATCGGCTGCAACGGATTTCGGCCATCGCGCCCGTGCCGGGCAGTTCGCGTTCCGAGAAATCGAGGGAGATGCTCTGGTAATCGACTTGCCCGACGTCGTTGGGAAAGCGAGGCAGCTCGCGGTGCGCGGTCGACACGACCCAGCGCGGCTCGCTCCCAACCACGAACCGACACCAATCGATCAGCTCGAGGATCTCCTGGCGGCAAGGGTCCGTTCCCCCGATACACGGGTGATCCGCTCCGCTTGGGAGCGGGTTTCGCGCGTGGCAGAACAGGAGTCTCGGTTCGCCCAGGGAGGTGGCAATCAATTCCTTCAGCCGGACAGTCGCCGGCGAGTGGCGGCGGACAAACTCCGCAAGGAAGGCGATGCCGGCGCGCTGCACATGGCGGTGCATATCCGCGGCCTGTTCGGGCGCAATATCGATCGATCGGGCAAAGTAGACCGACTTGCCCGACGCGCAGGCCGCCAACACGGGAACGACGCCGTACCAGCCGTCGCCGAGCATCAGCACAGCGTCGACGTCTTCGCGGTGGACCAGATCGCGAAACCCCTCGACGTGGACCGTTTCGAGCAGCGCCGCGGCCGTTGCCGCCCGGTGCGTCACCTGGTCAAAAACGGCCGTCACCTCGAACCGATCCGAGAGGGCGCGCAGCGCCGGATGATGGCGGTTTTCCCAAGCGTTTCCCAGACCGATTAAGCCGACGCGGAGTTTCACGAATCAGATCGCCAAGAGAGGACAAAGCGGGGGCTGCGCGCCGAACTGTCTCGATGCATGGGCAGGGAACACTGGACCGGAAGCAACGCATCGCCAAGCCAACACAACGATTATAGCGGACGCGGCCGAGCGCCTCAAAACCCCGTCCGGTAAAAGTCGGCTGCGTTGTTTTTACAACGCGGCGGGGGATCGTCGCCCTCCGAAAAGAGGCTGCGTCCCGTTGAGACAATCTGCCAGTTTTTCCGGACCGGTCATGCGTTGGAGATTTCTTGAACGGGGAAACGCGAATGACACGATCGAAGAACCCAGCCCCGCAGACTTGTGGCCACTGGCGAGCGAAGCCTTGCACCGTACCGGGTTGTTCACGAAGGGCCACGGACGGAACACGCGGATTGCACCTGAAGGCGATCCGGGTTATCCCACATTGTTCGGGGGACAATAGCCCCGCAAAGTCAGGGCGTTCCCCCTGGCAGGATGTTTTTCGCTGAAGACTGCCGTTATTGTCTTCCAGGCATTCCTAGGGCAAAAATCCTTCCCCTTCTGGGTACACCCTCTTGCGTGTGCATTTTCCGCAGTTACACTGTTACCTTCATGATCGATCGACGGCCCTGGACCAACGGATTTGGAGCCAATATCCCGGGCTACAGACCGCGCACTTTCTCCAAGTTCCCGGGCAAGAACTTGACGCGCCGGTCTGCCACTCCGGACAGCCTTTGACACGACTACCAGGAGACAGCGCCAAGGCGGTCCGATCCCACCCGACACCAGTCTTACAGCACGTCCCTTCCACTGCCCACGAGACACCCCCCGGGCGGAGCGAGTGTGGTCTTTCTGCGAGCTTTGGTCCCATGGAAAGCTGAGCGGCTCTCAGTACGCTCGAAAACGAGATTAAGGAGATGAATGTGACGACCCTAGGCATGGCGATCTTGATCCAAGCGGCGCTGATTGGAGCGGAGAACCAGGATGCAAGCTACAGCAAGGCCCATCGGGAGACCGCCAAGACCGGGCGGCCGATGGTCGTGCTTGTCGGAGCCGAGTGGTGCCCGGCATGTGTTCAGATGAAGCAGACCGTGGTGCCCCAGCTGAAGAAGAGCGAAGTCTTCAAGCAGATTTCTTATGCAGAAGTCGACGTTGACCAGGAACGGGAACTGGGACGGCAATTGACCAAGGGGGGGCCGATCCCGCAACTGGTGATGTACCGCCGCACACCGCTCGGTTGGCGGCTATGGCGGATTATTGGCGGCCAGAGCGTCCATCGGGTCGAGCGATTCATCTCCAACGGCTTGTCCGCGGAGGCCGGTTCTTCGAGCCAGACTCCCTAGGCGGACGGCCGCACGGACGACGCGCGGCCGCGCGCTCCGCGCGTCGCAAGGTTTCGGGCCGGGCTTCGGGCGGCGGACGGACGCAGCGTCCGCAGCGCCCCCCGCAGGTCGCGATTGGGTTTGACCGGTTGCCGGAAAACGTCTAGCATGGGCCCGTGTTTTCGAACGGTTCCGGCCGTTGGTCAGGCGTAGGTTTCGTCGTCGTTTCAGGCAAGGAAGCCGGACACATGCGAGTTGTCGCGATCATTCAGGCCAGAATGGGCAGTACGCGTCTGCCGGGCAAGGTCCTTGAGGACTTGGGGGGGCGGACGATGCTCGCTCGCGTCGTCCGGCGGACGCGCCGGTCGGCGGCACTCGACGAGGTCGTCGTCGCGACGAGCACGTCCGTCCAGGACGACCCGATTGTCGCCGAGTGTCGGCGGCTCGGGATCGGCTGTTTTCGCGGCAGCGAGGCGGATGTGCTGGATCGTTATTTCAGAGCCGCGGAGGCCTGCCGAGCGGGGACAGTGGTCCGGATCACGTCCGATTGTCCGCTGATCGACTGGGGCGTGATCGACCGCGTGGTCAGCGCTTTTCAGCAGCATCAGCCGGACTATGCGTCCAATACGCTCGTGCGGACGTATCCCCGGGGGCTCGACACCGAGGTGGTTGCGCTCGAGGCCCTCGCCAGGGCCTGGAGCGAGGCGCGGGAGCCGTATCAGCGGGTCCATGTGACACCGTATCTTTACCAGCACCCGGAGTTGTTCCGCCCTCTGCCCGTGACCGGCGAGCAGGACGCCAGCGGAAGCCGCTGGACGGTCGACACCGCCGAAGACCTCCAGTTCGTTCGCACGGTCTACGAGCGATTCGGCGGGACAGACCGGTTCTCCTGGCAGGACGCCTGGACACTCGTGGCCCGCGAGCCGGAGTTGGCGGAAATCAACGCCCGCGTGGAACACAAGCGGATGGAAGACGAGTCCCTGGAACTGCCGGCGCCGCCGGAAGCCAGGCAGCGCCTTGCCGGATAGCGGTCGGGGGCGGGGGCCGTTGCCGTTTTCGCGGCGACAGATACCCGCGGATCCCGGATGATACGCCAGCCGATCGTCCACCCGAAGCGTCAGCGCGGCGAAGCGGGTTGGCCGCCCTCGCTCGCGCTCCGGGTCATGACCGCGGGCGACAGTCGCCCCCCAGCTCATCCATCATCCACGATTGGGGGGGATTTCCTTCCGGCGCGGCGGATGCGGAGCATCAACGGCTTCCTGCGGCGATGCCGCCAGCCTACGCGCCGTTTGGGGGCGGCGCGTGTCCGGGAGCGGGGCGGGCTTCGTTCAGCCGGTAGCGTTGGATCTTCCGGTCCAGGGTGGATCGTTCGATGCCGAGTATCGTGGCGGTCTTGCTCTTGTTCCAGCCAACGTGGTTGAGCGTCTTGAGGATGTGCCGGCGCTCCAGGTCGACGAGCCGACAGGGCCGGAACTCCGCCTCGGCGGAACGGACTTCGTTCGTGTCGCCGGTGGTGGCCAGATTCGACAGGAGGAGATCGCCGGGTTCGATGTAACAACCCTGGCAGAGGACCACCGCGCGTTCGATCACGTTTTTCAGTTCGCGGACATTTCCGGGCCAGCGATAGGTCATCAACCGTTTGACGGCGCTGGGGCTGAACCCTTCGATTTTGCGTCCGGTTTCTTCGCGGAACTTTTTGAAAAAGTAGTTCGCCAACTCGCGGATGTCTTCGGGGCGGCGGCGGAGGGGCGGCACGACAATCTCGAGAACGCGGAGCCGGAAGAAGAGGTCGTGGCGGAAGCGGCCGGCGGCGACTTCCTTTTCCAGGTCGCGGTTCGTGGCCGCGATCACGCGCACGTCGCAGGTGATCGGCTTGTTGCCGCCCACCCGTTCGAAGGAATGCCCTTCAAGGACACGGAGAAACTTGGCCTGGAGATTGGGGCTCATCTCGCCGATCTCGTCGAGCATCAGCGTGCCCTGATTGGCCGCCTCGAACTTGCCGATCTTGCGTTCCGTCGCCCCGGTGAACGCCCCCTTCTCATGCCCGAACAGCTCGCTGGCGAGGAGGTCTTCAGAGAGGGCGGCGCAATTCAAGCAGACGAAGACGTTCTTCTTGCACGGGCTGGAGTAGTGGACAGCCCGGGCGACGAGCTCCTTGCCGACGCCGCTCTCGCCGCGGATCAGCAAGGTCGCGCGACTGGCGGCGGCCCGGGCGATCTCCTCGGTGATCTGCCGGACGGTATGGCTGCTGCCGATGATCTCGCTCTGCACGCCGAGCTGCTCGCGCAAGCGGACGTTCTCATCGCGGACCTGCGTCAGGTTCTCGGCAAGTTCCTCGCGGCGGTTGAGATTGTTGATTGCCACGGCGACCGTGTCGGCCACGGCGAGGGTGAATTCCAGGTCCCCCGGCACAGGCTCGTGGTTTTCGTCGGTCGAGTAGAGGTGGATCAGCCCGAGCATCAAGTTCCCCTGCCGGATGGGGGCGCAGATCACGCTCGTCGTGTGGATGATCCCCTTGCTGTCGCGGCTTCCGAGAGCGCTGTCGCCGAGCACGTTTCTCGCCATCACCGCTTCGCCCTCGCGGAGCACGGTCGTCGCCAGAAACCCGGCCACCTTGTGGTAGCGGCGGTCCGTGGTGGTGTGCGAGGCGACGATCTCCAAATCGCCGGCGGTCGGTGCCCCCTGCTGGTCGCGAGGCAGCAGCATCACCGCGCCGGCGTCCACCTGGACGGTTTCGAAAAGACCGTCGAGTGCCAGCATCGCCAGACGCTCAATCGTGGGCGCCTTTCCGAGCTCGAAGGCCAGGCGGCAGAGGTTGGCCGCCTTGCGCCCGATGTCCTCGGCCTCGGCTTCGGCCACGGCCTGGCGCGACTCCGCCGGCAGCGACTCCAAGAACCGCGTGTTCCCCTTCCGGTGGGTGATCATTGTCGGTTCGCAGGTCGCGAGGATATCCGAATCGCTCCGGAAATTGTCGACGGGCTGGCTGCCATCGAGGACCGGCTGCCGGTAGGCGGCATTGGAGTCGGAGAACGCCTCGCTCAGGTTGTGGACGAACACGAGCTGCGACCGGCCGATGCGGATGATGTCGCCCGGCTTGAGCAGCCAGTCTTCCTGGAGGCGGATCTCGCCGACGAGCGTCCCGTTGCGGCTATCCAGATCGCGGAGGGTCCACTGGCCGTTGGCCATGAACAACTCCGCGTGGGTCCGGCTACAGCGTTCGTCTTTCAAGACGACCTGGTTGGTCGGGGCACGGCCGATGGTAACGGAATGGCCCGGCAAAAGGCGAAAGACGTCGGTCCATTTCGAACCTTCGCGGATCACCAGATAAGCGAGTTCGGTAACCACGGACAGGCAAACCTCCTTATTCAAACTTATCCGGAATTCCAGGTTTAGGGAACCGTTCAAATCAGGCCGGCTCGTCCAAACCGGGCGGAGGAGGCCGGTTTTTCAGTCACACCCTTCGTCCACCGGGGAAACATCACACACTTAGGGGGGTGCGCGAACGCCGCCGGGGACAGACGGTTGCCCGGCCCGGGGCGTCTTGCCATGCGAACGGGCCGCTGCGGGGGGCGGCGCGGGATTGTGCCGGTCTTCCCCACAACGATCGCCGTTTGGACCGGCCGGGGGGAGGGTCCGCGGCACGGTCAGGCGGTTTGGCGGACCCGGCGTTCCCGGCCATGGTTTTCTTGCAATATCGGATCAAGGGAATTATTCTGTAACTTGCGTCCGTTGATCAATCGCACTCACTTTGCGCAGGCGAGCCATCGCCGGAGCAGCGTTTTGCCGGTGGTCAATCGGCATCGGCCCCATGGCGGCGTGGTCTTGAGCGATCTCGAGGGGTGAGCGACGACTCGTTTTCCGATCCAGCCAGGAGAAGCGTTATGTTTCTGCGTACTTCTGCCTTCAACCGCAACGTCCGACTCGCGGCCCTCGCCATGACCGTGTTGGTGGCGGCCGCGGTGTTGACCACGGCGGCCCAGGCCCAGGTTTTCACCAACCAGCGGTCCGTCGGCGGCGTGATGCTCAATACGGACGGGATGATCCGAAACGCCACGCTGGCCGAACGGGGTGAATTGCGGGAGACGATCCGGAAAGCTCTCCAACAGGTTCCGGCCGAACTGAACGGGCGGGCGGAAATCCGCAAGGTCTCGCTCAAGCGGCTCGATGCCGCGCTCCGCCAGTCCGCCGCGTCCGCAGCGCCGATTCCCGATGCGGTCCAATGCCTGGCCGGATTGCAGCAGATTCGCTATGTCGTCGCCTACCCGGAGCAGAACGACATCCTCCTCATCGGCCCCGGCGAGGGTTGGCGCGTGAGCGACGACGGCTCGATTGTGGGCGCGACGACCGGCAAGCCGGTCCTCTTGCTCGACGATCTCGTTGTAGCGCTGCGGGCTGTGAACCGCCCCGAACCGAGCATCATCAGTTGCTCGATCAATCCGAGCGCGGACGGGCGCCAGCGGTTGCAGAGGTTCGTCAGCCACCTGCCCGCAAACAGCGACCCGGGGTTGACCGCGGGGGCCATCGAGCGAGAGCTTGGAGCCCAGGAGATCACCATCGAGGGAATTCCGGCGAAAAGCCATTTCGCCGCGGTCCTGGTCGCGGCCGACTACCGGATGAAGCAGATGGGGATGGGGCTGGCCAAGGCCCCGGTTCAGGGGCTGCCCAGCTTTCTGGAGATGATGCGGTTGAGCGGGCGGGGGCTGAGCGACATGATGCCCCGCTGGTGGCTGGAACCCGACTACGGGACGATCCACGGCGACGAGGAGGGGCTGGCCTGGGAAATCTCCTCGACCGGCGTCAAGGCGATGACCGAGAGTGATTTCCTCAGCGCCCACGGCGAAGGACAACCGGCTCGCCGGCGGGATCCTGTTTCTGAGAAATGGGCCCAGGCGATGACCGCCAAGTACGGCGATCTCTCCCTGGCCGAGCCGGTGTTCGGGCAACTCCAGGGCTGCATGGACCTGGCTGTCGCGGCGACATTGATCGTCCGCAAGGACCTGTTGAACAAGGCGGAGTGCGACCTGCCGATGCTCGCGGCCGATCAGCCCACCGCCGAGTTGGCCGCCCCGCGGCACGTCGCCAGCCGCGCTGCGGTCGCGCGGAAGAACCGCGGCTGGCTGATCGCCTGCGGCGGCGTGCAAATCAACCCGTGGGCGATTGTCGAGCGCGCCGAGACCAAGGCCGAATTGGCCGAGCTCCGCTCGCGCGTGGCGATGGCGAGCGATTCCGGCTGGTGGTCCAACTAATCGAAGCGGCCGGGCAGCCGCCGATCGGCGCCCGCCGCCGCGGCGAGCCGCAGGGCCGGGCGGCCCGCGCTGAGTCGCTGCTCCTCGAGCAGCGCTGCTAGCAGTCGGCTCCGGGCGCCGGGGCCGGCCGATCTGCCTCGCCCGCGGCGATCGTGCGGCCGCCGTCAACGGGGATGCAGACGCCGGTCACATAGTTGTTTTCAACCAGGTGGAGCGCTGTCTGGGCAACCGCTTCGGGCGTGCCTTCCCGCTTCAGCAGCGTGGCCGCGACGACTTGCCGGCGATCCTCGGGCGCAAGCCCCTCGGGGAGCATGACCGGGCCGGGCAGAATGGCGTTCACCCGGACGGCGGGGTTCCTCGCCGACAGCTCGACCGCCAGCATGCGGGTCATCGTGGGAATGGCCCCCTTGGAGATGAAATAGGCGGCGTAGCCGATGTACGGGCGGGCGGTCGCCCAATCGCCGATCGTCACGATCGCGCCTCCGCCGGACTGTCCGGCCATGATCAGCCCACCGCGCCGGCAGCAGAGAAACGTCCCCAGGGTGTTGACTTCGAATTGCCGCAGCACGTCGTCGTCGGTGGTCTCTTCGAGCGGCTTGGGGTCCCACACGGCCGCCGTCGTGACCAGCGCGTCGAGGCGGCCGAAGCGTTCCAGGTGCCGGTCGAACAGGCGCTCCACCTGGGCCGGATCGGCGACATCCGCCTGCCAGCACGCCGCCAGGCCGCCGGCGGCCTGGATCTCGGCAACCGTCTGCTCGGCGGGCTGGCGGGAGGCATTGTAGTGGAGGCTCACCGCGTAGCCCTTGCGGGCGAGTGCGACGGCAATCACACTGCCGATCCGCCGGCGGCCAGCGCCGGTGACCAATGCGGCGGGCGTTGCGCGTCCTTCAACAGGCATGACATGATCCGGCGCTGCGCGTGCTTGGAGTTCACCTGTGATCAGTCGGAATTCTAGCCGCTGCACGGCCCGTGGCAAGCAGCACGTTTGCCAGGCGGAGCGCGGCCGGCGCGCCGGCCGCGCGGATTTCATCGCAGTCTGCCGGGCGGAGGCGCGGGGCCGGGCGGCGGGGGCGGAGCAGCACTCCGCGTCTTCGGCGAGGGGCCCGGTGGCGGACTGGCAAACACCGGCGCGGCGGTTGGCCCGCTCGGCGGGGCCTCCGCCGCGCCGCCATCGCCGACCGTCGCCGCCGCTCGCGCCGAGCGCGGCTGGGCCGAGACGGCGTCGCCATACGAGGGTTCCGCCACGGTGTTGAGGATCCTGTCGATGATCTGGTCAACGTCGATCCCCTCGGCGTCGGCGTTGAAATTGGTGAACAGGCGGTGGCGGAGGACCGGGTAGGCCAGCGCGCGAATGTCCTCGGCCGCGACGGCGAACCGCCCGGCCAGAATCGCCCGCGCCTTGGCCCCCAGAATGATGTTCTGGGCGGCGCGCGGCCCGGCGCCCCAGGCGAGCCAGTCTTTGACAAAACTCGCCGCGTATTCCTCCTTGGGCCGGGTGGCGCGGACCAGGTCCACCGCGTAGTCAACCATGTGTTGGCTGGCGGGCACCTGCCGCACGAGCTGCTGAATCCAGAGGATGTCGCGCCCCTGGAGGACCGGCTGGATCTCGCGCTTGATCGTCTGCGTGGTGGCCAAGACGATCTCGCGCTCTTCCTCCCGCGTCGGGTAGCCGATGTTGATCGAAAACATGAACCGGTCGAGCTGGGCTTCCGGCAGCGGGTACGTCCCCTCCTGTTCGATCGGGTTCTGCGTGGCCATCACGAAGAACGGCGGGTCGAGGGGATAGGTCTTGCCCGCACTGGTCACCTCGTACTCCTGCATGGCCTGAAGCAGGGCGGCCTGGGTCTTGGGAGGCGTGCGGTTGATCTCGTCGGCCAAGACGATGTTCGAGAAGATCGGCCCTTGGACGAACCGGAAGTGACGCTGGCCGGTCGCCTGATCCTGGTCGATGATCTCGGTGCCCGTGATGTCGCTGGGCATCAAGTCGGGCGTGAACTGAATCCGGCTGAACTTCATCGCCAGGGCCTTGGCGAGCGTCGAGATCGTCAGGGTCTTCGCCAGGCCCGGCACGCCGATCGTCAGGCAGTGGCCGCGGGCAAAAATGCAGATCAGCATCTCCTCGAGCATCTGGTCCTGCCCGATGATTACTTTGTGGACCTCCCTGGCCAGCAGCTCACGCGCCTGGGCAACGCGGCGGACGGCTTCCTCGGGAGTCATCTGGCTGGCGCTTGCCGAGGGGGAATTCGACACAACTAGGCTCTCCAAATCGAGTCCAAGGCATCACGTGCCGTGAGCCCGTAACATGATCCCGCGTGATTCTCCCGCCGGCTCCCGGCCGCAGGGCCCTCCCGCAGGGACTTCCCGCGCGGCGACTGCCGGCGGGGGGGTGGCGTTTATATCAGTCTAATCGATTATTCAAAACGCGGGAACCGAAAAACACTCCGCCGCCGCGCGGCGGGGTGGCGGAGAGCGGGCCAACCGGAACCGGTCGAAACGGCCGCCGCCGTAGCCCGGGACCAGGCGATTTCACACGGCCGGCACGGCAGCGCCGCCCCACCGATGGCCCGCCACATGGTAACGGGGCGGACTGGGAGGCGCCGCTCACTTGGTCTGCCGCGCGGCCAAGCGAATCAGCAGGTTCTCGAGGATCAGCCGGCCAGGCAACGCGCTATCTCCCTTCAACGCCAGGTCCGCCTCCAACAGCCAGCGATACAGCTGGCGTCCGCGATCGCGTCCCAAGTGCTTCAGTTGCCGTTCTGATTTGTCGAGCACGAACGTGCGGACCTGGGCCTCCGCCAGCGCCGACCGGAGGGTGACCCGCTGCCGTTGGGCCTCGGCGGAGAGCACGAGTCGGGTTGCCGCGGCCAACCGCCGCAGTGTCGCCGAAATCTGAGCGAGAATCCCCAGCGGGGCCTCGCCGGCACGCAGGAGACGGTCGAGTTGAACCAGGGCTTCGCGAAGATTGCCCGCCAACGCCGCGTCGATCATCTCCCAGGCGGTGCGGGCGCGCCAACTGCCGACACGTTCGGCAACCAGCTTCGCCGAGATCGCCGCCCCCTCGGGCACGGCCAGGGCCAGCTTTGCAATCTCCTGGTCCAGCAGTCCCAGCTCCGGTCCAACGATCTCAACCATCATCCTCGCCGCGCCTGGCTCGAGCTCCGCACGGTGCGATTGTCTGGCCCAGGCGACGAGCCAGTTGGAAAGCTGGGCTCCGCTTGGGGTCGAGCACTCGACCGGCAGTCCCGTCTCGGCAATGATCCGATGCAGTCGAGTACTGGTCGGCCAACTCTTGACTTCCAGGATCAACCGCCCGGTCGGCAACGGGTCCTCGGCGTAAGCCTCCAGTTTCGCCCGGTTAAGGCTGACGAAATTGTCCGCATCCTCGATCACAACCAGCCGCCGCCCGCCGCCGAACATGGCGACCGTGCTCAATTCGTCGAGCACATCCTTCAGAACCGCCTTTTCGCCTTCAAACACCGAGCGTGAAAAACCCGCGTCGTCGCTGCCCAAGGCATTCTTCTTCAAGGCCGATAGCACCAGCCGCTTCAAGAAAGCGTCGTTTCCATAGACCACGTTGACGGCCTTGGGCGCGTGCTTGGCCGGGGCGGCGAGATAGGCGACGGCGTGAACAGTCTTGGCCATGAAGGACCCTGCGGCTGCCGGAGCGGAGCATCGAGACGGCAATCGCAGTATACCCGAAGCCGGCCAGCCGATCCATTGCCGCGGCCGGGTTCACGACGTGCGGCCCGCTCAACGGTGTGACCGTTGCCGCGCGTCGTCCTGCGGCTGCCCGGCTGGCCGCATGTCGTGGACCGGGACCGGCTGCCTCGCGGCACTTGTGCCGACTTGCGAGCCGGAGGCGAGAGGAATCCCGTTGCGGGTCTCGGCCGTCGTCAGATTGCCCGCCACGTCTTCCACGTCCAGGCGGATCTGGATCTGCTCGGGCAGATTCGGCGGCAGCGTCCACTCGTAGCTGCCAACATTGCGGAGATTCGTGGCGATCGGGCGCCACTGGCTTCGGGCCATGTCGGCATAGTAGAGCGAGATCGGCATGTCGGCCAGTTGGCTGTCGGAGGCCTGCCAACGAATCGTTATCCGTCGGGCATCGTGCCTGTTGCGTTCGACTCCCAAGAGCCGCGCTTGCGGCCTGGTCAGATCGACGCGGATGGTGATGTCCGGCGCATCGCCCGGCCAAGGTGGCCGTGCGGCCGGGCCATGCACGGGATGAAACACAAACTTGAACCCGTACGTCCCCTCCTCCGGCACCCGGGCGATCATCGGACTCAGGCCGTCGGGATCGACCCCATAGTTTTCCCAAGTCCGCCCGCCGTCGCGACTGCCCCATAGTTCGACGCGGCTGACCGCCGTCGGCTGCTGAAGGCCGCTGTAATCGATTTCGAACAACCGCGAGGCCACCGCGCGAACCGTGCTGCTGACCGGTCTCGGGATCGCCGGTACCCCTTCCGGCGCTCCGCCGGCTGGCTGCTGGCTCGGTCCGCTGGCTCCGCCCGGAAGATACTGCTTCTGATAGGCCGGGGCCGGTTGGACCGCCACCGTGCTGTGCATCGGAGCGGCGCCGGCCGTCTGCCCCCAATCCGGCGGCGGCGACGAAGAAGGACGCGGGTTGGCGGATTGATCCACCGGGGCAGGATACGATTCTCCCGCCACGTTTGGATTGGCCTGCCGCTCCCCAGGGGGGGCAGCGGGAAAATGGTTGTAGACCTGCGGGTCGCCATTTTCCGGGTACGGCGTGCCGGAAGGGGAATGGCTTGCCGCCTGGTTGGCCATCTTCGGGGCCGCCGCGCCGACGGGGTAACCGCCCGCTTCGTCGCCTGGCATGGCGACCGTCTGTTGCTGCGGATATTGTTGCTGCTGCGGCGGCGGGGTGTCTCGTGGACCTGCCTGCTGACTGGCCGAAGGCTGCCAGTCGTTTTGCGCTGGGACCTGCGGGCCATCTGCCGGAGATGCCGGGGGCAATTGGCTGGGACCTGCCGCAGCATACTCGTGCGGTGGAGCGGCGGAGGGACCGCTCAGCACCTGGGCGTGGCTGACATTGCGATTGCCCGCCGCGTCGGCAACCTCGGCACGGATTTCGACCCGGCCTTGACCGGCCGGCGCCCACCAGGTGGCCTCGCCGGAATTGGTCGCCACGCCCGGCCGCAGCGACGCGGTGTCAATCGCGATCGTCTCACACTGGCGACTATCTCCCACGCGATATTGAATCTTCAGGCTTTCGGGCGCGAGGTTCGGTTCGTCGATCTGCCATTTGGCCACGATCTCGCCCGCCGCCCCCCGGCGAGCGTCGATCGCCAGCCCCGGCGCCTGGGTGTCGACCACCACCCGCAGGCCGGGCCCCTCGATCTGAGCCGGGCGAAAACTGCCCGACCGGTCCCGCGTCCGCACGGCGAACCAGTATTCTCCGTCCCCCGCGGCACGAAACAAGAAGTATTTCGTTGTTGGGGGCACCGAGTTTGCATGCTCCCACGTCACCCCGCGGTCGCGCGAAACACAGAGTTGAATCTCCACGGCCCCGAGCGTCGGATGGTCGATCTGGTCGATTTCAAACGGGATCGCAAAATAAGTCTGCCGAGTCTGAATCGGCTCGGGCTGGCCGGGCGGGACGGCCTCGCTGGGATCGGCAGATCCGCCGGGCGCCAAGAACGTCAATAACTGAGCAACCGAGAGCAACCACATCGGCTGGCTCCTCCATGGATTCCTGTCGACCAAGTCGCAGCCCAATCGAAGACGGCCCGCACGCATCCGGAACATCAACGCTTGGGTGCGGTGAAGAAACGTGGTCCCGCATCAGGCCGTATCGGCTGGCCCGCTTGCGATACTTGAAACGGAAGTTCCGAAAAGGCAACACGGGTAGAATGGGCAATCTGGGACGCGCCCTTCAACGCATCTGCGTCTCTCGACTCCGCTGCGCGCGGCTGATCTCCGCCACAGGCGTTGAACGCGGCCTTTCCGGCTTGCCGGGCGTGACGGATACCGTGCTTGATCGTTCGCCGGTGCCAAGGCGGCGCGGAGAGCAGGGCGTGCTCCCGTGCCGCCGCTGGGCCCCCAAATCAGTCCTTCAATTGGAACAGCTTGGCTAGGGCATCCAGCAGCGTGCTGGGGATCCCGTTGCGGGATTCGTCGCGGAGTGACTCGAGCGGCGGGTGGAGGAGCTTGTTGATCAACCGCTCGAACGACTGGCGGATTTCTTCCTGCTGCCGCTCGTCGAGTTCGGGCAGTTTGTGGAACAGCCGCCGCAATTCATCGTCTTTCGGCTTCTGCCAGCCCTGGCGGAGCCGCCGGATGACCGGTCCGGTCGCCCGGTGGTGAAGTTCCCCCATGAAGTCGCGCGTCTCCTGTTCGATGATCCGCTCGGCGGTGGGGAGTTGTTTGTCGCGGGCCTTGCGGTTCCGCTCGCACGCGTCGCGCAGATCGTCGATGGAGTAGAGATAGACCTCCGGGCGGTGGCTGATCTCCGGGTCGAAGTCGCGCGGCAAGGCCAGGTCGAGGATGAAGATCGGCCGCTGGCCGCGGGCCTTGGCGATCTCCGCGAAGTGTTCGGCGGAGACGATCGGTTCGGAGGAACCGGTCGTGCTGACCACCAGGTCGGCCTCGGCCAGGGCCCGATCGAGCTGATCCCACAAGACCGCTCGGCCCTCCCAGCGGGCGGCCAGCTCCTCCGCCCTGAGTTGGCTGCGATTGATGACCATGATCTGCCGCGTCCCCTCGTCGCGGAGGTAGCGGATCGTCTCTTCCGCCATCTCGCCCGCCCCGATCACCAGCGTCGCCTTGTCATCGAAGGTCTCGAAGATCTGCCGAGCGAAATCGGCCACGGCCACGCTGGGAATGCTCACCCGCCGCTGGTGGACAGTGGTCTCCACGGCGATCCGCCGGGCGACCTTGATCGCCGCCTGGAACACGGCATGGGTCAGCGGGCCGGTCCCCTGCTGCTCCGTGGCGGCCTGATACGCCTGCTTGACCTGGGCGAGAATCTGCGGTTCGCCGACCACCATGCTGTCCAGACTGGCGGCGACGCTGAACAGGTGGCGGATGGCGTCGGCGTCTTCGTAACAGAACAGGTGTTGAGCGACCTCCTCCGCAACGATCCCGTGAAACGCGGTCAGGAATCGCGCCACGTCCTCCCCGTTTGGGCCAGCCGGGCCTTCCGTGGCGGCGTACAGTTCCGTCCGATTGCAGGTCGAGAGCAGGACGATCTCGCAGTCGGGGAACTCTTCGCGCCACTGGGCAAGTGCGTCGCGTGCCTGCTGGGCGGTGAAGGCGAGACGCTCGCGGACCGTGATCGGCGCGTCGTGATGGCTGCAACCAACGACCTGGATTCTCATCCGGCCGTCCCTCCCCGGCCGATGGCCCGAAAGGCAAGCGCTGCAGCGCTCGCCGCGACGTGCTGGAAGGCCGCCTCCGCCCGCTCCACCCCCGCCGGGCGGAGAGGGCCGAACGGCGCTGTTTCCAGCCTTCTTGCCGGCATTCCGTCCACGTACAGCCTGCGGTGCTGGGTCTCCAGCAGGAACCCCGCGCCGAGCAGGCAGATCAGAAAAATGAAGCTCAACACGGTCAGGTAGGCCACCTTGCGGCCTTCAAGAGCAGGCCGGTAGAGGGCGCTTACGCCACCGGAGACAACGAGCCAGCAGAACATCAGCAGTGTGCCGAGGACGACCGGGTCGTCCCAGCGCAAGGTCGTGCCGTCGGATCGCTCGTAGATCATGTTGAGGATCACCCCGGCGAGAATCCCCACCCCGAGCATCAACATCGCCAGGCCGACGGCTCGGCTGTTGGCCCGCTGCAACCATTCCAGGCTCGGCAGCTTCAGGCCTTGGGGCGGCGGCAGCTTCTTCTTCAGCCGGCGATCCTGGGCGAGGTACATCGACCCGGCGGCGAACCCCGCGAGCACCGCCACCGTGGCCAGCAGCAACGAGACCCCATGGACGACTCCCCAGACAAGAATCGCCGGACGCCGCTCGAACGGCATCGGGTCGGCCAGCCAGGCGCCGGCGGCCACCAGCCCGAGCACCAGCGGCAGAAGGAACACGCCGAACGCGTTGTCGCGGTGGTACGCCGTCAGGTAGAGATACGTCGCGGCGAGAAACCATGCCGCCACGACGTACCAATCCTGTTCGCTCGAAAGCGGACTGCCCGGGGTGGATCTTGCCCGCTCGTAGAGGTAGAGCGTGTGCGCCAGCAGCCCCGCGGCGCCGAAGCCGAGCATGATCGCGCCGCGAATGCCGCTGCGGAACACGAGCCGGCTCAACTCCAGCGCCAAGGCGACCGAATAACTGGCAGCAAAACAGGTGATGCTGATGCCGGACATGGATGAATCTGGCGGGGATTGCGGAAAACGGGGGCAGGCGGCGGGTGTACGGCCGGCGATTGCCCGGATGGACAAGGAGCGAGCCTCCATGCGTCCATTGTAGCCGCTTGCGCACCCCCCCGGTAGGCTGCGGCGACCGATCCGCGCGTGTAGCCAACCGCTCGCGCAATCGGTCCACCTGGGCGGCCCCGCCGCCGGCCGTCACGATGACCTGAAGCGCTCGCTGCATCCTGCTTCTTTTCGACAGGTATGGGATATTCGAGGCCGGCGTGGTCATCCGGCCGCAGCACACGCGCCCGTGGGCGCAACTGGATAGCGGATCGGTCTTCGGGACCGAGGCGTCTGTGCCAGCCGTGGGCATTCGGGCGTCTCCAGGTTCCCCGGCGCCCCCCCCGCCTGGCCCCCTGCTCCAGTGCCTCGAACCGGCACGGTCTAGTTCCACTGGACTATCGCCCCTGGTTCTCATCGCTGTCCTTAAATGAAACAGCCGCTTCATGGATTTCAACGCTGCCTGGCTTATAACAACTGTTGCGGCGTTAGAGACGCTTGCTTGAACAGCCGAATACTGGAGCAGAAATGATCCGGGTTGTCAGCGCGGTCCCCGTTCCCATGCTACAGGAAGTGCTTTGCGATCAGATCGCCCGCGCTCCGGGATTCGCGCTGATCGGCAAGGCATCCGATCCCAGAGACCTGCCCGCCTTGGTGGCGAAGACCCATGCCGACGTGGTGATTTGCCTGTCAACGGACTCGGAGGAGATACCGGGAGACTACCGCCAACTGTTGAGCCAGTTTCCGCAGCTTCTGATTGTCGGCGTGATCGCGGACCACGATGCGGTTGTCCTCTACCGGCAGGAGGTCTCGCGGCGCGAATTGCCATCCGTTGGTTTTGGGTGTTTGTTTTCCGAGATCCGCCAGACCTGCGAGGGGCAGCCTGTTGTTGACCGCGGGTCGCTGCGCGGGATCAGCGGGCCGAATTTCGGGACCGCACCGCGCCCCCTGCGGTTCAGCCTGAATTAGCTGGATCGTGGCCGGGGGCGCTTGCCACGCCCGCGCCAGAAGTGGCCGGCGTCATCAAGGGCAGACTCCGACAGGCGCGTTGCGAATCGTCATCGCGACCTGTCGCGACGCGGCTTGGCCGCAAATACTTTTCCGATTTATCTTTTCCGATGTCATCCGAGGAGGGGATCGTGATCCGACTGCTGGAAGACCAATGTGTTTCGGCGTCACCGGCGGCTTCCGCCGAGTCAGCAGACTGGCGCTGTTCGCCGGCGCCGCCTCGCCGCCCGGCAGACGTCTCCGCCGGTTCCAGGATTCTCCAGGGACAGAGGGACGCGATCGTCTACAAAGTGGCCGACACGCGGAGGGAGTTGCACGCGGCGATGCGGCTGGTGCACGACAATTATGTTCGCCTGGGCTTGATCCAGCCGAAGAAGTACGGCCTGCATGTCGCCCCCCAGCACGCCCTGCCGACGACGGAAGTCCTGGTGGCCATCACCCGCCAGGCGGTCGTCTGCACGATGAGTGTGATTCAAGGCGATGGATTCCAGCTTCCGCTCGAACAGATCTATGGGGAGGAGGTTGCACTGTTTCGAATACGTCGACAGCGCGTCGCGGAAATTGGCAGCCTGGCGAGCGTGTCCGCGGAATGCGAGAAGACGCCCGGATGCGTGTTTCGACTGATGGCTCTTGCGTTGCAGCGGTGCCGGCAAAAAGGAGCGGACGTGGTTCTGATCGCGGTTCATCCACGGCACGCCAGGTTCTACGAGCATTTTTTTGGATTCGGCGTGTTTGGGGAAGAACGGCCCTACGAGATGGTTGCGGGCCGACCCGCCGTAGCGCTTTCGCTGGCGTTCGACCGTCTCGAGAGCCGTCATCCGCGCGCCTACAAACGAATCTTCTCGAAAGCCTTTCCGGTAGAGACGTTTCCTCGTCGCCCGGTACCCTCCTATCTGCTAGCCGAGTTGCGGGCGATTGCCGATGAGACCTATGCGGCAGATCCGCCGCAGTCGCGGACTGCGGCGTTGATTCATGCGTGAGTTGGCTTCCAGGCCCGTCGCCGCTCCTCGCCCCTCCGTAGGACGGGTCTCCAGGCCCGTCGAAGCTCCTCTCCTCCTCCGTAGGACGGGTCTCCAGGCCCGTCCCCGCCGACAACACCCGGTATGCGAGGCGGGCAGCATGGCGGCGCACGGATGGCCCTTCTGGAGGGGCAGTAGTCGCCAACGCAGGGGGCAAGATGCTGATGGCAAGTCTAGGGGAGGGACAAAGACGGGCCTGGAGACCCGTCCTACGAGGGGGGGCGGGGTGGGGCTGCGGGAATTCCTGAGATTTCTTGCGCGGCGTGTCAGGTTTTGGCGGCCAGGAGCGGATATTCCATGGACAAACAGAGTAGTCCAGGCAAAGGCCGCGTGGCCGCCGCAACGAGTGGACGTTAAACCGTGTTTCGCAAGTCGCTCGGAAACAACCTGATCATCGCCGTGTTGGCCGTGGCCGCAGCCGTTTGGGCTGTGCCGGAGGTCCGCGCGGCGGTTGTCTTGAGCGAGAGCGAGGTCTCGGCGGACGCGGCAGTTGGGCAAGGCCTGGCCGCGTTGGTCCAGATCGATCCGGTGGCGATCGCCCGCGAGGACTCGCTGGGCGGGATGACGGGCTTGCCGCTCGTGCCGACCGACGAGGAGCGGGAGCGGGATGCCCAGAAGGACCGCCTGCTCAAGATTCTGCACGGCTCGCTGATGAACGCCCCGGCCGATATGTCGCCCTCGTCCAATTCGCTTTCGCAGCTTACCGGCTCGGGCGCCGGCGGCTTCGCCGCGCCGAGCGATCTGGTTTTGCCTCCGCAGAACGATCTCTGCACTCCTCTTCCACGCGAGCGTTGCCTGATTCTGCCAACTGGACCTCCACTCCGCCTGTTGCGCCC
>Ga0123329_1001048_pt1 | contig 26785 bp, 22 predicted proteins | sample BioC12SIPDNA_FD_89703 | JGI IMG/M metagenome (GOLD analysis project Ga0123329, IMG submission 89703) | Anaerobic biogas reactor microbial communites from Washington, USA - Biogas_R1_B C12 SIP DNA | ecosystem: Engineered > Bioreactor > Anaerobic > Unclassified | place: Washington, USA | collected...
GGGCTTCTCGGCGAGGGCCTGCTGAGTGCCGCTCTGGCCGTCGTACGCGGTCACCACCTCGAAGCCGTTGGCCTCGAGCAGGACCTTCGTTACCTCTACGAACTCCTTCTCATCGTCTATGAGGAGGACCTTCCTGGCGGCCACGACACACCTCCTTCCCCATGGATGGTCGTCCGCGGGGCGTGTCTCTGAGGAGCCGTTCGTCACACTTCGGCATCGGTTCGCTGACCGTCCCGGGGCAGTGTGAAGACGAAGCTGGTGCCTTCCCCCTTTCCCGGTTCGGCCCAGATGTCCCCGCCGTGCTTCGTGACGACCTCCCTGGTGATGAACAGCCCGAGCCCGGTGCCCTTGCGGACCGCCTCCGGGTCGTCGGACAGGCGCGTGAACTTCTGGAATATGTGCTCGGCTTCCTCCGCCGGGATGCTTCGGCCGTCGTTCCAGACCTCGACGCGGTAGCGGTCGGGTTCGGAGGAGAAGCCGATGCGTATTGTCCCGGCTGGGCGACCGTATTTCAATGCATTGCCGATCAGGTTCCGGAAGGCGACGCACAGCAGGTTGGCGTCGGCCTTCAGCGGGGCGCTGGGGGGCAGTTCATTGACGAGGCGGACCTTGTGGTCGGCCATCGGCTGGGCGAACTCGGCCAGCACGGGGGTGGCCACGTCGCGGACGAAATCGCAGGGCTTCCGGTCGACCTCCAGCTCGCCCTTCTCGATGCGGGCCAGGCTCAGGTAGTTGCGCGTCATGCTCACGGCCGTGTCGATGCTGCGGCAGATGCTGCCGGCCATGCGGGCCTGGGGCTCGGTGAGTTGGCCGACCAGCCCCTCGGAGAGCGCATGTGCGGCGGTGTAGATGACGCCGAGGGTGTTCTTCAGCTCGTGGGAGACGAACCCGAGCATCTCCAGGTAGCTGGAGTTGAGCTTCTGCAGGGAGGCGTTGGCGTTCCGGAGGCGTTCCTCGCGTTCCTCCAGGCGGTCGGCCATGGCGTTGAAGTCGCGCGTCAGGTCGCGCACCTCGTCATTGGCGGCCGGCTCCGGCACGCGCACGTCCAGGCGCCCTGCGGCCAGGCGGTCGGCGGCCCGGGCCAGCCCGCTCAGCGACCGCGTGAGGCGGCGCGAGAAGATGTAGCCCACGATGAGCACCAGCAGGGCGGCCGCCAGTGCGAGGGCCCCGTAGAACATCCACAGGCGCGAGCGCACCACGTTGAACCGGCTCTCCAGCACGCCGACGTAGAGGATGCCGATGACGCGGCCTTCGACGTCCCGGATCGGATCGTAGGCGGACAGATACCAGTCGTTCACGACGAACGCGCGGCTCGTCCAGCTCCGGCCGTTCTCCAGCACCTGGTCATACACCTGCGAACTCACCCGCGTGCCGATGGCGCGGTTGCCGTCGGCGGTGAACACGTTGGTGGCGATGCGGACGTCCCACTGGAAGACGGTGACGGCGCCGATCTGCTTCCCGTTGTAGGTCTCGTCGGCGAAGACCGTGGAGCGGATGTCGTCGACCGTGTCGTGGTTCCGGTTCAGCAGTGCGCCGCCGTAGACGGCGCCGAGGATGCGCCCGCCGTCGTCCCGGATGGGCGCAGCGGCCATCAGGACCATCCCGGCGGCCTCGCTCTCCTGGGGGCGCGGCTTGGCCTTCGGCGTGGGCTCGAAGGCGATGTAGGCGCGCCGGGCCAGTGTGCGTCCCTCGGCCTCCAGGCGTTCGGGCTCGAGGATCGCGAATCCGCTCAGCGTCTCGCCGCGAAGCGCCCGGTAGACGAACGGATCGGTCGACAGGTCGTCGCCGGGCGAGTGGGGTTCGACGGTGCGCAGCACGACGCGTCCGTCGGCGTCGACGACCGACACGAAGTCCAGCTCGCCCAGCCGGCGCGCCGTCTCCATACGCATCCTCGACGTTGCCGGGTTCGCGCTGACGCAGGCCTCCCGTATGGGTTCGGCGCCGGCCAGCATGGCCATCAGGAGCCCCATGCTCTCCTTGCGGTCATTGACTGCCGCCCAGGCCGATCGCAGATCGCCTCCGACGCGCCGCTGGGCCTCCTCCAGGACCGTGCGCCCGATGATGATCGCGCCGGCCCCCGCGCACAGGAGCACGAAGAGCACGACCACGAGCACGAAGGTCAGGAAGACCCGAGTCTGGAGCCTCAGTCGCATCGACATGGTCCCGGAAGCAGTGCGGCGGGAAGCCCCCATCGTAGCCCTGCCCGGCCCTGCAGTCAAACGGCGACCGGGGATAGGGCGGGGCGACCCGAGGGGATTCTCACGGACGATCCCGGCGTTTTCCCTTGAAGCCGTCGGCCGGGCTGTATACCATGAGTGGTCGGGTTGACTGCCCGCCTGTCTGCGGCCGTCCAGAGCCGACAAAGGTCCGTACTTCACGAACGTTCTCTCCATCCGCCGCTCCGAACGTCGACTCCGGAGCGAGGAGCGCTGCCATGGATTCTGTGCGGCCCGAGCCCCCCTCGGACGACCGCCGGTGGAAGATCGTTGCGGCGACCATGCGTCGCCTCGGTTACCAGCGGAACGCGCTGATCGAGGTCCTGCACGCGGTGCAGGAGGCATTCGGCTATCTCGACGACGAGGCCTTGCGCTACGTGGCGGCGAGCCTGCACGTGGCCCCCAGCGCCGTCTACGGCGTGGCCACCTTCTACCACTTTTTCACGCTGAAGCCCAAGGGCGAGCATGCGTGCGTGGTGTGCACGGGCACGGCCTGCTACATCAAGGGCGCCCAGGCGCTTCTGGATGCCGTGGAGCAGGAGTACGGCCTGAAGCCCGGCGAGACGACGGCCGACGGCAAGCTTTCGCTGCTGACCGCGCGGTGCTTCGGCTCCTGCGGCCTGGCCCCGGCGGCGACCTTCGACGGCGAGGTGGCCGGCAAGCTGACGCCCGAGGACGTACTGGGACGTATCCGGAGGATGATCGCCGATGAAGCCTGACGAACTGGAGCGAATGCGCCGGGAACGGCGCGAGCACGAGGCGAAGTTCGCCTGCTGCATTAACGTGTGCACCGCCGCCGGATGCCTGTCCGCCCACAGCGACCGCGTGCTGGCCGCCCTGGCCGAGAAGGTGAAGGCCCGGGGGCTGGACGCCCGCGTGCGCGTCAAGGGCGTCGGGTGCATGGGGCCGTGCGCCGGCGGGCCGGTCGTCTCGGTCGATCCTCCGGGGCACATCTACTGCAACGTCTCGCCCGACGACGCCGACGACATCATCGAGAGCCTGGACGGCGAACCGGTGGCGCGCCTGCTCATGGAGGCCGATGCGACGTTCTTCGCGCGCCAGACGAAGATCGCCCTGGAGAACTGCGGACGCATCGAGCCGGAGCACGTCCAGGACTACATCGGGGTCGACGGCTACCAGGGCCTGGCCAGCGTCCTGACGGAGATGGACCCGGCCGATGTGCTCAACGAGGTGTCGGTGGCCGGGCTGCGCGGACGCGGCGGGGCGGGCTACCCGACGGGTTTGAAGTGGAGCACCGTGGCGAAGGCCCCCGGCGCCCAGAAGTTCATCATCTGCAACGCCGACGAGGGCGACCCCGGCGCGTTCATGGACCGCAGCATCCTGGAGAGCGACCCGCACCGGATCCTGGAGGGCATGGCCATCGCCGCCTACGCGGTCGGCGCCTCCCAGGGGTTCATCTACGTGCGGGCGGAGTACCCCCTGGCCATCAGCCGCATCCGCAAGGCCATCCGGCAGGCCAGGAGCCTGAACCTGCTGGGCAGTCAGATCCTGGGGACCGGCTTCAACTTCGAGATCGAGATGCGGCTGGGAGCGGGGGCGTTCGTGTGCGGCGAGGAGACCGCCCTGATGGCCTCGATCGAGGGCAGCCGGGGCACGCCGCGTCCGCGGCCTCCGTATCCGGCCAACTACGGCCTCTGGGGCCGCCCGACGCTGATCAACAACGTCGAGACCTTCGCCGCCGTGCCCGCCATCCTGCGCAAGGGCGCCGCGTGGTATTCGGGCATCGGCACCGAGAAGAGCAAGGGCACCAAGGTGTTCGCCCTGGCCGGCCGCGTCAACAACACCGGCCTGATCGAGGTCCCGATGGGCATGACCCTGCGCGAGATCATCTTCGACATCGGCGGAGGCATCCCCGACGGCCGGCAGTTCAAGGCCGTTCAGACCGGCGGCCCGAGCGGCGGCTGCATCCCCGCCGAGCATCTGGACCGGCCGGTCGACTACGAATCGCTGAAGGAACTGGGCTCCATCATGGGGTCCGGCGGGATGATCGTCATGGACGAGACCTCCTGCATGGTGGACGTGGCCCGGTACTTCATGGAATTCTGCCAGACGGAGGCGTGCGGCAAGTGCCTGCCCGGCCGCATGGGAACGGCCCAGATGCATCTCCTGCTGACCAGGATCACCCGGGGGCTGGCGACCATGGCGGACCTGGACATGCTCGAGAGCCTCTGCGACTTGACGCGCAATACCAGTCTCTGCGGCCTGTGTCAGACGGCGCCGAACCCCGTGATGAGCACGCTCCGCTACTTCCGCGACGAGTACGTGGCTCACATACGGGACCACACGTGCCCGGCCGGCGTGTGCAGGATGGCCGGCGCCCGGGAGGTCAAACGATGAAGACTCCACCCGTGAATCCCGTCACCCCGGAGAGCGCTCCGCGGCCGGTCAAGACGCTCAAGATCGACGGCCTCGACGTCAGCGGCCGTGAAGATCAGACCATCCTGGAGGTCGCACGCGAGCACAACATCTGCATCCCCGCGATCTGCCATCTGGACGGCCTCAGCGGCGTGGGCGCCTGCCGCCTCTGCCTGGTGGAGATCGTCGGCAGCCCGCGACTGGTGCCCGCCTGCGTGACCCGCGTCGCCGAGGGGATGGAGGTCATCACGAAGTCGCCGCGCCTCAACAAGTACAGGCGCATGATCCTGGAGATGTTCTTCGCCGAACGCAACCACGTCTGCGCCGTCTGCGTGGCCAACGGCCACTGCGAACTGCAGACGCTGGCCCGCGACCTGGGCATGAACCATGTCAGCGTGGCCTACCTGCACCCGCGTGTGGGCGTGGATGCCACGCACGAGCGGTTCACCATCGACCACAACCGCTGCATCCTGTGCATGCGCTGTGTGCGCGTCTGCGCCGAGATCGAAGGCGCCCGCACCTGGGGCGTGAAGGGGCGCGGCATCGAATCGCGGGTCATCACCGACTTCGACGGCCCCTGGGGCGAGTCCAAGACGTGCACCGGTTGCGGCAAGTGTGTGCAGGTCTGCCCGACCGGCGCGCTGTTTGAGAAGGGCACGGCGGCCGCCGAAGTGGGCCGGCGCGAGTTCCTGCCGTACCTGACCACGATGCGGGAGGAGACGCCATGACGCCCGTCAGGATGGCGACCGTCTGGCTGGAAGCCTGTTCGGGCTGCCATATGTCGTTCCTGGATATGGACGAGCGGCTCATCGAGCTGGCCGGCCAGATTGAACTGGTCTGCAGCCCGCTGGTCGATCGCAAGGAGTTCCCCGAAGACGTCGACGTGGTCGTCGTCACCGGCGGTGTCGGCAACGAGGAACAGGAAGAGCTGCTGCGCAAGGCGCGGGAGCGGTCCCGGATCCTGATCAGCATGGGCGATTGCGCGGTGACCGGCAACGTGCCCGCCATGCGGAACACCCTCGACGTCCAGGAGATGCTGGAGGCCGTCTACGGCCCCGACGCCCCGGGCAAGCCGTCCGGCCCCGCCGCCGGCGTGCCCCGCCTCTCCCCCCAGGTCCAGCCGCTGCACCGGTTCGTGAAGGTGGACGAGTACATCCCCGGTTGTCCGCCGTGTGCCGACCTCATCCATTTCATCCTGAGCGAAGTCGTCCAGGGCCGGATCCCGGGCCTCGGCGTCCGGGCCAGGTTCGGCTGAGAGGAATATGATGGCCGAGAAGATCGTCATCGATCCCATCACGCGTATCGAAGGGCATGCGAAGGTCACGCTCTACGTCGGGCAGGACGGCAAGGTCAACGACGCGCAGCTCCACATCACCCAGATGCGCGGCTTCGAGAAGTTCTGCGAAGGGCGGCCGTTCCATGAGATGCCCGCCATCACCGCGCGCATCTGCGGCATCTGCCCCGTCGCCCACCTGATGGCGTCGTCCAAGGCGTGCGACGCCCTGCTCGCCGTGCGCGTCCCGGATGCGGGGCAGCGCGTGCGACGGCTCATCAACATGGCGCAGATCGTCCAGAGCCACGCCCTGAGCTTCTTCCACCTGTCCAGCCCCGACCTCCTGCTCGGCATGGATGCCGACCCGGCCGTGCGCAACGTGTTCGGCGTGATGGCCACACACAAGGACGTGGCGCGTGACGGCATCCGGCTGCGCCAGTTCGGCCAGCAGGCCATCGAGTGGCTGGCCGGCCAGCGCGTCCATGCCCGGTGGATCGTTCCGGGCGGCGTCAGCCACCCCGTGACGCCCGAGGTGCGCACCCGGATACTGGACGGCCTGCCGGAGGCCATGGGGATTGCGCAGCGCGCGCTCGCCCTGCTCAAGGAGCTGGTGCGCCGCCATCAGGAGGAGGTCGAGACCTTCGGCAACTTCCCCAGCCTGTACCTCGGCCTGGTGGGCGAGGGCGGCGCGCTGGAGTTCTACGACGGCGGGCTCCGGATCCTCGACAGCGACGGGAGCCTGGCCGCCGACGGCGTGGCCGCCGCAGACTACGCCGACTACGTGGACGAGGCCGTCGAGCCCTGGACCTACCTGAAGTTCCCCTACTACAAGCCCCGCGGCTATCCCGAAGGGCTCTACCGCGTCGGGCCGCTCGCGCGCCTCAACCTGGCCGACCGCATCAGCACCCCGCTGGCGGAGGCCGAACGGCAGGCCTTCCGCGCGCTCAGCGACGGGCCGGTCTCCAGCTCCTTCCATTACCACTACGCGCGACTCATCGAGGCGCTTCACTGCCTCGAGGGCATTCAGGAGCTTCTGAACCACCCGGACGTCTGCGACCCGCACGTGCGTGCGCACGCCGAGCCGAACGCCCGCGAGGGCGTGGGCATCTCCGAGGCGCCCCGCGGCACCCTGATCCACCACTACCGTGCGGATCTGAACGGCATCATGGAGTCCGCCAACCTGATCATCGCCACCGGCCACAACAACCTGGCCATGAACCGGTCCATCCTCCAGGTGGCGCGACACTTCGTCAAGCCGGACCGGCTGAGCGAGGGCATGCTGAACCGCGTCGAGGCGGTCATCCGGGCCTATGACCCCTGCCTGAGCTGTTCGACCCACGCCCTGGGCCAGATGCCCATGCTCGTGCAGCTCGTCGGCCCCGGCGGCGAGGTGCGCGATCAGGTGAGGCGCGACTGATGAGCCGTGTGCTCGTGATCGGCTTCGGAAACGCGATGCGAGGCGACGACGGCCTGGGCTGGCACGCGGCGCAGAAGCTGCTGCATGCCGGCCTGGGCGACGGCGTGCACGTGCTGCCGTGCCGCCAGTTGACGCCGGAGCTGGCCGCGGAGGTCGCGGCGGCCGGTTTCGTGCTCTTTATCGACGTCGCCTGCGATCTGCCCGTGGGCGAGGTGGACTGCATCGACGTGGAATGCGTGCACGACCGGCCCTCGTTCTGCCTGCACCGGCTGAACCCGTCCGGACTGCTGGCGCTGGCACGCGACGTCTACGGCGAGTATCCGCCGGCCGTGGCGCTTGTGGCAGGGGCGGAGAGCTTCGAGTGCGGCGCGCCGCTGTCGCCGCCCGCTGCCGCCGCCCTGGTGCGGGTCGTCGAACAGGCCCGTCGCATCATCGCGCACCGGCTGGCGGTCGCCCCTTGCCCCGGATGAGCGTCGGCAGCGTGCGCAGGATCAGCCCCAGGTCCATCCCGGCCGACCGGCGGGCGATGTACTCCAGATCGAGGCGCACCACCTCATCGAAATCGCGCAGCGTTCCGCCCCCCCTGACCTGCGCCAGCCCCGTCAGGCCCGGCCGCACAGCCAGGCGCCGTCTCTGCCATTCGTTGTAGACCGCGACTTCGTCGGGGGTGGCCGGCCGCGGCCCCACCAGGCTCATCTGGCCGCGCAGGACGTTCCAGAACTGTGGGAACTCGTCCAGGTTGTGCCGCCGCAGGAACCGGCCCACACGGGTGACGCGCGGGTCGTCGGTGATCCGGAACGCGGGCCCGATCATCTCATTCCGCCCCTCCAGGTCCGGCCTGCGGGCCTCGGCATCGCGGCACATCGTGCGGAACTTCCACAGGCGGAAGCGCCGGCCGCCCCGGCCCACCCGGTCCTGGCCGAACAGCACCGGGCCCGGCGAGTCCAGCCGGATGGCCAGGGCGATCCAGGGCGCCAGCGGCAGCGTCAGGGCCAGCCCCAGCACGCCGCCCAGAACGTCCATCAGTCGTTTGGCGGTCTCGTTGGGGTCGGCGGCAGGCTGTGCGGGCAAGGCGTTCTCTCCCTCCGGGCGGAGCGGGTCGCTTCTTTCCATTATAGGCGGCCCGCGCGGGGCGATTCCGAATACGAGGGCAGCGGCGCGCGTATACAGGAGCGAGTGCGCGATTTTCCCCTTGCAGGCCGTGCCGGGACGGCTACAATGCCTGCGGGATGGCCATCCGGTCATCGGCCCGTTTGCAGGGAGACAGGCGATGATGGCGATCGACAGGGTGTTCCTGGCGTGTGCCGCCTTCGGCGGCGGGCTGTTCCTGATCCGCATGGCGCTGCTCGCCTTCGGCGGAGGCGGCGGGGACGCCGATGTCGACCTGGACCTCGACGTCGACGCCGATTTCGACGTCGAGGTCGACGCGGAGGCCGGCGCCGGCGAGGCGCTGGCGGATTCGTCCGCGTTCTTCCGGATGCTCTCGGTCCAGAGTGTGACCGCCTTCATCATGATGTTCGGGCTCGTGGGGCTGACGCTCCGCAAGGAGGCGGCCTGGGGCCCGGCCCTGTCCATTGTCGGGGCACTCCTGGCCGGGGCGGCGTCCTTCTGGCTGATCGCGCGGCTGGTGGCCCTGCTGCTGCGCCTCCAGTCCAGCGGCAACGTGCGTCTGTCCAACGCGATCGGCCTGCAGGGTTCGGTCTACCTGACCATTCCCCGCGCAGGAGTGGGGCAGATCCAGGCCGTGGTGCAGCAGCGATTGACGCACGTCGACGCCGTCGCACGCGACGGCGAGCCGATTGCGACGGGCGAACGGGTGACGATCGTGGGCATCGGCTCCGACAACCGACTGATCGTCGAGCGAGTGCAGGATGGCGCGGAAGGCGCCGGTTCCAACGGCCGGCAGTGAGTGCGGCATAGACAGAGGAGGCGAAGATGCCCGAGGGCGGGATGATTATCGTGAGTATCGGTGCGTTGCTCGGCCTCGCCCTGATGGTCTTCCTGGTCATGGCGGCGCGCTACAAGCGGTGTCCGTCCAACCGGATCCTGGTCGTCTACGGCAAGGTCGGGTCGGGCGTCTCGGCCCGGTGTCTGCACGGCGGGGCGGCGTTCGTCTGGCCTCTGATCCACGACTACGGTTTCCTCAGCCTCACGCCGATGACGATCGGCATCCCTCTGCAGAATGCCCTGTCGTTCCAGAACATCCGCATCAACGTGCCCAGCACCTTCACCGTGGCCATCAGCACGCAGGAGGGCATCATGGGCAACGCGGCCGAGCGCCTGCTCAACCTCGGGCTGCGCGAGATCGAGGAGATGGCGCGTGAGATCATCTTCGGCCAGCTCCGTCTGACGGTTGCCTCGCTGACCATCGAGCAGATCAACCAGGACCGCGAGAGCTTCCTGGAGTCGATCCGCAAGAACGTCGAGCCGGAACTCAACAAGGTCGGCCTCTACCTGATCAACGTGAACGTCACCGACATCACCGACGAGTCCGAGTACATCGAGAGCATCGGCAAGAAGGCCGCCTCCGAGGCCGTGAACCGCGCCCGCATCGACGTGGCCGACAACGAGAAGATGGGCGCCATCGGCCAGTCCGAGGCCGATCGCGAGAGGACCATTCGCGTGGCGGAGAACGAAGCCCAGGCGGACAAGGGGCGCAAGAAGGCCGACGCCGATCGCCGCATCTACGTGCAGGGCCAGGAGGCCGAGGCCGTCGCCGGCGAGAACACCGCCAAGGCGGACATTGCCGACGTCAACGCCCAGCTCGCGATCAAGGAAGCGGCCGCCCTGCGGCTCGGCGAGGTCGCCAAACGCGAGGCCATGGTCGAGATCCAGAAGGCCCAGTACCAGGCCGAACTCGAACGACTCAACGCCGACGTGGTCGTCAAGGAGGAGATCGAGAAGCGCAAGGTCGAGATCGCGGCCGAGGCCGAGGCCGAACGGCAGCGGCGCATCGCCCGCGGCGCGGCCGACGCCGTCCTGATGAACTACGAAGCCGAGGCGAAGGGCATCCGGCAGGTCCTGGACAGCAAGGCCGCCGGCTACGCCGACATGGTCGCGAGCTGCGGCGGCGACGCGCGTGCCGCCGCCACCCTCTTGATGGTCGAGAAGATCGAGCAGGTCGTCGCGCGTCAGGTCGAGGCCATCAAGAACCTCAAGATCGACAAGATCACCGTCTGGGACAGCGCCGGTGCCGGCGGCGACGGCGGTTCGTCCACGGCCAACTTCCTCTCCAGCCTCATCCGGAGCCTGCCGCCGCTGCACGACGTGGCCGGCATGGCGGGCGTCGAACTGCCCGACTACCTGGGCAGCACCACGAAGCCGGCGCCTGCCGCAGGGGATGGCGCACAGCCGCCGGCCGGTGCCTGAGTCCGGCCCGGCGGGCCGGGGCCTCAGTGGGTCGGGCCGGCGTCATGCGTGGTTGCGCAGCTTCAGCTCCAGCGGGTGCGGGTGCATGCCCGAACTGAGCGAGTTCGTCTTGGACACGAACCCGCACAGGCCGACGCATGCCAGATCATCCAGCCGTCCCCTCGTCCAGTCCCGTATCCTGTCGGTGTGGTCGACCTGCGTGTGCGTCGTCACGAGCCGCGGCGCGGCCGGGTCGCCCTCCAGGTGCATCGATTCGCGTGGGACCGGCAGGCCGCTCTCCACCTCCGGGCACACGGGCACCCAATCGACGAACCGGCCGAACGTGTCGGCCAGAAAGCGGTCCTGTTTGTGCCCGCCGTCGTAGCGGACCTTCTGCCCGAGCCGGCAGGCGCTCACGCCGACGCGGGGCCTGGCGGACTTCCCTTCGCTCATCGATCATCACGGTTGCCCAGCGGCTGAAGGCGTTCCGGCTGGATCATGGATGTCCCCCGGGGGCTTGACTCGGCGCCGGCATCCCCCATGCGGCGGTTCGCGACCGGCGCAGTCGGAGCGTCTTGTTGCGCTGTGCGACGGGGCGGGATACGATGGCCGGTCCCGGTGCGCTCTCCCGGGAATCACACGAGCGGAGATTGCGATGGCGACCTATCGGCGGCTTCTGAGGGCGGCGGTCGTTGCGTTCCTGATCATCGGCGGAGGGCGGGGCATGTGGGCGAAGGCAGACGACGGAGCGGCTCATCTGGAGCCGTGGGCTTCGGACGCCCATCCCTCCGACGTGCCCCGCCGGCACTCGGAGGACGTCGGCGCCGGCCGGCACGAGTACACCGTGCTCCAGGGCGGCACTATGGACGGCACGAACTGCCGCTCGCCCCTGAGCGTGGGGATGAACCGCGAAGGCGCGATGGAGCAGACCTGGGAGTCCAACCGGCTCGTGCGCATGGAGAACGTCGGCACGGGCGACGTCGTCAACCCCTGGCTGTCCAACGGACGCAACAACTTCCGCACCCCGCAGGAGATCGTTGACAACGCCGTCGAGCCCGGCATGACCGACCGCGAGAAGGCCATGGCGATCTGGTTCCAGGAGTGCCGTTACCGCTACCACGGCGGGACCGAGGGCGGCGAAGACGCCGATCCCGTGAGGATCTACAACATCTACGCGGCCTACATGTGCGGCACGAACACCTCGCACTTCGCCCAGATGCTGAGCATGGCCGGACTCCGGGTCAACGGGTCCGGGTCCACCGTGGGCCACACGACCTCGCGGGTGTTTTTCGACGGCGGCTGGCGCTACCTGGACGCGAACCAGCACACGATGTTCCTGCTGCGCGACAACCGGACGGTGGCGGACGCGCCGGAGATCACCCGCGACCATGACCTGGCCAAGCGCGCCCACAGCAGCGGCATCCTGCTGGGCGACCACAGCGCCCTGCGCGAGTCCTTCGCCGCCTGTTTCGCGCACGAGGTGGAGGTCGAGCGTGCGTTCGGCCTCTACCGACGCGCGACGAACATGGACATGACGCTCCGCCCCGGCGAGGCGCTGGTGTGGCGATGGGGCCGGCGGGAGCCGTTTCGCTACCGTTACCTGCGCGAGCCCCTCTACCCCTACATGTTCTGCAACGGCCTCTGGGAGTACCGGCCCGACCTGACCGGCGACCTGTGGAGGCGCGGGGCGGCCCTTGCGGACAACGTGGCGGCCGGGCCGAACGGCCTGTCGGCCGGCCCCGGAGGCGACGGGACGATCGTCTGGGAGATGAAGGCGCCCTATGTGTTCGTCGGCGGGCGCCTGGAGGCGGAGGGCAACGGCGCGCGGTTCGCCTTGTCGTTCGACGGCGAGACCTGGCAGGACGTGGAGGGCGCGGACCTGAACGCCTTCTTCCCGCCCCAGGGAGGGGCGCCGCGCTACGGCTACCGGCTCCGCTGCACGCTGTCCGGCGACGCCCGGCTGAGGAGCCTGGCCGTGGTCAACGACCTGCAGATGTCACCCCTGGCGCTGCCCGGCATGGCCGTCGGTGCAAACGCGTTCGTCTACACGGACCAGACGCCGGGCGAGCGCGCCGTGCGCATCACGCACGAGTGGGTGGAGCGCTCGGCCTCGAGTCCGCCGGGCGCCTCGCCGGCCCCCATCGCGCCGGCCGAGGGCGGCGAGACGGACGGCACGGACGTCGTCTTCCGGTGGCAGGACGCGCCGGACCCCGACGGCGACCGCGTCGTCGACTACCACTTCGAGCTTTCGGACCGGTTGGACGTCCGCTGGCCGTTGTCCACGAACTTCTACCGGCTGATCTCGCGCACGCGCGACCGGGGCCGAGCGCAGTTCACGCTGCCCGCCCCCGGGTTGCTGACGCCGGGCGAGACCTACTACTGGCGGGTCCGCGCGAAGGACGAGCACGGCGTGTGGGGGCCCTGGAGCGAGACGTGGAGCTTCACCGCCCGCGGCCCCGCGTATCCCCTGGACGTGCAACTCGGTTACGACGCGGAAGGGCGGCGCGGCGTCCTGACCTGGAAGCCGAACCCGGTCGGCCGCCCGCCGGTGAGATACCGCGTCTACGGCAGCGACGAGAAGGGCTTCTCGGTCAGCGATGAGCCGTATCCCGTCCACCTGGGCGAGAGCAAGGAACTGACCTCGCCCTTCCCGGCCAACTTCATCGCCGAGACCGAGGCGACCGAGCTGGCCGTCCTCGGCGAGGGCGTGGACCTGCCGGCGGCCAACAAGGCCTACTACCGCGTGGTGGCCGTCGACGCGAACGGGAAGCGCAGCGGCCCGTCCGACTACGCCTCCGCGCCGCGGCCCGTCCTCTACACCGCGCCCGTCACAACGGCGCGCGTGGGCCGGGAATACACCTGCGATCTCGCCGCGACCCGTTCCCTTGGCGACCTGTGCTACCGGGTCGAGGGCCGGCTGGCCAAGAGCTACTGGGACATCGAGCATCCGGTCTACGCCCTGGAGCGGGGGCCGGCGTGGCTCACGATCGACCCGGCCACCGGCCGGCTGAGCGGCACGCCCGACGCTCCCGGCCGAGCGGACGTGGTCGTGACGGTCACCATCGACCGCCAAGTGCGCACGGTCGATCCGGGAGTCCTCGTCTGGGGAAACGAACGTGTCATCGAGCGCGGCACGGAACGCGTCGGGACGGACACCCGGCGCTTCACCATCGAGATCGGCGAATGACGGCCCGGCCGGTCAGGGCAGCCTGCCCGACCCGCGGATCGGCAGTCTCGTGTGCCCTTCGCCCCAGTACTCGAGCCGGACGTTCCTCGCGCCCGCTTCGACCTCGACCTCATCCCGGGCGGGGCATTCCGGCATGTAGAGCCATACCTTGCCTTCCCGAAGGTCCGTGATCGTGAAGCGCCCCCGTGCGTCCGTACGGCCCGCCATGGGGGGGAGCGCCTCGGAGTACGCCTCGACAAGTACGTTGACGACCGGTTCGCCCGCCGGGTTCACCACGACGCCCGAGACGGAGGGCGGGACCAGCTCGAGCACCACGTCCCCGAGCGCGACCAGCTCCCCGTCGGCCCGTGCGATCGGCATGTCCCGGGCGGCGGGAAGGTGTTCTGCGGCCTGCACCTCCATGCGGAACGTCCGGTCGGGGCACGGCAGCGGCAGGCCGCCGAATTCGTAACGTCCCTCGTCATCCGTCTTCCCGGTGCGCGTCTTGCGCCGCCAGTGCAGATTGACCCGCGCCTGCCGGACGGGCCGCCCTTTGGTGTCGACGATTCGCCCACGGATCGTCCGGTACGGATGGATCGTCACTTGAAGCGTCTGCGGCCCTCCGACCAGGTCGTAGATGGCGCTCAGCTTGCGCTCCTCGTGGGTGGCCTGGAGGGTGAACTCATGGTCGCTCTCCCACGTGTGCCCGGAGACCGTCAACTCGAACCGGCCCTCCTCGTCCGTGAAGACCCCGCTTGCCAGCAGGTGGATCTGCACGAATGCGTGCTCGACCGGCCGGCCCGCCGGGTCGAGCACGATGCCGGTGACCTCGGGAGGCGGCATCAGTTCCGCGACGAGCCGATGGGTCTTTGCGGCCTCGACCTGGATCTCCTGCTCGAAGAAGCCGCGATAGCCCAGCTTCTCGACCTTCAGCCGGTACGCGCCCGGCTGCAGATGCTCGTTGTGCACGCCCTCCGCGCGAGTCGTCCCGTAGATATAGCCCTTTCGGTTCTCCTCGTAGCCCGTGACCTTCGCCGAGTCGAGCGGCTTGCGGCTGATCGCGTCGATGACCTTCACGCTCAAGACGCCGCCGCGATGGCATACGATCTTGAAGTCCTCGAGGACCTGCCCGGGCTCCACCTCCACGGGCGTGTACGGCACCACCCATCCGGGCCGGTCATGCAGGGGCACCGGGACTCTGAGGGCCAGCTTCCCCACGCCGACCCCGGTGAGTTCGAACGTGCCGTCCCGGCCCGTGACGCATCGGCTGCCCAGTCGAACGGGGCCGGCGACCAGCACGACCAGCCCCTCGACGGGCTTCCCGGTCCCTGCCTCCACGGCGACGCCGCGGATGACCGCCTCGGGCGGCAGCACGACCCGGATGTCCTCCTGTCCGGCGGCGAACTGGAAATCGAGGGGACGCCTCGAATTCGGCCCGGTCTGGATCGTTGCCAGGCCGGGCGCCGAGACGATCAGTTCCGCCCCGGCGTCGGGCGGGATGTTGGCGAAGGCGAATCGGCCGTCGGCGTCGGTCTTCACCGTCAGCCCCCGGAACGGCGGGAGGCCTTCGATCCGGGGTTGATCATCCGCGTCCGATCTGCGGGTGCACTTCGGGGTCTGAAGGAGCGCACGCACCTCCGCGCCCGGCACCGGTCTGCCGGCCTCGTCCACAACCGTCCCCGCCAGCCGCGCGGCTCTGGGCAGCGTGACGGTCGCTTCGCCGTCGGCGTTCCGCAGCCATCCCAGGCGGAACAGGGCCAGGCCGTCGGCCCGGATGTAGAAGGAGACCCTCGCCGGCCAGCGGCCGGGAACCGCCGGCAGCGCGTATGTGAACCGCCCGGCGTCCGCGCGGAGGACATCGACGGGCTTCGTGAACCCCTCATCCTCGCTGTACTCGAGGCGATGGGCCTCCACAACGGCGTCCGGCACGGGCGCGCCGTCCGGCCCGACGATCAGCCCGGAGAACGTCACGATCTCCGGCTCCTCGGCCGCGCGAACGTCCGATCGCGCCCCGCCGGGAAGGAGCCCCACCACCGCCAACGCCGCCAGAAGCCACGTCCCCGCCCCGTGCATCGCCCTGTTTCCTCCGTGCGGATCCTCCCCTCCCGGATTCCTTCCACTGCCCCATGTCATCCAACCGTGCCCGGCCCATCCTGCCGGCGCCCCTTGCCGGCTGGACCCCTCGTGGCCGTCATTCGGATTCTACTGCGGCGCCACGTCGATTGTGAACTCCTGAACGGCGCTGCCGACCCGGCGCCGCTCGGTGCTCGTGACCGTGTAGTTGCCCCAGGCCAGTGCGCCCTCGTCGAGGATGGGCACGTCGCGCTCGATGAGGGCGCGCAGGACGACCGGCACCCGTCCGGGCGTGTGGGGCGTGCCGGTCAGGAGGCCGGTGGCCGGGTCGACGGTCAGCCAGTCCGGGCCCTGTTCGATGGAGAACGCGGGCTCTTCGATGTCCCAGTAGCCCATACCGGCACGGCCGCGGTTGCGGGCGTCGCCCAGGGAGCGCACGGCGGCGGCCCGGTAGACGTAGGGCGTGCCCACCCGGGCGGACGTCACGGGGGTCGTGTAGACCAGCGGACGCGGCGCCTCCGCGAAGGCGGACGACCAGCTCCGCTTCCCGTTCGCGTCGACGGCCACCACCCGGTACCACGCGCGGTTCGCGTTGGGCAGGTCGAGCCCCCGGCCGAGCACGGCCATGCGCGTCTCGGCGGTCTCGGCGACGAAGTTCGCCGGGAAGGGATCCGGCAGGAGCCCCTCCGGGGTCTGTCCCCGGTTGACGCGATACGGCTCGTCGCTGACCGAGAAGCCCTTCTCGTCGCTGCCGTAGACGCGGTAGGTGGCCGGCGCGTTGCCCGACGGGTTCGGCTTCCACGTGAGCGTGCCGACGCCCGTCGTCTCGTCGACATCGAGCGCTACGGCGATCGGCGGCGTCGGCGCGTGGCTGACGAAGCTCCACGTCTCGCTCCAGGGCCCCCAGAGACCCTGCGCGCTCCGTGCACGCACGCGCCAGTAATAGGGGCGTCCGGGTGCCAACAGGCCGACGCAGGGGAGCGAGTACTGCGCGTGGCCGCGGTCGGGCGTGCGCGAGATCAGCTTGCGGAAGTTCGGCGAGAGCGGCCAGCGCATGTCCGGCCGGTCGGACAGTTCCCAGTGGTAGTCGGCGATCGCCTCGCCGTCCGGGTCCGCGGCGGGCTGCCAGCGGAAGGTGATGTCCGTGCCGTTCACCTCGGCTCCGTCGGGGGGGAAGACGGCGGCGGCGGGAGCGACGGGCGGGTGGCCGGCCGAGCGCTCGACCCATCCGTGCGTGATGCGTACCCGGCGCTCGCCCGGGGTCTCGTCGGTGTAGACGAACCGGTTCTCGCCCACGACCATCCCGGGCATGCCCGGCAGGGCCGTCTGGATGTCGTTGATGACGGCGAAGGACTTCAGGCGCGCGTCGCCTTCCAGGCGGCAGCGCAGGAAGTACTGGTGGTATGGCCCGTGCTCGGACGGGAACTGGTAGTCGAGGATCCCCGTGGTCATGTCCCGCCACTGCTCGCCGTCGGTCGAGACCGCCACCCGCACGTCGTTCCCCTCGACCTCGTAGCGGCCGCCGACGAAGGGATACGGGGCGGCCATACGCCAGAGGATCGTCCCGACCGTTCCCGGCTCGGCGGCCAGGCCGTCCGCGGTGTTCCGGATCCTCTCGACCGTCCGGGCGCCGCTACGCCAGACGTCCCCGAAAAGGTCCGGCCGATACTCCCACAGGCCGTTCTGTATTGCGGTCGGGAAGCGCGGCGTGCTGACGCCGTGGTACTTGATCGGCTCGGTGTGGCCCCAGCGGTAGGTGAGCGCCTCGCCCGGGCGGAGCGTCATGTCCATGGTCGTGTCCCGGCGGCTGTTGCGTGTGCCCTTGGCCTCTCCTTCGTAGACGAAGATGGACGCCTGGCTCTCGTCCTGCGAACGGGAGTTCGCGTGCAGAATGCCCGCCGTGTGGGTCCGTTTGACCAGGTCGTGGTCATGCACCAGGTCCTGTTCGCTGGCGATCGTCTCGTTGTCGCGCAGAAGGTAGAACCCCTGCATGTCGCCGTCGAGCAGGTTCCAGCGGCCGTCGAAGAAGACCTGGGAGATGCAGTGCGTGAGCGGGCGGGCGGGGGCGACCCTCAGGCCGGCCGCCTGCCAGAGGCCGGCCAGCGCGATGCTGTCGTTCCCGCAGGTGTTGTGCCCGTAGACGTTGAAGACGCGGACGGGGTCCCCCAGTTCGTTGTTGTCGCCCTGCCAGTGGTAGCGGTTCGTGATCTGCTGGTACCAGATCGCGATCGCCCTCTCCCGGTCGCTCATGCCCGGCTCCAGGGGGGCGTGGGCGATTTCCTGGAGGTTCCGGAAGTTGTTGCGGGCGTTCGAGAGCCAGGGGTTGACGACGTCCGTCTGCCCCACGTTCTCGATGCGCACGGAGCGGTTGGACTCCCAGTGCCGGATCAGCCCCTCCCAGACGCCGTAGGGCAGGCGGCAGTTCTCGCCGTCCATCGTCCCGCCCTGGGTGATGGCGTACTCGTGCCGCGCGCCGGCGACGTCCTCGACGTGGCTCATGGCCGCATCAGAGGGATGCGTGTTCGATTTCCAGGGGGCCAAGTCCTCGCTCGCCCCCGCCGCCATCAGCCAGACAACCGCTGCCGCACAGACCATCCAGTGCATCGTCATCCTCCTCTGCGGCGCTGGTGCGCCGCCGTCCCGTCTCAGGCGCCCAGATCACGCAGGACGGCCCGGATGTAGGCGAGGTCCTGCTGGGCGAACCACTCGCGGTCGCCGGCTCGCGGGGCCTCCACGCAGATCGGGCCGGTGAAGCCGGTCTGCCTCAGAAGGCGCACGAACTCCCGGTTGTTGATCTCGCCCTCGCCCAGGGACGTGGAGACGCGCGCCTGGGCGCGCCGGATGGGCGCGGAGTTCTTCAGGTGCACGTAGTGGAGCTTCGTGCCGAACGCCCTGATCGCCTCTTCGAGCGTCGGCCGGTCCTCCTGGCCGACCATGTTGCCGTAGTCCAGGTTGGCGCCGATCGAGGGCCGATCGACGTCTTCCACCAGCCGGCGGGTCGACTCGATCTTGTCATGGACGTAGCCGCGATGCGTCTCGAAGCCGAAGCGGATGTCGACGTCCTGCAGGCCGTCCGCCAGCCGGCGGCAGCCCTCGACCTGCCACTTCCAGTGGTCCTCCGTGACCGGTTCGCCGATGCCGAGCCAGCCGGTGACCAGATTGCAGGTGCGGACGCCGAACCGCTGGGACGCCTGGCGATAGAAGGCGATCGCCGTCTCGACCTCCCGGGCGCGCTCGGCGGCGTCCGGCTTGATCAGCGCCGGTCCGGGCGACCCGAAGACCACCTGTCGGAGTCCCGACGCCTCCACGCCCGCCTCGATCTGGTCCATGTACTGCTCGGGCGTCTCGTCGACCGAGTCCCTCCGACTGCGGAACTCCACGCCGTCGAAGCCCCATCCGGCGGCCCTCCGGCAGATTTCCTCGACCGTCTGGCCCTGCTCGCAGTAGTTGACGTGCATGATCACCGCGTAACCCATGGTCCGCCGCTCCTCCGGTGGAAGACGCCCTGTCCCGTGCGGCACCCGCCGCCGCCGGACCGTCCATTATGCTCCCAGGTGCCGGCGGCGCAAGTGCCGGCGGTCCGTGCGTAGGCAGATCGGGGATTTCCTGCTTGCCAGGAGGCCGCCGGTGGGGTATGGTACAGGTAACGCGGTAACGCGAGGTGAGGCGTGGCCGGAGAGAGCGATCTTTCGAGGCGTAGTTCTGGTCAGTAATCGTCCTTTCGCCTTCCGGTCAGGCCGACCCCGTGGGCGTGCCAGCCACGGTCACCTGTGACATCCGCGGGGAGGCATGGCTTGCCCTTCCCAAGGGCAGCGGCGCCTTGTGGCGCCGGTCTGGTGGTGGCGCGCGGTGCTGAAACCGCGTGCAGTACGGGCGGGCCCGTGCATCGGCCCGCCCGCTTCCTTTTCGGGGGATCGACGCCCCGCCGGGCGTCGCTATGCACAAGGCGCCGGAGCCTGCCCGGCGTCCCGTCACTCGTCTCCCGGCTCGAACATGTCCTTGCCCACGCCGCAGTCCGGGCAGGTCCAGTCGTCCGGAAGCTCTTCAAACGGCGTCCCCGCCGAGATGTCCTGTGTCGGATCGCCCAGTTCCGGATCGTAGACGTAGTTGCAGACCGTGCATCGGTACTTCCGCATGGCACACTGCTCCTCTGAGTGTGTCTTCCGCAAAGAGGGCCTCGCCTCCCGGCGATCGGTCCGCTACCGACCGCACCGGGCCGGCCCCCGCCCTCCGACCGTCCCGGTCACCGTGCCGGGACGTGCAGCGCCCGAGTGTGCTTGTGAAGCAGGCGAACCAGCAGACAGAAGGCCGTGACGATGAGCGCGGGCACCACCGTGTCCCTCTCCAGGGTCACCGGCACGCCTGCCAGCCAGTCCTCGACGTGGTCCAGCACCGCGAACGTGACGGCCACCCCCAGCAAGGTGGCATACTCCTTCTTCAATGCGGCCCTGGCGCAGAACGGAAGCTCGGGGGGCCGCCAGTTCGACCATCGAGGCAAAAACGCGGGCGTGGCGTCCGACCACACCCGGTACGCCGTCCCGAACACCTCGCCCAGGTACTCCTCCTCGACCAGCATGATCCGCTCGTAATAGGCCATGTAGCTCAGGCATCCCACCAGAACGAGCCACGGGACGCCCGGCGACATCAGCACGCCCAGAAAGACCAGGAAGTTCCCCAGGTACAGCGGATGGCGCACGACCGAGTAGGCGCCCGACGTGTTCAGGACGGCCGCCTTCTGACGCCTTGTGTTGCGGCCCGACGTTCCATGCGGAACCGTGCCGGACACGAACGCTCGCCACCCGAGCCCGACCAGCGAGATGGCGACGCAGGCCCAGTCGTAGACGTCGTCGACCGCGTCGCCGGCGGCCCGTTCCAGCCGCTCCGCGCTGCCCAGCCCGACGAGGAAGACCGGCACGAACAGCAGGGGCAGATAGGTGCGCCACCGGAACAGCATGCGGCCCTGCCGGATGAGTTCGTCCCTGAGAGCCATGGTCCCCCCCCGCCTTCCGTGAGCCGGGCCTGTCCCCCCAGTGTAGCCCACGTCCGAAGAAGGCGTCAAGCCGCCCCGACGGGCCGCTGCAGGGCGGGGGCGCCGCTGCGACGGCGAGGCGCACGCGGTGGCGGGGGGCCGGGTGCGGCTGGTGGGCCCAACAGGACTCGAACCTGTAACCCGCGGATTATGAGTCCGCTGCTCTGCCGATTGAGCTATGGGCCCCCGGGTGCACAGCCGACTATACGTCCGCCCGCCGGGGAAGTCAACCTGCGCACGGTCCGTGCGCTCCGGGCGGCAGCAGGGGATGGCCGAGGCGTTCGCGCAGCGCCACGTAGCCGCGGGCGATGGCCGAGGCCAGGTCGCGCACCCGCTTGATGTAGCTCGTGCGTTCGGCCACGCTGACGGCGCCACGTGCGTCCAGCAGGTTGAACGTGTGGCTGCACTTCATCATCTGGTCGACCGCCGGCAGCGGCAGGTCTTCGGCCAGGCAGCGGCGGCATTCGGCCTCGTGGACGTCGAAGAGCCGAAAGAGCATGTCCGTGTCGGCCACGTCGAAGTTGTAGCGGCTGAACTGCACCTCGTCCTCGTGGTGCATCTCGCCGTAGAGGAGGCCGGGCGCCCATTCGAGACGGAAGACGTCCGGCACGTCCTGCAGGAACATGCCGATCCGCTCGATGCCGTAGGTCAGCTCCAGGGAGACGGGGTCCAGGTCGATGCCGCCGACGCGCTGGAAGTAGGTGAACTGCGTGATCTCCAGGCCGTCGATCCAGACCTGCCAGCCCAGCCCGCTCGCCCCGAGCGTGGGCGATTCCCAGTCGTCCTCGACGAACCGCACGTCGTGCGCGGCCAGGTCGATGCCCAGGCGGCGGAGGCTCTCCAGGTAGATATCCTGGGAGTCGTCCGGGGCGGGCTTGACGATGACCTGGAACTGGTAGAACCGCTGGACGCGGTTCGGGTTGTCGCCGTAGCGGCCGTCGGTCGGGCGGCGCGAGGGCTCCACGTAGGCGGCCCGCCAGGGCTCCGGCCCCAGCGACCGCAGGAAGGTGGCCGGGTGGAACGTCCCGGCGCCCTTCTCCACGTCGTAAGGGTGGACGATGGCGCAGCCGTAGTCCGCCCAGTAGTTCTGAAGGCCCAGGACGAGCTGCTGCAGGTTCAGTCGGGGCTTGGCCATGGCGTGCTTTCCGGGGGTGTGTTCAGGAGGCCCAATCGTACCCGATCCGGCCGGGCCGTTCAAAGCAATCGTCCGTGCCCGGCCGGCCGCCCGGCGCCTATGCCCGGTTGGCGCCGGCGCCTCGGGTGGCCAGGGCGTCCGCCTCGGAGTTCTCTTCGCGCGGCACGTGGCGGACCGTCCAGGCGGCGAAGCGCCCAAGCAGGGCGGTCGCCTCGTCGTAGAGCGGGCGCAGACGCGCGTTCCTGACCCGGTAGGTGCCCTGGAGCTGGCGCACGAGCAGTTCGCTGTCGCTGAACAGGTGAACGCGGGCGACCCCGAGTTCGAGCGCCCGGCGCAGGCCCGCGATCACCGCCCTGTACTCGGCCACGTTGTTGGTGGTCCGGCCGATGGGCTCGCCCCAGGCGGCGGCCGTCCGGCCGTCGGGCGTCTTCAGGACCATGCCGATGCCGGCCGGGCCGGGGTTCCCACGCGAGGCGCCGTCGGTGAACAGATGCGCTTCCTTCCCAAGGGCCGCCCCGGAGGCCTGCTCGGAGGCGGCCGGTTCGGGGGCGACGGCCGGATGCGCACCCAGTTCGCGGAAGAGGGCGTCGACATCCTGGCGCGTGACGTCGGGGTGGTCATTGTAGAGCCGGGACCAGTCGACGGCCTCGTAGACGGCCCGGAGGAGTCTGTGCTTGTCCATGGGTCCCTGTCCGAGCGGTCACTGTCCGGCGGGAGCCAGCAGCCCCTGCTCGGCGAAGCTGAAGTAGGTGTCGCGTCCGATGATCATGTGGTCGAGCACGCGGATGCCCACGAGGCGGCCGGCCTCGCAGAGCCGGTCGGTGAGGCGGCGGTCCTGCATGCTCGGCTCGGGATTGCCGCTGGGGTGGTTGTGTACGAAGACGACGGCGGAGGCGCTCTGGCGGATGGCGGTCTTGAAGACCTCGCGCGGGTGGACGACGCTCTCGTTCAGCGAGCCGATCGAGACGGTCTCCTCGCGCAGGATCTGGTTCTTCGTGTCGAGCAGGAGGACGCAGAAGTGCTCCCGGTCGAGGCCGAACATCTTCTCGCGCATGTAGCGGAAGAGGGACTCGCTGCCGCCGATGGCCCGGCCGGCGGGCAGGCGGTCGCCGGCGTAGCGCCGCGCGATGGCCAGGGCGGCGCGGATCTGGGCGGCCTTGGCCGGGCCGATGCCGTGCACGCGCATCAGCTCGGCCGGGGAGCAGGCGGCCAGCCCGCGGAAGGTGCCGAACTCGCGCATAAGGCGCGCGGCCAGGTCCAGGGCCGTTGCCTTCGAGGAGCCGCCGCGGATGATGATGGCCAGCAGCTCCACGTCGCTCAGGTGGGCTTCGCCGCAGGCCAGCAGGCGTTCACGCGGGCGGGCCTCCGGCGGCAGGTCGGTCATCGTCGGGCGCCGGCCGGGCTGGCGGCACTGCTCGCGCAGGGGGCACTCGTCGCACAGGGGCAGGCGCCGGCAGACGCCGTCGGTCTCCGCACAGAACCGGCCCAGCAGGGCGCAGACGCGCGCCGTGCCGTCCCCGGTGGCCCGCCCGAGGCCGTCGGCCAGCGTGCGTGCGACGTGGGCGCCGCGTGCGGCGGATGCGGTGCGCGGCACGGCGCCGACCCGCTGCCAGAAACGCACCAGTTCCGGCGCATCGGCGCTCACGGCGGCCGGTTCGGCCGTGCGTGCGGCGTCGGCCGCGAGGCTCCATGCGCAGAGCGTGTCGTAGAGGCGACGGTAGGGGGCCGCCGCCTCGCGGCCGTCCTGCGGGGTTGGTTCCTGGTGCATTCAGTCTGCCCTGAAGAACTCGATGGCGGACGGGTCTTCCACGTCCAGGTCGATCAGCCGCCAGCCCGGGAGCAGGGGCGGCGGTGCGAAGGTCGCCTCGGGCAGGGGCTTGTTCGGCTTCGGGTCGCCCAGGTGCAGCTCGATGGTCACCCCGTTGAGGGGCCGGTCGAGCCAGAGGCGCCTGGGGAACAGGCCGTCTCCGGCCGGCCGGTAGCGGTCCATCCGCAGGTCCGTTTCCACCCTTCCGAGCGCATCGTAGCGCCGGATGCCGCTGAGCACAAGGCGTCGGCGGTCCACGAAGACCTGCCGGCGAAGGACGCCGAGCACGCGGACGTCGAAGCGGTAGTCGGCCGGTTCGAGGACCATCTCGGCGGTGGGCCAGGAGATGCCGAGCTGCTCGGGGCCGGCGAAGTAGCTCCGCACCTCGTCCGGGCGCAGGAGTTGAGGGAGCTTGCGGTAGGCGATCTCCGTGCCGGTGACGAGTTCGTTGGTCGAATAGCAGACGAGCCAGAAGCGGGGGCCGGCGGCCTTGAGCAGGAAGACCGTGCGCGTGAGCTTCTCGGTGAGGAGCCAGAGCGCGGGCAGGCGCGCGTCGAATGCCAGCGCCCCGCCGAGCGTGGGCAGGCGCCGGGCCCGTCCGGCCTCGTCGACGGTGCGGATGGACAGGGAGATGTCGCCGTCGGTGACGGTATGGAACCCCTCGCTCAGGGCGCGCACCGCGCGGACGACTTCGCCGGGAGGCAGCGGCGGGGGCGCGGGGCGAGGTCGGAAGAGCGGGCAGCCGGTGGTCAGCAGGGCCAGGATGCAACTCAGGGCCGGCAGGGCCCCGGCCGGTCTGCGTGCAGGGCCGTCTGTCGGGCTCGCAGGGGTCATGTCCTCAAGCGTCCACCAGGGGCCGCTGCCTCCCGGACGGGCGCGGGCGGCGGAACAGGTCGTCGAGCCGGTCCATGCCGCCTTCGTCGCGGTAGATGCTCTGAATCTCCTCCCGGAAGGCGTCCCCGGTGCGCAGCGCGTCCATGACCAGACGGACCAGGTGGGGGTCGAACTGCGTGCCGGCGCCCTCGTCCAGTTCGCCGAGGATCTTCTCGGGGGGCAGCGCGGACTTGTAGGGGCGTTCGGTCGCCATCGAGTCGAAGGCGTCGGCGAGGGCCAGGAGGCGTGCCACCAGCGGGATGTCCTCCCCGGCCAGCCCGTCCGGGTAGCCGGTGCCGTCCCAGCGTTCGTGGTGGTGGCGGATCGCGCTGGCGATCTCGGCCGCGTTGTCGACGCTGCTCAGGATGGCCGCCCCGGCGGCGGGGTGCTGCTTGACGGTCTCGTACTCGGACTCCGTGAGGCTGTCGGGCTTCTGCAGGACGTCGAGCTGGACGGCCAGCTTGCCCACGTCGTGCAGCATGCCGGCGATCTCGATGGTGCGGCGGTCGGGGCGGCTTTCGGGCATCAGCCCGCCGATGCACAGGGCCAGGGCCGTCACGCGCTCGCAGTGCCCGCAGGTGTAGCTGTCCCTGAACTCGACAAGGCGGAGGACCGACCGCATGACGTCGCCGAAGACGGTCTCGACCTGGTGGGCGAGCTGGGCGCGTCGGACGGCGATGCCCGCCTGGTTGCCGATGGCCGCCAGCACCTTCAGGTCGCGTTCGGTGAACTCCCGGGAGCCGACGACGTTGTCGACGTAGAGGAAGCCGACCGCTCCTTCGCCGTCCCGCATGGGGGAGCACAGGACGCTGCGGATCCCCTGGGAGACGACGCTCAGGCTGGCGTCGACGCGGTCCGCCGGTGCCGACCGCAGGATCGAGTCGCCCGTGGCGTGGCATTCGACGACGATGCTGCGGCTGAAGCTGTTGCGCGCCGCCGCCGGAAGGCCCTCCCTGTAGCGGCACAGCAGAGGGATCAGGACGCCGTTGAGTTCCCGGGCCGCGATCAGGTAGCCGCGGTCCGCGCCCATGACCTCCATGACGTTGTCCATGATGGCGGCGAACAGGCGGTCGAGGTTGCGTTCCTCGGCGACGCTGTCGATCACCCGGCAGACGGCCGACAGATGGCGCTCGATGTCTTCCTCGATGGACGGGTCGTCGCCGCCGGTTCCTTTGCCGAGGGGCGAGCCCGAGGCAGCCGGCCCGGCGGGCGCCCGGACCTCGGTTCCGAAGGGCGGTGTGTCGGTGTCGCCGGTCAGGATCACCGCCTCGTCCTGGCGGGGCGTGTCTTCGAGCACGAAGCGGAACTCGGCGTCGCCGATCGCAATGCGATCGTGGTGGAACAGGAGGGCCTTGCGGACCCGGTGGTCATTGACCCACGTGCCGTTGCTGCTCTCGAGGTCCTCGACGGTGAAGAACCCCTGCTTGTGGGCGATCCGGCAGTGACGGCGGGAGACGCTGCCCTGGCTCAGGCGCACCGTGCAGGACTCGCCGCGGCCGAACACCACGGGGCATTCGGTGCTCAACTCAATGACCTCGGTGTGCTCGGCGCCTTTGAGCGGTATCAGTTTGCCGTGCATGGTCGGGGCCGGTGCCTGTCCGCAGGTCTCTCGGAAGCCAGTCTTCCCGCGACGTCCACAAAGTCAACCGAGCGGCATTATACGCAAGGCCGTGGGCACGATGCAATGCAGGATGCCTCGCCGGCCCGCCGCAGGTGTGAGGGAAATTCTTATACCGCAAATTGTTACGCACTGTCAAGATATGGCACGGGGTTCCGTGCTGGACACTTCTTCTGCATGGGGGCGTGCGCCCGTCCAGTTGGTAGCGCCGGCGTCTCGCCGGCAGTGCCGGGGGCATCCGGCCTCCGGGTCGTCCGGCGACGGCGGGCGCGTGTCGGCGAAGGCGACGGAGGCGGGCACGACCGAGCGTGCCCCTCCAGCCGTGTGGCGGCGCCGGTGCCCGGCGGGGCGGCACGGGCACGTGCACGGACGCTTGCCGCCCGGCGGCCGCGGCCGGCCAACCGGCGCCGTGCGCGGAACGCGCCCGCCGGCGGGGGGGAGGCGAAGGAGGTCA
>Ga0123329_1001051_pt1 | contig 26746 bp, 21 predicted proteins | sample BioC12SIPDNA_FD_89703 | JGI IMG/M metagenome (GOLD analysis project Ga0123329, IMG submission 89703) | Anaerobic biogas reactor microbial communites from Washington, USA - Biogas_R1_B C12 SIP DNA | ecosystem: Engineered > Bioreactor > Anaerobic > Unclassified | place: Washington, USA | collected...
ATTCCAGGCTTCCACTCCTCTGCAGGCATCTCACCTATCTGGTACGACCATCCCGTCGAGGGGATGACCGCGTATCAGGATCTGGACGGCATCGACAGTGCTTCTCCGGCCGCGACTCCGATAACGCTCGATTTCGTCTGGAGTTACGCGTCGGACGGCTCCCCGGAGACCCCTGGCCGGGGGAATCACGATGCGGCGGGAGGGACGCTGCCCTCGGCGACCCCGCCGGGCCAGAACAACGGATATCTCGACGGGCACGTCCGGTGGGTCAGCCTCGGCCAGATGAGGCCGGCCTGGCGAAACCACGAAGGCGTCTACGCGTTCTGGTAACCCACTGGCGGACAGACACTTCCAGTGATGCTCGGAACAGACGGGGCGGCCGAATCCCTCCACCTGGAATAGACTCTTGACATCCTGCCTGAAGTCCATTATCCTGATGAATGTTCATCATATAGCTGATGTACGTTAATCATCAGGAGCCTCGAATGGTCACCATAGACGATGTCGCCCGGCGGGCAGGCTTGTCCAAGGCGGTAGTCTCCAGCGTCATCGGGGGTGGCAGTTCCAACGTACGGTACAGCGAAAGCACCCGCCGGAAGGTCTTGCGGGCGGCTTCGGAACTGGACTACAAGCCGCGGGTTGCCCACGGAATCGGGATTATCCACTGCGTCGGCAGCAAAGACCCCCACCAGGTGGACTGGGTGCATTGGCTCTCGCCCATGCTGGCGTCAATCCACACCGAGGCCCTCGCCGATAACAAGCTGGTGAGTCTGTTCAGCTACTCAGCCGCGGAACTGGACCGCCTCCTGGCGACGGGAGAAAAACCGCAGATCCTCAAACGGCGAAAGATCGACGGCCTGATCGTCTCGGGACTCCTGGACCGGAATCTGGTCGGGCACATGGCGGAGAGCCGGGTGCCCTATATCCTGATGAACATCAACGATTCCCATACGCACTGGGAAGACTCGATCTGCTTCGATGAGACATTTACCGGTGGTCAGGCGACGCGGTTCCTGATTGAGCGTGGACACCGGCGAATCCTTCACGTGAGCGTCCGCTGGACCAACGAGCACTATTCGGTGAGCGGAAGGCGGCAGGGCTACGAACAGGCGATGACGGATGCGGGATTGGCTCCGCAAGTGATCGAGCACTTCGAGAACCGCGACGCGCTGCCGGCGGCCGAGTTTCTGTGCGAGCTTCGGGAGATACTCACCGGCCCGGAACCGCCCACCGCGATCTTCGCGTACAACGAGGTGGTGGCGACCGGGATCTACCGGGCGCTGCACCAGTTGGCGTCCGCGCGGGTGGAGTTGATGGCGGCATGTTGGCAGGACCCGCGAGGGATGGCACTGCTGGGGATCTCGCACGTAGAACTGCCGGCATTTGAGATGGGCAAACTCGCGTTCCGTATGCTTCTCGAGAAACTGACCACGGGCCAGCCGGTGCCGACCATCTGCCTTCGCGGCGTGGTCCGCCGACTTCAGGACGCGGACGGCTGGGAAAACTCGCGTGAAACCGCTGATGGAGGAAGAACAAAATCATGAGCGGGCATGAAGACACTTCCATCAATTCCAGATCCGGAACTCGAAATCCCAAATCCTTCACCCTGATCGAGCTTCTGGTTGTCGTCGCAATCATCGCCGTGCTCGTCTCCGTGCTGCTGCCGGCGTTGAATCAGGCACGGGCGAATGGCCACAAAATTGTCTGCCAGAGCAACCTCCGGCAGATCGGAACGGCATTCGTGGCGTATCGAATGGAGTGGCACGGCCACTATCCGGCCCCGGTGGTGACGACCCAGAACCGCTGGACCCACCAGATCCAACCGTACGTTTCGGACAAACTGGAAGACGATCCGAGCACCGCGGGCGATGAGTCGCTGACGGGCGAACTGGAGATCGCCAAGTGCCCAGCCGGAGCGTCGTTCGGCCACCGATACGCCATGAACTCATACTACGCGGGCGGATCGGGATGGTACGGCTGGTCGAATCCCCACGTCTATACGGGATCGAGCACGTACCAAACGTACCATTTCCACGAATCGGACCTCTACAACCTCAGCACAAGCTATCCGCCGAGTCATTGGGTCATGATCTTCGAGGCCACGAGCGGGACCAGTGCGACGTTCAACCGCTGGGTGCCGGTGCATCCGGGCGGGGCGAACGTATTGACCGGAGATTCGACGGTCGAGTTCTTCGAGGTCGACTACGACGACGATCTGGTGGCGACGTACCACAGCCAGTTCTCGCCGGCGTGGAACTTCTGGAACGCCAACTTCCCCTACTACCTCTACCGGTTCTACGGACCTGGAAGGTATTTCTGAGAATAACAAGGGCTCAGACGGAATCCACGCGCGCTATCGCGACTCTCACAGGACGGAAGGAGTGTCTATGAAGACTCTGGTTCTTGCGGCCTGGATGGCTGGAGTGTTAAGTGGCGGCGTGACGGGTCAGGTGCATGGACGGCATGACGCAAACGAGCGAATGCAGGCAACCGGAACCGATCACACTCCGGCCACCTCGCCGTCGCCGAAGGCCCCGCGTCCAACCGGCGATCAATGGCAATTCACCCCACAGGCGTTGGGCGGCCATCCCGAGTTCATGTCAGCCGGCGGCATCCGCCCGGTTCAGGACATCACGGACGGCTGGGAGACGAGTGCGGGATGCGGGTTGGAGAGCCAGACGTTCAGCCGGGACGTCGACGTCCCCGCGGATTGGTCCGGCCGAAAGGTGTTCTGGTGGATTGACGACGCATGGCCGGCGATCGATCTGCGGGTCAACGGAGAGTTGATCGGCACGTACCTGCACAGCGATCGGATCTACGGCTGTGTCGATATCACCGCAGCGATCCGGTTCGGCCAGCCGAACCGTCTCGATCTGATGATCCTGCCGGAAGAGGTGACGTCCGTCGATACCCAGTCCGGCGAGCCACGGCCCGCCGGCCCGTCCGTCGCGCCGCACCGGGAAGGCCTGGTGTATTACGATCAGAGAACCGAAGGCCGCGTGGTCGCGCCATACGGCAAACAGTTCCTGATCGCCACGCAGCCGGCGCACATCGCCTGGACCAAGATCGATCCGGACGTGGCGGCCAGGCGGATTGTCTTGACCGGAACAATCAAAGGGCTGGCCGAAGGCCAGGAGGCCGGGATCATCGCGAGCCTCCATGAGATCGGAGCCCGCCGCGGCGAACCGCGAATCGTCACCGAGTCGAAGCCAGACACGGCCGTCTCGACATCCGCCGAGGTGCTCGGCGCCGTCGACGGAACGCGGTTCGAGATGGCCGTGCCGTTTCCCGACAACGCTGTGTTATGGGATTTCGAACAGCCGTTCCTCTACATGGTGCGGGTGCAACTCGTGATCGACGGCACGCTCGTCGATCGATTCGACGACCGCACGGGCCTGCGCACGGCGGGCATCCGCGGCGACCAGTTCACCCTAAACGAAAAGCTGTTTCTGCCCCGGCTGGTGTTCGGCAATCACACCGCCAAGCCGTCGAACTGGGACCTCGACCGGCTCGTGCCGTGGATCGAAGGCATCCGCGCCCGCAACTATACGCTCTATCGCAACCACGTCTCGCCGATGTCGCGCTACTGGTATCTGATCGCCGATCAGGTGGGGTTGCCGGCGATCTGCCAGTGCTGCATGCCCAGCCCGCCCAAGGACGACTTCGACCATCCGCACTGGCGCAACTGGCTCGCCGACGTCGAACGCATGATCCGCCAGAACGGCAACTGCCCCTCGGTGTTCATGTGGTCGCCGGAGAACGAAATGCTCTCCGCGTCAAAGCATATCGACGCCGACGGAACGCTCCACGAGAAACTCGGCGAGATACTCGACCACTTCCACCGCCTCGACAACCGGCCGGTGACCTTCGAGGGCGACGGCCACCTTCGCGGCCGATGCGAAACCTACAACGAGCACTACCCCCACCGCTACGGCGACTACCTCTGGCCGGTCGATTACTACTACCTCAACGTGCCGCACATCCCGAACAACGCGGACATGCGCCACCATTACGGGCGGATCAATCTCAAGTCACTCGGCATTCCGATCATCTTCGGCGAGACGATGTGGTTTCCGACCGGCGGACCCATCGCGGACGCCGCCTTCACCGGCGACAAGGTCTACGAATGGTTCCGCAAATACCCGCACCACAACTGGAAGGTGCTCGACGGCTTGAACAAGTACGACATGATCGCCCGGGCCTACAACCTCCAGAAGGTCGCCGCGTTCGTTATCCAGACCTCCGGAGCGCTCTCGCACGATATCGAAATGCACTACAACAACCCGCTGGCCGTGTTCCTCAAGGAAGAGCACCGCCAGTACTTCGGTGGCGACCCGCTCACGCGTACCTACGTGATCTGCAACGGAACGACCGCGGACCGCACGCTGACCGTCAACGCATCGGTCCAGGCCGACGGCCGAACGCTGGCGCAGAAGACGGCGACATTCAACGTCGCCGCCGGAGATCGACGCGTCGAGACGATGACGTTGGACCTGCCGCCGCTGATCGCGCGACAAGACGCGACGCTGCGCTTCGAACTGCGGGAAGGCCAGCGGCTCTGCGACGCGACGGAGCAGACGCTGCGGCTGTTCCCGCGCGACCGGCAATTCGGCCCGCTCGCCGGACGAATCGCCCTCCTTGACCCGTCCGGTCGAACGGCCGCGACGCTGGATACGATGAACGTGGCGTTCCGCACGATCGAAGCGGTCACAGCCGAAACGCTGGAGCGCGCCGATCTGCTGGCAATCGGCGAAGGAGCCCTGGGCAAGCAAGCCAACATCGACCAATCGACGATCGACGATTTCCTCAAGCGAGGCGGCAACGTGGTCGTACTGGCCCAGCAGCCGGAGGCCGACCTGAAGTGGCTGCCGGTGACGATGGAACTCGTCGCCAACCGGCCGGCCACGATGGCCCACGTGGTCACGCCGCACGACCTGCTGCGCATTCGCGACCTGCAGCAGTGGGACTTCCACTGGTGGCTCGACGATCACTTCGTCTCACGCGGCTGCTACCGCAAACCGTCAGCGGGCAACGTGCGGCTCATCCTCGACGTGGGGACCACCGGCCTGCCGTACACGCCGCTGATGGAGATCCTGGCCGATCCGGGTCTCGTCGTGCTCAACCAGCTCGCCTGCGTGGAGAAGTTCGAGACCGCTCCGGTCGCCGCCGAGATCCTCTACGCGTGCCTGCAGTATGGCCTGACGCGCTCGCAGAACCTTGGCACGCTCGCGGTGCTCGGGCCGGCGGACGCCGAACTGCTCAACCGCCTGGGGCGGGCGGGAGTCGAGTTCGAAACGATCGAGGACGGGCCGTTGAACGCCGACCGCCTCGACGCCTACGCCGCGATGCTGATCGCGCCAACGAAAGCGGCTTGGCACACCGCAGCCGCCAACGCCGACGCGATCCGGACTTGGGCATACCGCCATGGCGGAACCGTAATCTTCCACCGCATCGACCGCAAGATCGCCGGCGACCGCATCGACTCGATCATTACCCCCTGGAGCATCACGATCGGCTCGCGTCCCAAATCGAAATACACCGTCTACAAACTCGACGAAGCCGTCGCCGATCCCTTCGCGCGCGGATTGTCGAACGAATGGCTCTGGTGGGTGCCTGGCAACGTACAGCAGCCGAACGAACTGAAGGGCCAGCCGGAGTACATGTTCGATTACCCGATCCATCTGGGCGAGCGATCCGACTATCCAAACGACGACTGGCTGGAGGTCGCCAGCAGCGGAACGCTGGTGCGGCTGAACTACGGACGCGGCCGGTTCGTCTTCGACCAGCTTCGATGGGACGTCAACCAGGAACTCCTCGGCCGCCAGTTGGACTACCTCCGCTGGCTGATGACCGCCTGCCGCGTTCGTCTGTCGCCTCAGCCGGGATCGGCGGCGGAGCTGGAAGGGGCAAGCTTCGAACCGATCGACATCCGGCCCTTCTGCAACCGCCCAAGCGTCGACGACGGCAGCCGCAACGCCTGGTTCGGCTTCGGCGCGCACCAGGACCTGCGGAACATGCCGACCGGCGAGCAGACGTTCGCCGACGTGCCGTTTGCGATCGTCGACCAGGCCGCCAACGATGGGCGAAGCTGCATCGTGCTGCACGGCCGGGCGGGCGAGCAGTTCCCGCGATCCGCCGGGCCCATGCCGGTCAATGCCAGGTACCGTTATCTGGCATTTCACCAAGCCGCCGCCTACGCCAGGTCGGGCGATCTGCTCGCCACGTACCTGATCGCCTACGACGACGGAACCCAAGCCGACGCGCCGGTGGTGGCGGGACAGAGCGCTGCCGACTGGTGGCACGGCGCGACCCTCTTGCCGGAAGCGGCGCCGGCGTGGCAGGGACAGGTCGCCGACGGCCACGACGTGGCCACCTACCGCTTCCTCTGGAAAAACCCCCATCCGCAAAAAACAATCGCCTCGATCACCGTCCATACGGGCGATCCGAAGGCAACCGAAGCCGACCAGATCATCGACCACGGCATGCTCGCCCTGTTGGCCGTCACCGGAGTCAAGTAGGGCGACCGGTACCGCCCCCAGAAAAGCCGCCGGAACTGCGGCGATTCCAACGAAGGAGCAACGGTCCAAGCACACACTGGCCACGGTCCTGGCCGCCGCAGTCCGGCATCGTCTGGGAGCAGTGTTCAATGGTCGGGGCGAGAAGCCGCCTACTCCGGCAGTTCCTCCGCCAACGTCGAAAAACTCTCGTTGACCTTGCTGCCGAGTGCAACGATCGAAGCCACCGCAGCCAATACGATCAGACTCAACATCACGGCGTACTCAACCACGGTGGGACCGTCTTCTTCCCGCACAAAACGTTCAACGTGCAAGGCCAACTTGTTCATGTCCCTTCTCCTTCCTCTTTTTTGCCTGCGAACGCACTCGTTGTGCGTAGTTCACAAACCATGCGGTCGAGAAGGCTCACTCGCCAGCGGCAACCCCGAAGCCGCATCCAAAGCATTCGACTCTCTTGCTGATCGCCTGGATGCGATGCGTGCAGTATACGATATTTCGCCATCAAATGCAAGAGGCGGCACGTTGACCGGCGACATCCCTGCGATCGGACCGCCGTTCCGGTAATCCTCCGCGCGATCCGCCTGTGATGAGGCTTTTATCGGCCAAAGGCTCGGCTCCCCGCCGCGCCGGCTCGGATTTGCTGGTGCGGAATGTCTCAGCCTCCTATAATTGAGAAGAATTCTGGGGGTACATGCACACCATGACCGCGGAGACCGCTGCGCGGTTCGCCGAACCAGCCCGCCGCAAAGAAAGGGGGAACGCCGTGACCGAGAAACAGACCTATCTGACCGACGACGAACTGGAGGATTTCCGCCAGCTTCTGGTGGAGATGCGACGCCGGATGCTGGGCGACTACAATGACCTGACCGACGATGTGGCAGAAATGAGCCAGCCGGAAAAAAGCGGAGCCCAGTCGATCCAGCCAACCCACCCAGCCGACCTGGGCACCGACGAGTACGAAGAGGGCCTCTCGATGCGCCTCGCCGAAAACCAGCGAGGCATCCTGCTCGAAATCGAAGAGGCCCTCCGCCGCATCGACAACGGCACCTACGGAATTTGCATGGGCACCGGCCAACCCATCAGCAAGGAACGCCTGCGAATCAAGCCCTGGGCCCGCTACACCGTCGATTACGCCCGCCAGGTCCAGGGCGAGTAGACGGCCGGCCGACGAGGGATCGTCGCGACATGGTGCGGCAACGCGGATGGGTATGCAGGATTCGCCGATGGGAGTTTCAGGGAAACCCCTGATAGGCGGATGCTATCCCGCCGATTACGATGGACTCCCGCGGCGAACACGCGTCGAGAGGCAACGCCCATCGCAAGAGGGGTCGGACACCGATCATGGAACTCTTTGCACGCTGCCCGCAAAACCCGATCATCACCAGCAGACACCTGCCCTTCAAGGGCGCTTCGGTCTACAACCCTGGCGCAACCGAGCACGACGGTGAGGTGGTGCTGTTGCTGTGGGTCGAGGACCGCAAAGGCTTTTCCAACATCCACGTGGCCCGCAGCCGCAACGGAGTGGACGGATGGCGAATCGAACCCGAACCCATCCTGGCCGACGTCCTGCCCGACCTCGGTTACGAATCCCTCGGCTGCGGGGACGCGCGGGTGACCTACGTCCAGGAAGACAATTGCTACGTGGCCTACTCGCAACTGGGTCCGTCAGTGGGACTGGCCAAATCCAGGGACTTGGCGAAAGCCGACCGCCTGTGTCTGATCTTCGGACCCAACAACAAGGACACCTGCATGTTTCCCAGCAAACTGCAGGACCACTGGGTGGTCGTGCATCGGCCGACGGTGGGCGAGCTCGAGCACATCTGGACCGCCAGCTCGCCCGACCTGATCAACTGGGGCAGTCCGCACGCGGTGCTCCACGAGCGCGGCGGACCATGGTGGGACGGCCTGAAGGTCGGAGCCGGACCGCCGCCGATCCTGACCGACCAGGGATGGCTGCTGATCTACCACGGCGTCAAGGCGTTCAGCGGCAATCTGATCTATCGGGCCGGCCTGGCCCTGCTGGACCGCGAGAAACCGCATAAGGTGCTGGCTCGCACGCCCGGCTGGGTCTTCGCCCCCGAAGCGCCCTATGAAGTCAACGGCGTCATTCCTAACATCGTCTTACCGACCGGCGCTCTGCTGCGAGGTGAGGAGCTGTGGATGTACTACGGGGCGGCGGACACGTCGGTCTGTCTGGCCACCGCCCGGCTGCCGGACTTGCTCGCGGCCTTCCAGGAAGAGGGCTGGGAGTAGTGCTCCGGTAAGGGAAATCCCCATCGGGAAATCAGGGCCAAGCCGGATTGCCGTCAGCTTCCGCTGCGGACTAGGATTGTAAACGGGGGGCCAGCGTCCTGCGCACCAACCGGATCGTGAGGAGGACAATCACCAGTGGCCGATCGCATGGCGGACAACGTGGACATCGCCGACACGCTGGAGCACGTGGCCGAGCTGCTGGAGACCCAAGGGGCCAACGTGTTCCGCGTCGGCAGCTACCGCACCGCCGCCGATTCCCTGCGCCATCTGGACCAGCCGGCCTCCCATATCTACCGCCGCGAGGGCCAGGAAGGACTCGAGCAAATTCCCGGCGTCGGAGCCAAACTCTCCGGCGCCATCCGCGAAATCCTCGAGACCGGCCGGCTCGGGCTGGAGCAGAAGCTCGAAGCCGAGCGACAGCCGCAGGACGTGCTGGTCCGCGTGCCCGGCGTTGGCAAGGAACTGGCCCAGCGAATCCATAACGACCTGGGAATCGAAAGCCTTGCCGAACTCGAACGGGCCGCCCATGACGGACGCCTTGAAGCCCTCGAGGGAATCGGCGAACGCCGCGCGCAAGGCATTCGCGACGTCCTGGCGGGAATGCTCAGCCGTACCGCCGCCCGGCGGGCGCGCACGCGACAGGAGGCACGCGACCGGGCCGAACGCAGCCTGCCGGCCGCAGTCTCCGAACGCCCGCCGGTCGACCTGCTGCTGGACGTCGACCAGGAATATCGCGAGAAGGCGGAGGCCGGCAAACTGAGGACCATCGCGCCGCGTCGGTTCAACCCGGAGGGTCAGGCGTGGCTGCCGATCATGAAGGGCCGCCGCGACGGATGGAAGTACACCGCCCTCTTCTCGAACACGCATCGCGCCCACGAACTGAACAAAACCCATGACTGGGTCGTCATCTACACCAGCCGCGACGGCGACGCCGAGAGGCAGAGCACCGTGGTCACGGGCGCAGCCGGATCGCTCCGCGGCAAGCGGGTCGTCCGCGGCCGCGAAAAGGACTGCCGCGCGTACTATCGGCAGGAGCGGTAGGAACCGCCGCGCCCAACACGCGGATGGAGAACGATCATGCTAAGATTTCGAGATCGGACACAAGCGGGCCGCCGCCTGGCCGAGTCGCTGGCCGACTACGCGAAACGCGGCGACGCGATCGTGCTGGGCCTGCCGCGGGGCGGCGTTCCGGTCGCCTTCGAAATCGCCAAAACCCTCGATATCCCGATGGACATCTTCCTGGTGCGAAAACTCGGAGTGCCAGGCCACGAGGAACTGGCGATGGGCGCGATCGCATCCGGCGGCGTGCGCGTCCTCAACGACGACGTCATCCACGCGCTGGGAATCTCCGACCGGGCGGTCGCTGAGGTCGCCGCCAGAGAGCAGCACGAACTCGAACGCCGAAACCGGCTCTACCGCGGCGAACAAGCCGCGCCGGACCTGCGAAATAAACTCGTGATCCTGACCGACGACGGCTTGGCCACCGGCGCGACCATGCAGGCGGCGGTCAACGCGGTGCGGGCACAACAACCGGCCCAGGTCGTGGTCGCCGTACCCACCGCCGCGCCCGACACCTGCGATATGCTGGCCGAACAGGTCGACCGAATCGTGTGCCTGATGACTCCCGAACCGTTCGGGGGCGTCGGGGCGTGGTACGAGGACTTTTCCCAGATGACGGACGACGAGGTCCGCGGAATTCTCGAAGAGGCACAAGCCCAGCGGATCGGACGTCACGGATAAACCCGACGGCAACGACCGTCCCGACGCCAACCGAAAGGAGAGACCCATGCCGCAACAGACGATAAGCGAAATGCAGGTGGAAATCCAAATCGGGCCGATTGTCCTCGACGGCGACCTGAGCGTCCCAGCCGAAGCGACCGGCCTGGTCCTCTTCGCCCACGGCAGCGGCAGCAGCCGCTTCAGTTCGCGAAACCGTTTCGTCGCCCAGTGGCTGCGCGAACGCGGACTCGGAACCCTCCTGTTCGATCTGCTGACCGCCGACGAGGACCGCATCGACCAGGAAACGCGGGCCATGCGATTCAACACCCGACTGCTCGCCGACCGACTCGCCGGAGCCACCGGCTGGCTCCAGAACCAGGACCAGATCAAGGACATGAACATCGGCTACTTCGGAGCGAGCACAGGGTCCGCCGCGGCCCTGATCGCCGCCGCTGAAAACCCCGACACCGTGCGGGCCGTCGTCTCACGCGGAGGCCGGCCCGACCTCGCCCAGCCATACCTGCCTCAGGTCCACGCCGCCACCCTGCTGATCGTCGGCGGCTACGATTTCCCCGTCATCGACATGAACCAGGAGGCCTTCGAGCAGTTGCCGGGCGAAAAGGCCATCGAGATCGTGCCGCGAGCCACGCACCTCTTCGAAGAGCCCGGCGCGCTCGAGGAGGTCTCGCGCCTGGCCGCCGACTGGTTCGAACGGTATCTGGGCGAGGCGGGGAGCCAGTAATGAAACGACGACCTGTCTTCCTACTGGTGATGTGCATCGGACTCTCGATCGCTCCGACCTACGGCCGCCAGAAGCCCTCGACCCGTCCGGCGCCAACGACCGACGACGCATCGGTCACAACGGCGAGTGTCACCATCGACGGCCGGCAGGTCCGCTACCGCGCGACCGCCGGAACCATGCCGATCGAAAAAGAAGACGGCACGGTTCGCGGCGGCATGTTCTACGTGGCCTACCAGCGCCTTGACGTGCCCGACCTGCTGGACCGGCCCGTTGCCTTCGCCTTCAACGGCGGGCCGGGCGCCGCGTCCGTCTGGCTCCACCTCGGAGCGCTCGGGCCGCGACGACTATCGCTTCGGCGCGAGGGCTTCGCCCCGCCTCCACCCTACCGCCTGGTCGATAACGAGTACTCGCTCCTCGACGTCACAGACCTGGTCTTCATCGACCCGGTCGGTACCGGCTTCAGCCGCCCGGCGCCGGGCGCAAGCGGCGACGGCTTCTTCGGCGTCGAGGAGGACATCGAAGCCGTCGCCCAGTTCATCCACCTCTACGTCACGCGCAACCAGCGCTGGCTCTCACCGAAGTTCCTCATCGGCGAAAGCTACGGAACCACCCGCGCCGCCGGCCTCGTCGCCCACCTGCAAAAACGCCACGGAATGTACTTCAACGGCGTCGTCCTCGTCTCGACCGTGCTGAACTTCCAGACCATCTCGTTCGATCCCGGCAATGACCTGCCCTACGTGATGGTCCTGCCCAGCTACACCGCTGCCGCATGGTATCACCGCCGCCTGCCCGAATCCCTTCAGCGGCGCGACCTGCCCGACGTGCTGGCCGAGGCCCAGCGATTCGCCGTCGAGCAGTACGCTCCGGCCCTGATCCGCGGCGCGACCCTGGACCCCGCTCGGCGGGAGGCGGTGGTCAACACGCTCTCGCGCCTCACCGGACTCTCGCGACGGTACATCTCGCGCAGCGACCTGCGCGTGCCGGTCTGGCGCTTCGCCAAGGAACTTCTGCGCGACGCCAACCGCACCGTCGGACGGTTCGACAGCCGATTCACCGGAATCGACCGCACCGCCGTCGGCGAAGCCTTCGAATACGATCCCAGCTACGACGCCATCCAGGGCGTCTTCTCCTCGACCATGCACCACTACGTCCGCGCGGAACTCAGATACGAAAGCGACCTGCTCTACGAAATCCTCGCCCCGCAGCACGTCCAGCCGTGGGACTACGGACGATACGAAAACCGCTACCTCGACCTGACCGACCGACTCCGCGACGCGATGACCAAAAACCCCTACCTCAAGCTCTTCGTCGCCAGCGGCTACTACGACCTGGCCACCCCGTACTTCGCGACCGACTACACCATCTGGCACCTGGGCCTCGACCCGTCGCTGGCCGACAACGTCACGATCCGATACTACTTCGCTGGGCACATGATGTACCTCCGCGAACCGTCCCTGGCCAACCTCTCGGAGGACCTAAAACGTTTCGTGCAAGAGGCCAAAGGCGCTTCATCGGTGATAACCGCCACGGTGCCAGGTGCAGACTGACACACTCATCTTGATAACCGAACGATCCACCAGAGGGCAGCGCCTTGCCGAACGACATACGGAACAGACTTGAGAAGATCCACGACGAAATCCTCACGTGCGCCCGCTGCCCGCTGCACCAGAGCCGCCGGCACGCCGTGCCCGGCGAAGGCGATCTCCAAGCCAACGTGATGATCATCGGCGAGGCGCCCGGCACCCAGGAAGACAAGCAGGGCCGCCCCTTCGTCGGCCAGGCCGGACGGATGCTGAACAAGCTGCTCGAGGCCTGCGGGATCGACCGCCAGCGGACCTTCATCACCAATTCGGTCAAATGCCGCCCGCCGGAGAACCGCAAACCGCACAGGGGCGAACTCGCTATCTGCAAAGCCAACTGGCTTGACCGCCAGATCGCGTGGATCGATCCCAAAGTCGTGATCCTCCTCGGCAAGACGCCGCTCGAACAGGTGCTCGAGGTGGCCCCCCCGCTCCGCGACCTGCACGGCCAGACCCTCAAACGCAACGGCCGACGCTTTGTCCCGATGTACCACCCAGCCGCCGGACTCCGCTCGCCGCAGGTGCGCCAAACCATGCGAGAAGACCTCCAAAAACTGGGCCAAATCCTGCCAGCCCTCGCCAGGTAAGCCGTAGCGCGAACGTCGCCCACCAAATCCCTCGACATTGCCCGACCATTCACACCTACTGTCCTAGAACTCCACTGTTGTTAATAGTAAATGCCCCGTCTTCTCGCCTTGCGGATCCCCTCACGAGCATTCATCACCAAAGGCATTGACAGGAATTCGAGAAATTGGTATCCTCCACATTAGATCAAGCGCTTGATCTTATTCCTATCTAATCAGGAGTTAATAAAACTCAATGGCGGCCACCCTGGCGGAAATCGCCAAACGCGTCGGAGTGCACCAGTCAACGGTCTCAGCCGTGCTGAACCGAAGCCGCGCAACCATCCGCGTCTCCGACCAAACCCGCCAACGAATCCTCGCGGTCGCCCGCGAACTGCAGTACCGCCCCTCCTTCTCAGCCCAGTCCCTGGCCAAAGGGCGGACCAATTCGCTGGGCATGATCTGCGGGGACATTCACTCGCCGCACTTCTCGGAACTGGCGTCGCGGGCGATGCAGGAGGCCGAGGCCCGAGGTTACCATCTTCTCCTGTCGGTCGCCCAGTGGATCACCCAGGAGAACAACCTTGGATGCCTCGAAACCCTGATGGGCCGCGGGGTGGACGGGGTGATCGCCTGGGGATCGGGACTCTCGCCGCAAACCCCACTCTACGAACAGATCCTCCGCGAGCGGTTTCCGCTGGTGCTCTGTTCGGAACAGGTGGGCGATCTGTCTTCCATCGACTCGGACTGGCATGGCGGAATTGGCGAAGCGGTGGAATACCTCAAGCGCCGAGGTCACGACCGGGTCTGCTTCGTCGGCTATCGAAACGGCTGGCACGACCCGCAGCACAGTCCGGACCCGAAGCGCCCGGCCTTCATCGAGGCGTGCCGCAGGCACGCGGTGGAGCCACGCGAAATCTACATGACCAAACTCAGCGATCTCGAAGAAGCCGAGGCGATGGGTGCCGCGATGGCCGACGCCAAACCCCGTGAAACGGCTTTCCTCGTCTACTCTGACTACACCGCGTTCGGCTTCTGCCGCGGCCTGCTCAACCGCGGCGTCCGCGTGCCGCAGGACGTATCGGTGGTGGGAATGGACGGCACGCGGATGGGGCAGTACTACCACCCGGCCCTGACCACGATCGCCCAGGACCGTGAGCTGATCGTGGCCGAAGCGATCGACATGACGCTGCGCATGATCGAAAACCAGGAGGAACCGGGTAGGCGGGTGATCCTGCCGACGCGACTGATCGTGCGCGAAAGCGCGTGAAAATGCACCGAAGGCCAATGCTGATGAAAAAAGAAAACAGCCAATACCGACGTGCAGAACGGAACCGGCGACGCCGCTTTGCCAATTCGAAATCCGAGATTCGAAATCCGAAATCGTTTACCTTGATCGAACTGCTGGTGGTGGTCGCCATCATCGCCGTGCTCGTCGCGATCCTGCTGCCGGCGCTGTCCGCGGCGCGAGAAGGAGCGCGGGACGTCCAGTGCCTCTCGCAACTACGACAACTGGGAACGGCACACCTGCTGTACCGTGACGCCGAAGGCGTCTTCGTCGATCGCGCCGGCGACTGGTCGGCGGAGGCGGGACGGACACCCTTCTGGCCGCACGAATGGTTCATCGGGTGTCCCAACAGCGGACGGTTCTTCGCGATGGTTCCGGATGCGACCGCGTTCTACTGCCCGAGCAACAACGAGAGGCGGGGTGAGATCGGCGAGCACATTCCCGACGACCCGGCGCACCCGGAAAAGCCTCTGTCGTCCACCTACGGGTACTGCTACGACCTCCAGGGCGCAGCCTACTATAAGGTCCCGGCCCCGCGCCTCGTCGATGCCCACGGAACCTACGGCATGATGCCGCTGATGCTGGACATGTGCGTCTGGCTGGGCGGATATCAATACGTGGCCAACCACGTGAAGGGTTACAGCCAATCCCGACCGTCGGAGTTCGCCAACGTCGTCCACGTCGACGGCCACGCCCAGCGGTGGGGCTATCCTGACCTCATGCGGTGGGGCTATCCTGACCTCATGTGGTGGGGCTGGGTCGGACATCAATGGTATTGGCCGACGGGGGTCGACCAGATCGTGCGGGCAACGAACTGAGTTGGGATACGGAGAGAGCGGCCATGGCGGCAGTGACAATCGGCGGCGCCAAGCAACTGTTCGTGGATGACTTCCTGATCGACCGGCGGGACGGCGTGAACCTGGTCATGAACCGCCCGCACGCCGAACCGGCCATGCTGCTGGGAACCGACAAGGCCTGGCAAGAGGGCCCGCAGGATTTCATCTGGGCCGCCAGCAGCGTCCTCGCCGTAAACGGCAAGGTGCGGCTCTGGTACCAGGTCAACGTCCTTGAACCGCGCCCGCAGCCGGTGGGGTTCGTGGCCGTCGACAAATTCGTCGCCTACGCCGAATCCGCCGACGGCGTGCACTTCGATAAACCCGATCTGAACCTCTGCCCGCGCGACGGCGCAAAGCCGAACAACGTGGTCATCCCGGACACCGAAGGCTGTAGCGTCTGGATCGATCCGAAGGCCCAACCGCAACGCCGCTATCGTTCGATCCACTGCGACGCCCAGGCCTACAAACCCGTCTTCCACAGCTCGCCCGACGGCCTTCGCTGGACGCGCACGCACGAAGCCGCGATCGGCGATTGCGACTCGCAGGCGAGCATCTTCTGGGACCGCACCATCGGACGCTACGTGATGTACACCCGCCAGTGGGTGCCCAAACCGCCGCCGCCCGAAACCGCCTCGCGGGCCCATCGACGGCTGGAGTCCGACGATCTGGTTCACTGGGACCGCTCGACCATCATCCTCCAGGCCGACGAACGCGACCTGGCGACGTACGACGCGAGCGATGATATGCCGCCGGTGGACTACTACGGCGCCTGCGTGTTCCGCTACCCGGACCCAACCGGCCCATACCTGATGCTCGCCCAGCCGTTCTGGCACTGGTATCCGCGAGGCGGCCCGACCCGACCCGGCCCGTGCGGCTACGACGTCCGTATGCTCGTCAGCCGCGACGGGGCGAACTTCGAGCGACTGCGCGATCGCCCGGTCTTCCTCGGCCCCGGCCCGATGGGCGGCTGGTGCTCGCGACAGGTATGGGTGCTCCCGCAACCGCTGGTGATGAACGACGAAATCTGGATCTACTTCTTCGGCGCCAACTTCGACCACGAGGGAATCCTCGATCCGTGGTCACAGGGCCGGCATCGAACCGGCATCGGCCGGGCGGTCACACGCCTCGACGGATTCGTCTCAGCCGATGCGGGATTCGACGGCGGCGAACTGACCACCAAGCCGATCGTCTTCGACGGGGAGCGCCTCGAACTCAACATCGATACGAGCATCGGCGGATTCGCCCAGGTCGAAATCCTCGACGAGCAAGGCCAGCCGATCGCCGGCTTCGCCAAAGACGAGTGCGAGGTGATCTGCGGCAATGCGGTCCGATGGCCCGTGCGATGGAACGGGCAAAAGCAGATCGCGGAACTGGCGGGCCGCCCGGTCCGGCTGCGATTCGTCATGCGTGATTCCCGCCTGTTCGCGTTCCAGTTCGTCAATGACCGCGGATCGCGCGGCTAACCACACAGTAACCAAGCGGAGAAAGTCGATGAGAGTAACGACGGTTGTGGCGGCGGTATTGCTTCTGACGTCATCCGGCATCGCCGAGAAACTGCCGCAGAAGGTGCGCAGCGACGGGTTCGTCCAGAGCTGGCTGGTCCTGGGCCCGATCGGCGGTGAAGACCGCTGGACGACCGATCACCTCGCCTCAGCCGGTGGAACAGCCGCCGCCGAACCGACGCCGGGTGAACCGCTGGCCGATCTGGCCTGGCGCGAGGTCGCCATCGACGATGACGGCCTCCTGCGCCTCGGCGAACAGAACCACAGCGTGGCCTACGCCTGCGCGCGCCTCGAAAGCGGCGTCGAGCGCGACGTCCTGCTGCGACTCGGAGTCGACGACGGCTACGCCCTCTGGATCAACGGCGAGAAAGTCGCCGAGCGCCACACCAACGGCTCGCTCAAGGCCGACCAGGAACAGAAGGTCGCCAGACTGCAAGCCGGAATCAACCGCATCATGCTCAAGGTCGATAACTTCACCGGCGGCTGGGGATTCTACTTCCGTATCGTGGACCTGGACAAAACGCCGAACATCGGACCGCAAGGCATGCGCTCGTGGCTCAAGAACCCAAGCGAGCAGGAAATCGCCGGCACCCCGTGGGACATGGGCATCGTCGTGCCGGATACTCCGATCGAGGCGACCGTTCGCCTCTCGCCCAAGGTCGTCAACCCGCAAATATCGCCCATGCTCTTCGGCAGCGTCGTGCTCTGGTGGGAAGGCTACACCGCACCCGTCGGCGACGCCGAGTCGCGGACGTGGAAACTCTTCGACGAAATGGGCATCACCTGCCTGCGATTCCCCGGCGGCGCCGACTGCCACCCGTATCGCTGGGAATCCGTCGCCGAGACGAAACGCGTCTACCAAGCCGCGGAAATGTGGAAACACTGGCACACCCGAACCACGCCCGAGGGCCACTATGAATACCGCACCTTCCTCGACCTGTGCCGCAAGTACGGCATCGAACCGATCCTGCAGGTCTCGACCATGACCTACTGGGACAAGCAAAAGGGCCTGATCGGCTGGACCAGCGCCGCCGAAGACCCCAACGTGCTCGAAACGGTCGTTCAGTACGCCGCCGACTGGGTCCGCGACGCCCGTCAGAACGGCTACAACGTCAAGTACTGGGAAATCGGCAACGAGGAAGGCTGCTACTACGCCATGACCGGCCAGCGCTACGGCCAGTTCGTCCGCAAGTTCGTCAAGGCGATGAAGGCCGTCGACCCGGACATCAAGATCATCGCCACCGGCCACCGCCACGAATGGAACATGGGCCTGCTCAAGGAAGCGGGCGACCAGATCGACTACCTATCGTACCACTACTGGGCCCTGCACGAACCGATGGAGGACTATCCGCCCGGCCTGGGCCTCGCGCCAAGCAAGTTCTTCACGCCCGAAGACCTCCAACAGGCCCCGCTCGACCAGTTGTACGTATCGCACTTGGCCGCGATGGACGAAGGAAAGAAAAACCTCGAGTACGACCTGTTCACGCCCATCGCCGAACTCGCTCCGAAAACCAAAGTCGCCTGGACCGAGTGGAACTGGCCCGGGTTCGGCAGCCGCTTTAACTACTCGATCGCCCAGGCCCTCCTCAATGTCGAACAGATGATGCACATGGCCGCCAAGGATTGCCGGATCGGCATCTACTGGGCCGCCACCGGATGGAACTTCCAGATGCTCGCCATCGGTCAGCCATACCCGTACTACCCGATGGGCGATGCGTTCCGCCTCATGCGGCAACACCTGCGCGGCCAGATGCGCCAGGCGACAGTCGAGACGCCGACCGTGGCGGTCAAGGAGGCGACCGTGCCGCTCGTCCGCGCCCACTGGTGCAAGGACCAAAAGCACTGGGCGGTGTTCGTCCTAAACCACCATCCGACCCAGCCGGCCAAGGTAACCCTGCCGGACCTGGCCAAGCTGGTCGGAAAAGGCGAGGTGACCGTCACGCGCCTGCAAAGCCCCTATCTGACCCAGGGCGCAGCGGAAAACGAGGCCCATGCCGACCGCCACAGCGTCACCGACGAAAAAACAGACCTCACCGCCACACCGATGGAACTGACGCTGAAGCCTCACAGCATGGCCGTGATCTGGCGGGCAAACGATGAGCAGTGATCGTACCGCTGAACCGATGAACAACCATAGCTTCGACCTCGTGGTCTGCGGAGGCGGAACCGCCGGCAGCGCCGCCGCCATCCGCGCCGCCCGCCTCGGTCTCTCCGTGGCCCTCCTCGAACGCCAAAGCCAACTCGGCGGATCGGCGACCGCTGCGCTGGTCACGCCGGTCATGCCCAACGCCGCCGCCGGAACCGAACTGGTCGCCGGCATCCATCGCCAACTGCACGACGAACTGACCCGGCTGGGCGTCGGCGAAGTCCACGGCTTCGATCCGCTCTGGGCCGCAATTGTCCTCGAGCGCTGGACCGCCGAGGCCGGTGTGCGGCTGTTCTACCACACCGAACTGATCGGCGTCCGCAAAGACGGCCCGCACCTCGCCGCGGTGCAGGCCGCCGCCCTGGGCAAACGATTCGAGGTGCGCGGAGAATACTTCATCGACGCGACCGGCGACGCCCTGGTCGCGAACTTCGCCGGCGAACCAACCCGAATGGGACGCGAGGAAACCAACGAACACCAACCCATGAGCCTGCGTTTCATCGTCACCGGCGTGGACGTCCAACGTGTGACGAGTTTCTTTCGAGACAAATCGCCCGAGTCGGTCTGGCCGCGCCAGGACCTGCCCGGCCTCGCCACCTACAGCCTCGAACCGCAGTGGCTCACCGAGCAGGCGGGAGAGTCCGAAGAACTGGCCCGCTGGCAAGCGCAATTGACCTTCAGCTTCTACACGATTCCCGGCCGACCGGACGCCCTCTGCTTCAACGCCCCGCGCGTCTTCTGCACCGATCCGACGGACGCCGCCCGTCTGGCCGACGCCTACGTCGACGGACGCCGACAGATCGTCGAGTACTGGCGGTTCTTCCGCCAACACGTGCCCGGCTTCGAACACTCACGAATCGAAACCGTCGCCCCGCTGATCGGCATGCGCGAATGCCGCCGGATCGAAGGGCGATTTGTCCTCTGCGAACAACACGTGCGGAACCTGGCGAAATTCGACGATGCCATCTGCCGATGCAGCTACCCGATCGACATCCACCACGCGGCGGGAGACGGCGCCACGCTCTGGTACCTCCCAGCCGATGCGTGGTACGAAATCCCCTACCGCGCCCTTCAGCCGCAACACACGACGAACCTCCTCGTCGCCGGACGATGCATCTCCACCGACTTCGTTGCCCACAGCTCCTACCGGATCATCCCCGTCTGCCGCGGACTCGGCGAAGCCGCCGCCTACGCCTGCGCCATGGCCAAAGCCGCGAACGCCGACTTCAACGAAGTCGACGGCCGCCAACTGAGCCGACGCCTCCAAACCGCCGGGCTAATGCCCGCGGTCGAAACATCAACGTAAACCCGGGACTGGCGTTCCCGCCGCTCTGACCGTAAACTGTCCGCAACGTTTTTAGACAGGAGAGTCCCATGAGCGGCGATAGCATTCAATGGCGGTCCGCGGGCGACGCGGTATTCACGGTCAACGGCCTCTGGTGGTTCGGCGAAAACGGCGGCGACTGGATGCGACTGCCCAAACGGGCCAGGGACGTCGTCCGACCCGACGTCTGGAGCCTCGCCCAAATGCCAAGCGGCGGACGCGTCCGTTTCCGCAGCGACACCGGCGCCCTCAAGGTCAAGGTGCTCCACGGCGGCGACTCCATCGCCATGTGGCACATGTCCTCCGTCGCCTGCGCGGGTATCGACCTCTACGTCGGCCCGCCCGAGACAACCACCTTCTGGCGAACCACCGTGCCGGCCTCAGCCGGCGAAGAGTACGAATGCCTGTATTTCGAAAACCAGCCGCGCGTGATGCGAGACTTCACGCTCTACCTGCCCGTCTACGCCCGACTCGAACGCCTGTCGATCGGAACCGACGCCGATGCCACGATCGAACCGCCCAGCCCCTTCCGCATGGACAAACCCATCGTCGTCTACGGCACCTCCATCACCCAGGGCGGATGCTCCTCCCGCGTGGCCACCGGTTTCGTCCCCCTGCTGGGACGCCTCCTGGGCATGGACGTGGTCAACCTCGGCTTCTCCGGCAACGGAATCTGCGAGCCGGAAATGGCCGAACTGATCGCCGAAATCGACGCCGCCGCCTACCTCATCGACCCGGTGGCCAACATGGCCAAATGGTCGAGCCAGGAACGCCCCGAAGTCTACTGCCGATTCCTCGAAATCATCCGATCCCGACGTCCGGACACGCCAATGATCCTGATGACCCGCTCATCCTACGCCGCGGAACTCTTCGGCGCTCGCGAGTCAGCCGACCAAATGAACGCCATCGTCGAGATCGGCTATCAGCGGCGAAAAACCGCCGGCGACGCCAGCGTCCACTACTTCGATACGCGTATCGTCGTGCCCGCCGGCCCCGACCATCCATCCGTCGACGGCGGACACCTCACCGACGTCGGCTTCAAACAAATTGCCGACGCCCTCGCCCCGCTCCTCGCCAAACTCCTCACTCTGCCGATGCCGCACTGAGCAGTACGAGGTCCGCCAGCCGTCCACCGCGGACATTCCTGACACCTCCCCTTCCGAAAAGGCGGAGCATTCCCGCATGGGACTCAACGTCTTCGGCACCGGATCGCCCGATGGATTGACAACAAGCCGACATCGGTTATCATGACTGACAAGACCGCACAAGGGGGTGCCAATGAATCGTGTGACCGGATGGCTGCGGGAGTTCCTCGGTTGGTACGGCCCAGCCGTATGCACAGCCCTTATGATCTACATCACCGGCTGCACACAAACTCCGCCGGACAACCAACCGATCCATCGGCAAAAGAGCTATCCGTACAAAGGGGGACCAGGCGATGAAGACGTCAATACATAGGGGATTGGGATTCGGAACCGGTTTGGCGATCGTGCTCCTGCTGGGCGGATGTCCCGCCCCCGCCCCGCCGCCGACCGGCGACACCGTCGCCGTTCAAGAGGTGGCCTCCGGCTTCACCTCGCCGCTGGGGTTTGCAATCCCCGACGACGGCTCGCAGCGGAAGTTCGTAATCGACCAGATCGGCCTGATCGTCATCCTCGACCCGAACGACAACCGGGTCCAAACGCCGTTCCTCGACCTGCAAAGCCGAATGGTGAACCTCAGCGCAGCCTACGACGAACGGGGCCTCCTCGGCTTGGCCTTTCACCCGAACTACGCCGACAACGGCCGCTTCTTCGTGGCTTACAACGCCCCGCTGGACCCGAACGACCCCAACGAGTTCAACTCGCGCCTGAGGCTCGCCGAGTTCGCCGTCTCGCAAAATCCGAACCTCGCCGATCCCAACAGCGAACGGGTCCTCCTGCAACTCCTCAAGCCGCAGGCCAACCACAACGGCGGCCAACTGACCTTCGGACCCGATGGCTTCCTCTACTTCTCCATCGGCGACGGCGGCGGAGCCGGTGACGTCGGATTCGGACACACCGACGCCATCGGCAACGGCCAGGACCGCACCAACCTCTTCGGTTCGATCATCCGCATCGACGTCGACGCCGGCGACCCCTACGCCGTCCCGCCCGACAACCCCTTCGCCGCCGACCCCAACGCCCGCGGCGAAATCTGGGCCTACGGCCTGCGCAACCCCTACCGCTTCTCCTTCGACCAGGCCGGCCAGAACCGCCTCTTCGCCGGCGACGCCGGCCAAAACCTCATGGAGGAGGTGGATATTGTCGTGCGAGGCGGCAACTACGGCTGGAACATCAGGGAAGGAACGCTGTGCTTTGATCCAAGCGCTCCCGCCGACCCGCCGCAGAACTGCCCAGACGTCGGACCCAACGGCCAGACGCTGATCGACCCGATCATCGCCTATCGCCACACCGACGCTCAGGGCAACCCGGCGGGAATCGCCGTCGTCGGCGGATACGTCTATCGCGGAACCGCCCTGCCCAACCTCGCCGGACAGTACGTCTTCGGCGACTTCAGCCGCAGCTTCCTTCAGCCCAACGGAGCCGTCTTCGCCGCACGCCAACTGCCCGACGAAACCTGGGAAATGAACGAACTCGCCATCGCCGACCGCCCGAACAGCCGCCTCAACCGCTTCGTCCTTGGATTCGCCCAGGACGCCGACGGCGAACTCTACGTCGGAACCTCGCAAAACCTCGGACCCGCCGGCAACACCGGCGTCCTCTACCAAATCGTGCCGGCGCCGTAACCCGACATTCAACTGACTCGATCTTCGACAGGGGGACAAATCATGAACGTCCGCACCATCGCATCCGTCGCCATGCTCGCGGCAACCATGCTGCTCGCCGGCTGCCCAGCTCCCATGCCGCCTCCGCCGCAGCAGGGAGTCACCGACGTATCGATGCAGAACATCGCCTTCCAGCCGAACGAGGTGACCATCCCACAAGGACAGAGCGTCCGCTGGACCAACCTCGAAACCCTGCCCATCCCCCATACCGTCACCAGCGGAAATCCCGACGACCCCAATGCCGGTGAACTCTTCGACTCAGAACTGCTCGCGCCCGGCGAAAGCTTCACCCGCCAGTTCGACGAACCGGGCACGTTTGTCTACTTCTGCCGTCCTCACCCCGTCCAGATGCGCGACGCCCGCGTCATCGTCGAACCGGCCGGCGCAGCCAAACCCGCCCACTGACATCCATACCAAAAGGCGGCGCGGACGGACCCTCGCGATCCGTCCGCGCCACTGACCCACTGTTCCAAAGTCAATCTACTGCGTCTGCGGCTTGGCGAATACCAGCATGATCGCGGCATTGCCCGATGGGCAATCAGCCGTAATGTCGATCTTGTACGATCCGACCTCAGCCGTCCCGCCCGATTGCAGAACCACCGTGTCCGGAAACGCCTCCTTGGGAATCGTCACCGTATACGTCCCCTCGTCCGCCGCGTGATAGAAAATCGTGAACGTATAGTACATCCCGGTAATCCAGTCCCCGTTCTCATCCACCGGAGGATTGAACACCAGCACCAGGTCCTGCTCCCCGTCGAGAGGAATCGGATGATGGTCCGTCCCGTTGATGTTCGGGTCGTGCACGTCGAAATCGGTCAGCGCCGTACCGGCCCCATACTGCAGCAGCTTCGGAATGTTCTTGAACACGTAGTTGATCATCCGCGAATACTGCTCCGTTGTCCCGTCGTCGAAACTGATCTCGACCGTGAACGTATCGCCCGCGTCCATCACGTCGTTCGGCCGGATAAACGCGTCAAACCGGTCCGACCGCGGGTCGAACGCATAGTAGCCCACCGACGCCCAGTTGACGTAGTTGTCCCGATCCACCGAATCCTGGAACTTCTCCGCCAGCGTCATGTAGTCCCGCCCCGGTGTCTCCAGCGCCCGCATCGACGCGATCGACCGCGTCGCCTGCGGCTCCATCACCGCCTCCAGCGTAATCAGCGTATCCACCTTCAACGCCTCCGCGATCTGCTCCGCGGTGCCGTCATAGTAGAGGATCGCCCGGTCGGCGTTGATCTTGAGGTTCATAAAAAAGTTCACCCGGTGGTCCCAAACCCCCGTGCCCGGCTCGGTCGAGCCCACCTCAAAGTCATCCACCAGCCCGTCGCCGTCGTCGTCCGCGTCGAACATGTCGATCAACCCGTCCTCGTCGCCGTCGACAAGCCGATCCCCCGCAGGCCCCTCAGTCCCCGAATCCACCAGGGCGTCTGCCCCCTTCCCGTGAGAGGCAATCCCCACCGGCAGACCTTCCTCATTCAACCGAACCGCCAGATTCGGATCCGCCAACGCATCAATCCCCTCGTCGGCGTCCTCGCCCGGCACGATCGCCTCCGCCGTTGGATCGTCCGGAAGTGCAATCGCACCCAACGAAACCTCCTGCGAGACCTGCAGGCCGGCCAGCCCCTGTTCGCCGGAAGTCCCGAACAGTACCGGGCCTACCGGCTGACCATCACTCACCAGAATGCTGATCATAAACGTATTGCCCGCCTCCTCCTCGGGTATGTCAATCTCGAACACCCCCTCGGCGTCGGTCGTCCCACGATACACCATCCCCGTCTGATTGCTCTGGGCCACCACCTGGTAACCCTCATCGTCCGCCTTGGCCACCATCCGGTACTTCTGGCTGCCGGGGCTGATAATCTTGCCCGTCAACGCGGGCAGCCCGCTCGGCATGGTCACATTGGGATCATTCGGGTCGTCGGCAGACACCCAGCCAGCAGCGCGCACACAACACAGACCGTCCACGGCTGAGCATTCAAACCCATCCTTCTACCCTCCTACAATGCCATTAACATTCGATCAGAGGCATTCCCCTTATACGCTCTCCTATCAAATCGGCAGGAAGGGAACGTGAATAACGTGAATATAGAAAACCCCCGGAATGCGAAATGAGAGCAAATCGAATGCCAATCCGTTTTATCGTTGACAGGCGTTTTCAGATCGGATATTCTCTTCCCCGCTGGCGTTGCACGGGCCAGTATCGTGCCGTTCGGCTGGGCGGGCCTTCGGGCAGGAGGCCTCACGGTCGGTGGCACGCGATGGCGATACAGTCTCAACAGATTTTGAACTCGGCCGGACGGATTGTTTCCGTCCGGCTTCCTTTTTGGCCGCGCCGGCTAACGTGAACGGCCCTCCGGGCCGAACCGCCGCTGATACGCCCGGACGTACCCCTTCTGCTGGAAGTGCTCCATCGCCTGATCGAGTGAGCCGAACACCCGCGTGGCGGTCTCCGTGATGAACGGGCTTGGCTCGATCTTCGGCGTCCAGACCACGTACACCTCCTTGGCCGACTCGTGGGCGTGCTGAAGCTCACGCTCCACCCCGCTCGAAATGATCGGCTTGCCCGCGGCGTCCTGGGGAACGTAGCTGACGATCATGTCCGCCTGCTCGATGAACTTGAAGTCCCGCGCGTAGATCTGCCCGTGAATGTCGCCCACGATCGAAAGGACCTCCGCCACCTCGAACTGAACCGGCTGCCCGAGCACATCCACCTCGATCGTCTTGCGATTCTCCTCCGCCGCCCGGACCGCGATATTGTGCAGCCGCTTCTCCTCCAGGTCGCCCGGATCGAAGCAGATGAAATGCTCCGCCAGCATCCCGCGAAACCGATCGATCTCCGCCTGCACCGCCGGCAAATCCGCCACATGAGTCATCGGAAAACTCAGGTACACCTTCTTGAACTGCGGATGGAAGATCAGCCGATACGTCGGCTCCACGTTCCGATCACCCTCGCCGCGGGCCACCACGTAAAAACAGCCGTGCCCCCGCGTCACCGTCGCCAGCACCTCCGTCGCCAGAATCTCCTCCTCCCGCCACACCAGCAGGTCCTTGAGGCAGTGGTCGATGTCGTGATCCCGAACCAGACGCAAATGCACCGCGTCCACGTTGTCCACCACCGTCAAAAATATGTTCGGCCGCAGACGCTCGATCAGGTCGTGATCGAACGCCGAAAACAACCCGTGACGCCAACGAAACGTCGCGTGCGTGTTCACGATGATGTTCTCGTGCTGCTCCGCCGCGATCAAAATGTCCCGAAACACCGCCCGCCGAAGCGAATTCAGCCGCGTGATCGGAATGTCCAGAATCCGACCCGCCGGAACGTCCGGCGCCTCCTGGTACATCATGTCGCCCACGTTGCACAACACGATGTCGATCCCGTTCGACCGCGCCCGATCCACCAGGTGCTGCAAAAATGGCTTCTTGTCCAGGCCCACCTGACCCGTCACCACCACCCGCCGGCCCGCCGCCG
>Ga0123329_1001057_pt1 | contig 26660 bp, 20 predicted proteins | sample BioC12SIPDNA_FD_89703 | JGI IMG/M metagenome (GOLD analysis project Ga0123329, IMG submission 89703) | Anaerobic biogas reactor microbial communites from Washington, USA - Biogas_R1_B C12 SIP DNA | ecosystem: Engineered > Bioreactor > Anaerobic > Unclassified | place: Washington, USA | collected...
GTGTCTGTTCAAAATATGGGAAAGAACGGTAGATCAGCAGGGGTAAACCTCGGAATCACAGCGTTGGGCTTAAGCGAACAACTCCGTCATATCGTAGTGCCCTGACCGCACCCCCATGCGCGCGGTCAAGGTGACCACGTTTTTGATGGAGAGTTCGCGTTTGTAGCCGCGCATGGTGCGGTAACGTTCTTTAATCCACCAGCCAATCAAGCGTTCACACCTATTGTTCGTGCCATCCAGGTCATCGCGCCGCTGATCCAGGGTGAATTTGTGCCAGCGATTCCACAGGCGGGTGATCAACATCCGCATGCGGTACCATACGCTATGGCGTTCCCCGACTGGAGGAACGGGCACATCTTGATAGCGTTCATACAATTCCGCTAATTGTTCCGCCCCATCCGGGGGACGGGTCCAGACCAATTTGAGGATTTGCTGTAATTCGGTCTGCATTTGTTCCGCCGAGCTATCCACCCCCACGGGTAACGCTTCGGGATGGGTCAGGTGGTCCTGCAAACTGGCGACGGCCTCTTCCACATTCTCGATCATATGATGCCGACAGAGCTGCTGTTCAAGGCCCGTGGTATCAACCACTTCCGGGTACGCGGTATGGTCGTCACTGACCAGGACTTCTGCCTTTACCGTTTCGGCCACATTCTGAATGACTTCCAGGATCTCATCACTACTCTCGCTCACGATGATCACTAGCCCTAATAACTCACCGCTGTGGTCATCCACCACCACTTCAATCCCCGTGACTTGGCCCTTGACCTTAACATACGTACCATCTGCACCAATCACCGCGCGCCGCCCGCCCTGACTCACGCTACGCTTCTGTTGCTCCCGTGCCGCGCCCCCTGCCTCTTGTACATTGTTGTACACCGTTGTCTTGCCCACCGCGTAGCCCATCGCCGCGGTGAAATCCTCCACCGCTCCATAACTCAGCCCCAACACATACAATAACACCGTCATCCCTTTCAAACGATCGCTTTGTTGGGCCCCACTCACGCCCCGCGGATACACCCGGAAACTGCGCCCACACCGCACACACGCATAACGATGGCACAACACGGCCTGATGCTGCGGATCGCGCAATGGTTTGACCTCCCCTTGCAGGCCGTGCGCCTTGAAATAGTGTCCGCCACAACCATACGGGCAAGTCCCCGGCATATCATAACGATCCGGTTCCACTTTGGGCAAGTTCACTTGGATGCGCATCTTCTTTCCCTCCACCCACGATTGTACCCCTCTTCCCAAAGTCTGAACAGTCACGCAAATACCTTGAAATATCGCTCAAAGCGCGTTGAGCGCCGACCGCATCCGCCCCAATCCTTCTTCAAGCAGTGCTCGCGGACAGCCGAAGTTCAACCGCACAAACCCTTCACCGCCCGGGCCGAACGTCACACCGTCGTTCACCGCGACCTGGGCTTCTTTGAGGAAGAAGTCGTGTGCGTTGCCGGGGATGCCGGCGGCCCGGCAATCGAGCCACGCCAGGTACGTCCCCTCCGGCGCGGCGACACTCACACCCGGCATGGATTGCTCCACAAAGGCAACGACAAAATCCCGGTTGGCCTCCAGGTAATGCAACACCGCCTCTAGCCACGGCTGCCCTTCCTGATACGCCGCCAGCGCCGCCGTGAAGCCAAGCAAATTGACCGAATCCACGATGCCTCGGCGCGCCGCCAGATAACGTTGGCGCAGCTCGGCATCGGGGATCACAGCGAACGAGCAATGCAACCCGGCGATGTTGAAGGTCTTGCTCGGCGCCATCAGCGTGATCGTGCGCGCGGCAATCTCCGGCGCAAGTGCGGCGATGGGGATGTGCCGGTAGCCGTTGAAGATCAAATCGCCGTGGATTTCGTCGGAGCAGATGAGCATGTTATGACGCAGGCACAGTTCGGCCATGCGCAGCAACTCGTCCTCGCGGAAGACGCGCCCGACGGGATTGTGCGGGTTGCACAGCAGGAACAGTCGCGTGCGGTCGGTGATCGTGCGCGCGAAAAGATCGTAGTCCACACTGTAACGCCCGTCCGCGTTGCGTGTCAGCTCCATGCCGTGCATCACTGCGTTGGCCGCCCCGGTGACGCCGAAGAACGGTGGGTAAACCGGCGTCTGGATGAGCAGGCCGTCGCCCGGCTCCAGAAACGCCTGCGCCGCCAGATTGAACGCCGTCACCACACCCGGCAGAAAGACGATCGCCTCCGGCGCGACCGTCCAGCCGTAAAGCTGCTGCAGGCGCGCGATAATCGCCTCCACCAGCGCGAGAGGATGCGCCTCGTACCCGAAAACGCCGTGTTCCACCCGGGTCCGCAGCGCGGCGATCACCGGCTCCGGCGCGGCGAAGTCCATATCCGCCACCCACATCGGCAGCACGTCAGCGCCATACACCTGCCATTTTATACACTCGGTTTCACGACGATCGATGATGCAGTCGAAATCGTAAGTCAAAACAAACCTCCTGGGGAAGAATGAGCGAATCAGTAAATTGGCGAATGGGCGAATAGGCGAATCACACCTCCAACCATAACTCGCAACTCTTAACTCGCAACGCCGCTATTGTAGCCTGACCGGCGAAAGAAACAAATTGCGTTTTGTGCATCCACCATTACAATACTGCCCACGAATCATTCTCTAACCGCGAATTGCGCGAATCTTCGCAAACAAAGACAAATGGGCGCAGATTAGCGGCATATCATCTCAGGAGGAAGACACGTATGGCAAAGAAGGATAAGAAAGGCGAACAGTCGTCTCAGAAGGACAAAAAGGATAAAAAGGACAAGCCGGCGCCACCTGCGGAAAAGATTGTCAAGAGCAAGCACACCGTCGTCATCGACGGTCAGGAGATCGCCTACACCGCCACGGCAGGGACGCTAATCCTCAAGGACGAAGAGGATAAGCCCAAAGCCTCGCTGTTCTACGTAGCGTATACACGCGACGGTGTGGAGAACGTGGCACAGCGTCCGCTCACGTTCTCGTTCAACGGTGGGCCGGGATCGTCGTCGGTGTGGCTGCACATGGGCGTCGTCGGTCCGCGCCGCGTCCTGATGTCCCCCGAAGGCGATGCGCTGTCGCCGCCGTACACCCTGGTTAACAACGAATATTCCCTGCTGGACGTAACCGACCTGGTTTTCATCGACCCGGTGAGCACCGGCTACAGCCGTGCGATCCCGGCGGAGGAAGCCAAGCAATTCCACGGCGTCGAGCAAGACATCAAATCCGTCGGCGAGTTCATTCGCCTCTACACCACCCGCGCCAAACGCTGGGCCTCGCCCAAGTTCCTCATCGGCGAGAGCTACGGCACGACGCGCGCTGCCGGCCTCTCCGGACATTTGCAGAGTGAGATCGGGATGTATCTCAACGGCATTATGCTCGTATCGTCGGTGCTCAACTTCCAGAGCATCCGCTTCGACCTGGGCAACGACCTGCCCTACATCCTCTTCCTGCCCACGTACGCGGCAGCGGCGTGGTTCCACAATCGGATGCCCGCCGACCTGCAAAGCCAGGAGCTGCGCGCTGTCCTCACCGAGGTCAAGGCGTTTGCCGAACGGGAATACGCACTCGCGCTGATGCAGGGCGCGCGGCTGCCAGAAAAAGAGCGGCGGCAGATTGTGACCCGGCTGGCGCGCTACTCTGGCCTCTCCAAGACCTACATCGAGCAGACCAACCTGCGCATCAACATCCACCGCTTCGTCAAAGAACTGCTGCGCGACGAACGCCGCACCATCGGGCGCTTCGACGCGCGCTTCAAGGGCATCGACCGCGACGCGGCGGGTGAGCACCACGATTACGATCCGAGCTATTCGATCATCCAGGGCGCTTACACCGCGATGCTGAATGACTACCTGCGCTCGGAACTGCGCTTCAAGAGCGATCTGCCCTACGAAATCCTCACCGGCAACGTGCAGCCGTGGGATTATAGCAAGTTCCAGAACCAGTACGTCAACGTCGCCGAAACCCTGCGCGGGGCGATGACGCAAAACCCGTTCCTCAAGGTCTTCGTCGGCAACGGCTACTATGACCTGGCGACACCCTTCTTCGCCACCGAGTACACCTTCGAGCACCTGGAACTCGATCCAAGCCTCCAGACGCACATCACCATGGACTACTACGAGGCCGGGCACATGATGTATCTGCACGAGCCGTCGCTGGCGAAGCTCAAAGCGGATCTGGCGCGCTTCCTCACCGCCGCGCTGCCGGTTCTGTAGACAGGATTTACAAGATTAACAGGATGCACTCTTCTAATCCTGAAAATCCTGTTAATCCTGTCGAAAAGAGGATTTGCTTGACGACGGCAAAAACGTCTCCGAAAATACCGCCGGCCCTCGGGCTGGCGGTCGGCGTGACGGCGGCTTCGACGGCTTCGACGTTCATCCGGCTGGCGCAGGGCAGCGTGGACTCGGCGGCAGTGGCAGCGTGGCGGCTGACGATTGCCACGCTCATCCTGGCCCCGTTCGCACTGGCTACGTGCCGGAAAGAATGGCGCGCGCTGACCCGCCGCGAGTGGGGCCTGATCATCGCCTCCGGGTTGCTGCTCGCCGCCCACTTCTACACCTGGATCACCTCCCTGACCTTGACAAGCGTGGCGGCGTCGGTGGTGCTGGTCGCCACGTCGCCGCTTTTCGTCGGCGCGATCTCGCATTTCTTCCTGAAAGAGCAGATGTCGCGCCAAATGGTGATCGGCATGGCGGTGGCGTTCACCGGTTCGCTCATCATCGGATTGGCGGACGCGGGCGAAGGCACGCATCAAATCACCGGCGATCTGCTGGCGTTATTTGGCGCGCTGTCCGCCGCGGGCTACATGCTCATCGGGCGAAGCCTGCGCACGCAGGAAACGCGCAATTTACGCCCGCCCCTCTCCCTGCTCGCCTACGTCTTTCCCGTGTATGGGACGGCGGCCCTGGCACTGCTGATTGCCGCGTCGACCGGAGGTGTCGCACTCGGCGGCTATCCGGCGCAGGCGTGGCTCTGGCTGACGCTCATGGCCGTCTTCCCCCAGATCGTCGGCCACTCGACGCTCAACTGGGCGCTCGGCCACGTCTCGGCGACCTTCGTCGCGCTGGCGGTGCTGGCCGAACCCATCGGCTCGACGTTGCTGGCGTGGCTCATCCTGCGCGAACCACCGACATTCAGCACACTCATCGGTGGGGTACTTATTTTGATCGGCATTATGGCGGCGGGCGCCAAAAACTCACAAAAAACCCTTGCGAAGGTTTCCGAACCTTCGCAAGGGTGAGTGAACAGGATACCCTTATGAACTTACTGCTCTTATTCATCCTTGGCAGCATTTGGGGAACGTCGTTCCTCTTCATCAAAATCGTCGTGGGCGAAGTCCCACCGATGACGTTGGTGGCCGGGCGCTTGGGTCTGGCCTCGCTGGCGATGTGGACCTTCTTGCGGCTACGCGGTGAGAAAATCCCCCGCGAGCGGCGGCTGTGGGGCATTTACGCCGTCACTGGTCTGCTCAACGGCGCGCTGCCCTTCACGCTCATCTCGTGGGGCGAGCAGTACATCCCCAGTGGATTGGCCGCCCTGCTCCAATCCACCACGCCGATTTTCACCGTCATTCTGGCACACTTCCTCACGCGCGACGACCGCTTCACGGCGAAAAAAGTGCTCGGCATTGCGCTCGGCTTCGTCGGCGTGGGGCTGCTGCTGTGGCCTGAATTGCGCGGCGGACTGCGAGCCTCCCTGTGGGGACAACTGGCCATCGTCGGTTCATCGGTCTCCTACGCCATCGCCAGCATCTTCGCGCGCGAGCGCCTGCACGGCGAACCGCCGCTCGTCTCCGCCGCCGGGCAATTCACCATGGGCTTCGTCTACATCCTGCCGTTGAGCCTGCTCATCGAACGGCCCTTCAACCTCTCACCCTCGTGGGGTGCCATCGCCAGTTGGGTCACGCTCGCGTTGCTGGGAACGGTCGTCGCTTACGGCATCTACTACGTGCTGCTCCAGCGCACCAACGCCACCTTCACCACCACCGTGACATACATCGTCCCCATCAACGGCCTGCTTCTGGGCGCGCTGATTCTGCACGAACATTTGCACCCAGAACTGCTCATCAGTCTGGCGTTGATTTTGAGCGGGGTGTTGCTTGTCAGAACCAACGGAATTCGATCAAAGCTGCAACGCAACGCTGGGAACCGCGAATTGCGCGAATCTTCGCCAATTAAAGAAATTTCGCGGTAATTGGCGAGATTAGCGGTTTACCTTAAGGGGAATGTGGAAATGCGAGATGAACTTATGAACCGCATTGCAGGCGTCGCGGTCGGCGCAGCGATAGGCGACGCGCTGGGAATGCCGCTGGAATTCGGCCCAGTGCGCCCCGCCGACCGGCTGGTGCGCGAGATGTTGCCGGGACGCATTCCCGCCGGGAGCTTCACCGACGACACCGAAATGGCGCTCGCGCTGGCGGAGAGCCTGCTCGCCCAGCGCCCGTTGAACCCGGCTGACCTGGCACAGCGGTTTGTGGCGTGGATCGAAAGCCACCCGCCGGATGTGGGGATTCATACCGCGTCTGTGCTGTGGCGTTTTGCCGACGGGGAGCCGTGGGAGAGCGCCGTCGCTGCCGTGCAGGCACACAATCCCGGCTCGGCGGGCAACGGCTCGGTGATGCGCTGTTGGCCGGTCGCGCTGGCGTGGTGGGATGACCTGGACCGCCTGCTCGAAGACAGTGTGCTCCAAAGCCGGGTCACACATCCCCACCCGGAGTGCAACGCGGGCAGCGCCTTCGTCAATGCCACGATCTCCCATTTGTTGCACGGCCTCACGCCGGAAGCCGCCGTCGCGCGCGCGTTGGACGATGCGGATGTCCCCGCCCCTCTGCGCGCGGTGATCGTCGCTGCGCCCGGCAAAGATCGCCACGACCTGCCCAACAGCGGCTGGGTGCGCCACACGTTGGAAAGCGCCGTCTGGGGCCTGCTGACCACGCACACCTTCGAGGACGCCGTCGTCAACGTCGTCAATCTCGGCAGCGATGCGGACACGGCTGGCGCGGTCGTCGGCGCGCTGGCGGGCGCAGCCTACGGCCTGGACGCCATCCCGCAGCGGTGGCAAGCTGTTCTGCGCGGCGAATATCCCTTGCGCAGCGGCCATATTTGGCGCACAGCAGATTTGGTCACATTGGCGGAAAAACTGGCAAATGAGTAACTGGTAATCAGGAATTCTCTATTCGCTGATTCGTCATTCGCCATTCACATACGGAGACATTATGGACGACACATTTTTGCAGTCCCTCATCGAGGGGTTCGGTAACTGGTTCGAGGATGAAGAACGGCCACGAGACGGCAAGATGACCGCCGATTTGTATCCCTACACGGCGCTGTTCAGTCCCATCCAGGTGAACCGGCTGAAGCTCAAGAACCGCATCGTCATGGGGCCGATGGGCAACGTGTGCATGGCCGACGAGACCGGGCGGCCCAGCGCGAAGATGATCGCCTACTTCACAGCGCGGGCCAAGGGCGGTGTGGGCCTCATCACGTCCGGGCTGGTGCCGGTGAACGCCGACCTCGATCCCGCCATCACCGAGCCGGGGCAGTTGAGCGTGCTCCCGCGCATCGACCGCTCGCGCACGGTCTACGCGGGGTGGCGCAGCCTCGCCGAAGCGGTCCACGCCCACGGCGCGCGCTTCTTCATCCAGCTTACGTCGGGCCTCGGGCGCGTCGGCTCGCCGGAGTGTTTGCTCAAGAAGCTGAAGATGCCTGTCTCCGCCTCGTGGAATCCGAGCTTTTACATGCCGGCGGTCCCCTGCCGCCCGTTGACCGACGGCGAATGTCGTCGTATCATCGTCGCCACCGGACAAGCCGCCGCCGATGCGAAGGCGTTGACCATTGACGGCATCTATCTCCACGGGCACGAGGGCTATTTGTTGGAGCAGATGACGAACCCGGCCTTCAATCGCCGTCAAATAGGCCGGTTCGCTGACTGGCAAGCCTTCGGCATCGAGAGCGTGCAAGAAGTGCGCGTGCGCTGCGGGCCAGATTACCCGATTATGTACCGCATCGATCTGTCGCTGGCGTTGCAGGCCACCTACGGCGTGCGGATGACGACCGTGCATCCACTCAAACACTTCCAGAACGAGCGCACGGTAGAAATGACGCTGGACTATATGCGCCATCTGGTCGCCGCAGGCGTGGATCTATTCGACGTGGACCTGGGCTGTTACGAGAATTGGTGGCTGCCGCATCCGCCCGGCCCGATGCCGCCGGGCTGCTATCTGCCCGTGGCGCAGGCGGTGAAAGCGCATTTTGCCGAACACGAGGTCAAGGCCAACACCGGCCTGGACGTCCCCATCGTCGCCGTGGGCAAACTGGGCTATCCCGACCTGGCGGAGCGCGCGCTGCGCGAGGGGATGTGCGATATGGTCATGCTCGCCCGCCCGCTCCTGGCCGATCCCGATTGGCCGCGCAAGGTCTACGCCGGGCGCGTCGCGGAAATTCGCCCCTGCATCGGCGACCAGGAAGCGTGCCTCAACGAGTTCATCAAGGGCGGGCATCCACAGTGCACGGTCAACCCGCGCACGGGATTGGAGGATGTTTACAGCGAGATTCCCCCACCCGCCGCCACTCCAAAAAAGGTTGCCGTGGTGGGGGCAGGACCGGCGGGCATCGTTTGCGCCTGCACCGCCGCCGAGCACGGTCACACGGTCACGCTCTTCGACAAGGCTGAACGCGCGGGCGGGATGCTACATCCTGGCTCGACGGCGCGCATCAAATTCGACATCGCCAACTACATCGCCTACCTGGAGACGATGCTCGCACAGACCGCCGATCGCCACGCGCTCACCACACGGTTCAGCGTCGAGGTGACGGCGGAGACACTCAAGGCGGAAGGCTTCGATGTGATCATCACATGCACCGGCGGGAAGCTCATCACGCCGCACATTGAGGGTATCAACCTGCCGGACGTCATCCACGCGGTCGATTTGTTCAATCATCCAGAAAAAGCCGCCGACGCCGAGCAGGTCGTCGTCATCGGCGGCGGAGAGGTTGGCTGCGAGGCCGCTTACTTCCTGGCCTACGAACTGGATAAGCAGGTCACGGTGGTGGAGATGCTGCCGTTTTTTATGAAGGACACTTGCACGGCCAACCGTGGCTATCTCATCCATTATCTGGAATACAAGGGCGTCAAACTGATGAACTGTGCACAAGTGCGCCGCATCGGGCAGGGCAATGTGAACGTCATGCACAACGTCTCGCCGACCGCGCCCGATCCCTACGTGACGTGGCAGGTCGTGCTTCCGGAGAACGTCAAGAACCCGCTGGCGCGCCCCATCCAGGAGGAAACCCAGGACATCCTCTTGCCCGCGGATTTGGTCGTTTTGGCAACAGGCTTCCAACCCGACGACGCGTTGTACGAGGCTTGCGTCGCCCTGCACGCCGCGCCGGAACTGCACAACATCGGCGACGCCTTCGCACCGGGCAACGTCTTCGCCGCGACGAAGGCGGGGTATGCTGTAGGAAGGAGCCTGTAGTCTAGCCGTATGCGGAAATACTGGTGGCTGGGTGGTTTGGCCGTTGGGGTTGCGGCGATAGGGGTGATCGCGTTGGCTGTGTGGCGTTACCAGGGACGCGCGTCGTTACCCGGAATTGCGCCAACGTTGTTACCTGTACCGCAGACAGCAGCGATTGCGGATACGTTTGATTTTCCATTGGACCCGGTGCGTTTTGGCGTGCTCATCCCGGACCAGTGTGGCTTGCCGCTCGTCGATACGCGCTTCGGCGCACAAAATCCCGCCCTGGGAAACGCCGGCAAATGCTTCGTCAACCTCGACGGCGATCACATCCCCTTCAGCCAGCTTCATCACGCCGGAGAGGACTGGCTCGCGCTGAACAAACGTGGGCGCGTATCGCTCGGCAAAGCTGCCGGGGAGCCGGTTCACGCTGTCGCCAACGGTGTGGTCGAATCGGTTACTTTGATGGGCTTCGATGGTTACGTCATCATCATCGCCCATACGCTGCCGGATGGTGAGCGCGTGTGGTCGGTCTACTGGCACGTGGCTGCGGTGCAAGTTGCCGAAGGAGAAGCGGTGACGCGCGGGCAGGTGCTGGCTTTCATTCACGACCGCGGTCTCAACAGCCACCTGCATTGGGAGATGCGCACATTCGCCGACGGCAGTGCGCTCTTTCCGGCAGATTCCGCTGGAGGCCGCGGAACGTGCAACGGTCACCTCACCGGCGTGGGTTATACCTGGGACGATGATCCGGACCGCGCTGTGCCAGAAACCTGGGGGTATCTCAGTCCAACGAAGTTTGTGGAAGAAAATTGAAATTCTCCATTCCCTCCCTGCCGCTTTTGTAGTACAATGCTACGAGTTTGCGAATACACCGTACGGTACCAAAGAGGAGTCACATGTTATATCAGAACGTCTGTATTGAAGGGATGGGATACGTCATCCCTGACCATGTTGTGACCAGCGCCTGGCTGGAGGAACAAATCGCGCCCGTCTACAAGGCGCTGCGTATCCCGTTTGGGTATCTCGAACGGCTCACCGGCATCAAGGAACGCCGCTGGTGGGACAACGGGCTTCTAGTTTCGGATGCTTCAGCAATGGCTGCCGAGCGCGCGATTGCCAACGCCGGCATCGACCGCCGCGAAATTCAGTGTTTGATCAACGCTTCCGTCTGCCGTGATTACATCGAACCGGCGACGGCGACGATCGTACACCATAAAGTGGGACTCGACGACGCGGCGATGAGCTTCGACATCGTCAATGCGTGCCTGGGATTTCTCAACGGGATGATGACGATTGCCAATATGATCGAACTGGGCCAGATCGACACCGGCATCGTGGTCGCCGCCGAAGACCCCAAAGAAGGGCAATTGGCAACAATCGATTATATGCTCAACACCCCACCCTCCAAAGACACCATCCGCGACAATATGGCCTCGTTAACGCTCGGTGCAGCGTCGGTGGCGATGATCCTGCGCCGCAAGTCGAAGTCCAAGACCGGTAAACAGATACTCGGCGGCGCGGCCTACAGCAACACCGAACACAACCAACTGTGCGTCGCGCAACGCACGTGGATGCGCACCAATTCCAGCCTGCTGCTGAGCGAAGGGACGAAAGTTGTGACGCAAGCCTGGCGATCTTTCCAGGAAGAGACCGGCTGGCGGAACGGCGCGGTCAACAAGATGTTCACCCACCAGGTCAGCGAACCGCAGCGCAAGATCGGGTTGAAGGCCATCGGCGTCCCACTGGACATCGACCATCCCACGCTGCACTACCTGGGGAACACCGCCTCGGTCGCCGCGCCGATTTCGATGGCGATTGGCGTCGACAACGGCGTCGTCGATGAGGGGGACAAAGTCGTGCTCTTCGGCGTGGGCAGTGGGATCAACAGCATTGTGTTGGGGATTCAGTGGTAGACTTTAGGTCTTTGTACCCGTTTGCGTCGCATTGGGCGGATGTGGGCGGGGTGAAGATGCATTATGTGGATGAGGGACCACGTGATGCGTCGCCTGTGGTGATGGTGCACGGCAATCCGACGTGGTCGTTCTATTACCGCACGCTCATCCCGGAGATCGCGCAAACGCACCGCGTCATCGCCCCCGATCACGTGGGTTGCGGCCTTTCCGACAAGCCGCAGGACTACCCTTACACGCTCGAACAGCACATCCGCAACCTGGAAACGCTCATTGCCCACCTGGAGTTGCGCGATATTACACTGGTACTGCACGATTGGGGCGGTGCGATTGGGATGGGTTACGCCACGCGCCACCCGGAGAGCATCTCTCGCTTCGTGCTTTTCAACACGTCCGCGTTCTACATGCCCGCCGTGCCCTGGGTGCTCAAGCTGGCCCGCAGTCCCGTCGTCGGGGAGACGATGCTGCGCGGGTTGAACGCTTTTGCGGGCATGGCGGTCTACCTGGGCATCGTCAACCACAAGCGGATGACGCCGCAGGTGCGCGCGGGCTATCTCGCGCCGTACAACAATTGGCGCAACCGCATCGCCATCTACCGCTTCGTGCAGGACATCCCCGTGAGCGACGACCACCCCACCCGCAGCACGGTCGATGCCATCGACGCGAAGCTGCAGCTGTTCCGCGATCATCCGATGCTTATCCTGTGGGGCGCGCAGGATTTCGTCTTCACCGTCAAGGATTTTCTCGCCGGGTGGCGCGCCCGCTTCCCTAACGCCGACGTCCACATCCTGGAGCACGCCGGGCACTACGTCGTCGAAGACGCCCACGAGCGCATCCTGCCGTTGATGAAAGATTTTCTGGTAAACGGTATACAGTAGACAGGCCCGTCTACCGTCTACTTTCTACCGTCTACCACGCAAGGAGATTCTCATGCAGACACCCGAACACTACAACGTCGCTGCCGCGCTGGCGGAGATGGCGGCGCGCAACCCGTACCAGCCTGGAATCATCTTCCCTGCCGGGCGGGATATCAAAGGGCGCGCGAAGACGGTGCAGTTGAGCTTCGCACAGCTCAACGCCGAGTGCGACCACTACGCGCACGGGCTGTCGAGGTTCGGCGTCGCTATGGGCGACCGGGTGCTGTTGATGGTGCGGCCCGGCGTCGAATTGATAGCTGTAGTCTTCGCGCTGCTGCGCATTGGCGCGGTTCCGGTGCTCATTGATCCCGGCATGGGACGCAAAGCGCTCCTGCAATGCGTCGCCGAAGCCGAACCGGCGGTATTGATCGGCGTGCCCATCGTCCACGCGCTGCGGCGGCTCTTTCCCAAGCCGTTTGCGACCGTCCGGCGCAGCGCCGTGGTGGGGCATCGCAACGCCATCAACCGCGCGCTGGCAGATACGACGCTCGAACGATTGCGCTCGCCGCGCACCGATCCCTTCCCCACCGCGCCCACGACGACCGAGAGCGAAGCCGCGGTGGCGTTCACGTCGGGCAGCACCGGCATTCCCAAAGGCGTGGTGTACTTGCAGGGCATGTTCCAGGCGCAGATTGCCCTGCTGCGTGACGCCGTCGGCATCCAACCCGGTGAAGTGGACCTGGCGCTGCTCTACATCTTCGCCATGTTCAACCCGGCGCTGGGCGTCACCACCGTCATCCCTGATATGGACCCCACGAAATCCGCCGCGATCAACCCGGCACACGTCGTCGAAGCGATCCAGACCTACGGCGTGACCAACGCCTTCGGCTCGCCCACAATCTGGAAGCGCGTGGCCCCGTATTGTGTGGAACACGACATCCGCTTGCCCTCGCTCAAGCGCGTGTTGATGGCAAGTGCCCCCGTACCCCCCGCGTTGATCGAGACCATGCTCACGCACATCCTCTCACCCGACGCGGACGTGAACACGCCCTTCGGCGCGACGGAGGCGATGCCGCTCACGTATATGAGCGGGCGTGAAATCGTGGCGGAGACCGCCGCCCTCAGCGAACAGGGTCAGGGGATGTGTATCGGCCGCCCATTGCCGGGGATTGACGTGCGCGTCATCGACATCACCGACCGCGCTATTCCCACGTGGAACGACGCGCTCGAATTGCGGCCTGGCGACGGCGGCGCGACACCCATCGGCGAAATCGTTGTCAAGGGGCCCGTGGTCACGCGCATCTATTTGAACCGTCCTGAACAAACAAGCCTGGCGAAAATCCAGGATCCGGACGGCGGCGTGTGGCATCGTATGGGCGACGTGGGTTACTTTGACGCGCAGGGTCGGCTGTGGTTCTGCGGGCGCAAGGCCCACCGGGTCACGACGCGCGATGGCGTTCTGTTCCCCGTGCCATGCGAGACGATCTTTAACGCGCACCCCGACGTGCAACGCACCGCGCTGGTCGGCATCGGTCCGCAGGGGCAGCAGCGCCCGGCGCTCGTCGTCGAATCGCGCGCCGGGCGCTTCCCGGAGTCGTTGCTGGAGAAGCAGCGGTTCACATTGGAACTGCTGGCCCTGGGTGTGGAATACCCGCACACGCGCGCCATCCAGGACGTGCTGTTCTATCCCGACATCTTCCCGACGGACGTCCGCCACAATGCGAAAATCCAACGCGAGAAGCTGGCGGTATGGGCCGCCAAACACCATCAAGAATCGTTGCATACCCGGCCAGCCGCTGCTCGCCCCAGCACAAATCTGCCCCCCACCATCCGCATCGGTGACTTGTTCCGCGCCCTCAGCGTCCTCCTAAGCGTCGCCATCTCCGTCCTTTTCCTGCGCCGTTACCTCACCGACAAGGGATTGGGGAAGGACAAGGGCAATGAGAAATGAGTAACGCGTACCCGCAACCCACAACCCAAAACTCAAAACTCAGGACCCTCGTCACGGGCGGCGGCGGCTTTCTGGGACGTTACATCGTCGAGCAATTGCTCGCGCGAGGCGATGATGTGACGGTCTTTGCGCGCGGGGCGTATTCTGAATTGGAAGCGCTCGGCGCGCGGGTAATGCGCGGGGATTTGCAGGATGCCGAGGCCTTGAAGTGCGCGTGCGCCGGTATGGACGTGGTCTTTCACGTAGCTGCCAGAGCGGGGATGTGGGGGCCGTGGGACGATTTCTACGGCGTGAACGTCATCGGGACGCGGAATGTGATCGCCGCGTGCCGCGCCAACAAGATACCCAAGCTAATCAACACCAGCTCGCCGAGCGTTATCTTCGACGGAGAACCGCACGAAGGTGTGGGCGAATCGTATCCCTACCCCACCCGCTACGAAAGCCCTTATCCACATACCAAGGCCATCGCGGAACAGGACGTGATCGCAGCGCACAGCCCCGACCTGCTGACAGTTTCGCTGCGGCCGCACCTGATCATCGGACCGCGCGACAATCACCTGCTGCCTGGTCTGCTAGCCCGCGCGAAAACCGGCTTGCTCCCTCAGGTAGGCGACGGGACGAACAAAGTCGATCTCACCGACGTGGAGGACGCCGCCCGCGCGCATCTCCTCGCTGCCGACGCGCTCGCCCTCGGTTCCGCACTCGACGGGCCGCCGGGCCACGGGTGCGTGTACTTCATCAGCCAGGGCGAGCCGGTGAACCTCTGGACGTGGATTCGAGACCTGTTACATGCCCTCGATCTGCCCGAACCGCGCCTGCGCCTCTCGTTGAGGACGGCGCGCGCCGCGGGCGCCGTGTTGGAGAAGCTGCACACCGCGCTGCGCCGTCCGGGTGAGCCGCGCCTCACGCGCTTTATCGCCAGCGAACTGGCGCAGAGCCACTACTACGACATCTCCGCCGCCCGGCGCGATTTTGGGTACATCCCGCAACGAAATATGGCAGAGGTAACAGCGCGGGTGGTGAGGGCGGTAGACAGCGGACGGTAAACGGTAGACGGGGGAATGAATTGGGAAAATGATCAAATACGCGAATCTCCCCACTCCAAAATCCAAAACCCAAAATCTAGAATCAAAAATCCCTCAATAGTTCTAATCTCCTATTGCAGCGGAGGCACGCATATCGTATAATTAAAGTATGAATTTGCATCAGCTTTTGTAATTATTGATAGCGAAAGAGGGCGCATGAGCTTAATCGGGCATGGATCAGGCTGGTTCGGCGCAGGCGGGTATGGCGAGGAAACCGTCCGTGTGTGGGTGGATATGACGCTCAAGGCGCTGCCGCCAGAGATCGTCGAGGCCGCGCGTATCTGCGCCCTGCCGGCACAGTTCGATATGCGCCTGTTTGTCCTTCTCAGCGGTAGGAACGAAGCCCAGGCCAGTACGTCACTCTCGCAATTGGTCGCCGCTGAACTGGCCCGTCCCAAAACCTCAAGCAGCTACGTCTTTCACAAAGCTGTCCGCCAGTATCTGCTCGACATGTGGCGCACCCGCGAACACTGGGAACACTTCGAGACCCTCACCGAACGTATGGCGGGTTACTACCTCAATCTCGCCTACGAGCAGATTTTACGACTGCAGGGGCCAGAGTACGCTGAGGCGCTGGAAGTGTTGGACAGGCTCTACCCCAACATCCAGGCAGCCTGGGAGGGCGCTTCGGCGACAGGAAAGTGGGCATTTGTGCGCGATCTCGCTGCGCTGATGGATATCTATCACACGCAACGCAAATGCTGGATGGAGAACATCCTCTGGCTGGAACGGGCTATCGCCGCCTGTGCGCATTTGAGTGATTACAGTACCCAGGCCGCACTGTACAACAGTCTCGGTGTCTCCTATGTACAACTTCCAGAAGGCGACGAGGTTAAAAACACGCACAAAGCCATCGCCGCTTACCAGGAGGCGCTCAAAATTTACACCTCCAAAACCGCACCGGCGGATTACGCGATGGTGCAGAACAACCTAGGCAACGCCTACGCCCGGCTGTCAGCCACACCCGACACTGCAAACGTCCCGCACGATGCCGCAAACCTGCAGCACTCTATTGCCTGCTACACCGAAGCCGCTTGCTTCTGGACTGCTGAAACAGCTCCGCTCTCCTACGCGATGGTACAGAATAACCTGGGCAACACCTACGTCGCCCTGACAGAGGGGGATCGCGGTGAGAATTTGCAGAAAGCTATTACCTGTTATCAGAGGGCGCTCAAAGTCTATGTCGCGGCCCAGGGTGGAGAGCGGAATGCAGGTCGTATATCCTTCGGTTATGCCGAACTGCAATTTAAGCTGGGGAAGAGCTATGCGGCCATGCCGGGCGGCTGGCAAACCGAGAAACGCTCGGTGAATTTGCACCGAGCGATTGCGTGCTACAAGGCCGTGCTCACCGTTTACACCCTGGAACACGCCCCCTTCGAATATGCACAAACTCAGATCGAACTGGGCAACATTTACATGCAACTCAAAGATGGCGATCCGGCAGAGAACCTCAAAGATGCTGTCATCTGCTACAAAGCAGCTCTGCGTTTCTGGTTGAGAGATGTCAGTTCCATCGGTTCACTACAACCGGCCATCGCTCAGGAGAAACTTACCTCTGCCTACCTCGACCTGGCGCGGCTGTATGTGAAACAAGGCCGTATCGAGCACGTCCACGCACTCTATCAGGAAATCCGGCAGCTTTACGCCGACGAGGAACTATAAAAAAGGCGGCTGTGCGTAATGCACAGCCGCTTTGAGTTGTAGACCCCGATTGGGCAGGCTAAGGGCCTATCTGAGAATTCCCCATTGACACACCAAAAACGTTCGCAGGTGCAATTTTCGGCCAGCGTCTAGATCACGTGCAGGCCACTCTTCTTGGCAAGCTGTTCGGCTTTCCCCAGCAGATGCCGTGAGGCCAGGGTAAAAACGACGGCGAACGCGATGATGATGGCCCACTCTTGCCACACCGGTAACAGCGTCTGCCAGTTTCCACTAAAACTGTAGTAACGAATGAGATCGTAGCCCCACGTGTGCGGCAGAGGGTAAGCCAGGTAGCGCATAAAACCAGGGAAGGCATTCACGGGCAGGTATGCACCGCCGATCATCTCGAACATAACGCCCAGGACTTGAGCAATCGAATCCACCTGCCGCCACAACAAGGCCAGCAGCGCGACCATAACGCCCATCGCCGTCAAAGCGATCATAATCACGGCGCAAGTCAACAGCACCATCAGCAGGTCAGGTAGACTCGCCCGCGAGTAGATGGCCAGAAAAATGTACAGCGGCAGAAACAGCACCGATTCGATGATGACTCTTGCCAGCACACTACCGACATAGTAAGCATACCGCGAGCCGGGATTGCTGTACAGGAATTCGAGCGTGCCATTGTACAGGTCGTTCCGCACGGCATGGATTGGCCCCCACAGCGTGGCGCCAATGAAGACGGTCAGCAGCAGGCCACCCTGGAATGAAATGAAGAGATCGCGTCCGGCCAGATGCTGACCGGACACGCCGATATCTTGAATGGAAATAGCCGACGACAACAGCAAGAAAAAGACCACCCTGACGGCCTGATTCGCCAATGACCCGATCAGGTTGGGAATGTAACGCGTCGTCGCGCGCAGTTCTTTGGCCACCGTCGCCTGGATGATGCGCCAGGCAGAGGTAGGCCGCGACAAGGTCTGGACGGCGGCAGGCCGCACGATGGACTGGAAAGGCACGGACAGTGTCGAAACGGTTTGCATGACATTTTCTCCTATTGATCAAATTTCTCACTTAACTCGCCGATGTGGTAGACGAAAGCGTCCTCTAATGAGACAGTGTGATGGCGAAACCGGGCATGCACGTTATCCTCGCGCAGCACGCGGAGGATCGACTCGGCTCCCAACATGGCATCACTGACGCCAAAAGCGATCCAGTGACCATTACGCTCCTGTACGAATTGTACCGTTTCCAATCCCTCGATCCGCGTCTGTGTGGCCGGGGGTAACGCGGTTTTTTCGATCTCAATGGACTCGGCAGCGCCGACGGCGGCCTTGAGATCGTCGGGCGTGCTCGCGATGGTGATTTTTCCCCGGTGAATAAGCGCGACACGGTCGGCCATCTCATCCACCTCCGAAAGTACGTGGGAAGTGAGCAGAAGTGATTTGCGCTCCTGTTGGACATACTGCTTAAGGAACGTGCGTATCTTTTTCGCCACGATGGGATCAAGCCCCTTGGTCGGTTCATCCAGATAGATCAGCGGCGGATTGTGTAACAAACCGCGCATAATGACCACCGTCTGCTTCTGCCCGCCGGAAAGCTGCGTGAACTGTTTGTCAAGATTCGTGTGAAAGTCGAAGTAGGCTGCCAGCTTTTCGATCTGCTGAGTGATCTGCTGCTTGCGCATTCCCCGCAGCGCACCAAAAAAGTGCAGGTTCTCGGCGACCGTCAAGCGAGCGTAGGCGGAGCGTTCCGTGTCCTGGCCGACGTAGCCAAACAGATGGCGAATCTCTTCGACGTGCCGGTCCAGGTCGTAGCCCAGGATATCCACCTGCCCGGCGTCCTTCGTGAGCACCGTCGCCAGAATTTTCACCAGCGTCGTCTTGCCTGCGCCGTTGGGGCCGAGCAGCGCCAGGATTTCGCCCTGCCGCAATTCCAACGAAGCGTCTTGCAGTGCCATTGTTTTGCCGTAGTATTTTCGCATGTGTTTTGCCGAAAGGTAAACTTCTTGCATCATTTTCCCTCACAGTCACGATTTCGGTGTTTACCTGTTCATCATAGCCAGAATTTCACCGCGGAGGGCACGGAGATTTTCGGTATATGCTCTGCGAACTCAGCGTTCTAAGCGGTAGAAATGCCTGCCCGAACAGTCAAGTTCAGTATAACGGAAAACCGGGCGACATGTGTCGCCCGGCGGGGTGAATGTATGGGGGTGAATTGTGACTACAGTAGACCCAGCTCCCTGGCCCGCTCGACGGCCTCGAGGCGGCTGCTGGCGCTCAGTTTGCCATATAGGCGCTGAATGTGGGTCTTAACGGTGTTGAGCGAGATCACGAGCGTAGCGGCGATGTCCTGGTTGGAGAGGTTCGCGGCAATCAGGCGGAGTACTTCCATTTCGCGATCACTCAATGGCTCTGGCAGTCCATCACTGGTGGCCGGTTTGAATGCCGTGCGGAACGCCGCCAGAATCCGTGCGATGTAGTCGGGGGCAACAGTGTGCGATTTAGTGGATGCGTACATCTGGCGCAATAACGCTTCGATGGATTCTCCCTCGTCGACGAAGGTGCGAATGTACCCGCCCGGTTCGGCCAGGTGCAGCGCGCGTTCCAGCGGACTCAACGCCTGGGCCGCGCTGCCCCTGGCGTGGAGCGCGCGTGCCTGCAAAATAGAGATGTGCATAGCATCGGCAGGTCTGTGCCGGGCCAGCGTCCATTCGAGTGCGCGCTCCAACATCGAGAGGGCTTCGTCATACCGGCGTTGGGCGATGAGCAGCCGGGGGCGCATCATATAGGGAAAGAGATCGTTTTCCGAGACGTCGTACTCCTGCAACCACCGTTGCAGCCACTGCGCCGCGCCTTCCACGTCATCTTCCAAAAGCCGCAGATGCGCCTGGGCTGCTTCCATCAGCCTGGTGATCCAGCCGACGTCGCTTTCCAGCAGCGGCATGGGCGCTTGCCTGACTCGTATCGCCGCATCATCGAGCAACTGCTGTGCCGCTGCCATGGTCTGGTTTGCACCGGGAGCATCACCACGCCTCTGCTGCACGCGGGCCAGGGTCAGATAGGTATCCACGAGGTTGTTGAAGTGTCCCCAACGCCGGCAACCTTCGACAGCCTGAGTGGCGTGGTGCAGTGCGGCGTCCAGATCGTTCCATTCGTAGAGGCATACGGACAACAGCCGGTGCGCGTTGCCAGTCGCCGGTACGGGATGCCCACCGGGACCGCCTTCTGCTACTCCAAGCCGGACAGCCTGTTGGCACATTTCCGCTGCGCCATGCAGATCGCCGAGCCGGATGTGCAACCCGCTCAGACCGCTCATGGCCGACAGGATAGAAATGATATTGCCACCCTCCTGGCCGATGGCGATGGCGTCGAGGAAGGCTTGCCTTGCCGCCGCTACGTCGCCCTGTCCGATATAGGCTTCGCCCAAGTTTAACGCAATGACGCATCGCAAGAGCGCGTCGGTGGTAGGCAGGTTCGCCAGTGCGCGCTGGGCTAGGGGAATACGATCTGCATCCCTCACTGCCGTAGAACGCACCGCGTCGATGCTACCCTGCATCCACTGGCGCGTAAATCCCTGTGCAGCGAGATAATCGCGCTGCCACTCATCCCGTGCCAGCACGATTTCAGCAATATGTGCCCAACCTTCGGCTTCGTCATATTGCCCGCGGGCAACGGCTACCCAGGCAAGGACGATGAGCAGTAGTGGCCGGGACTGTAGCGTTTCCTGATCCAAAGGCTCCAACCACTTGAGCAATGTCTCCAATTCGTTGCGCCGTAGCGTCTCGATGGCGTTCTGTTCGATTAAACGCACGGCTCGTTCCGTGTCCGGCGCTTTCAGCGCATGGTTAATGGCTGCGGCGGGCAGACCATTGGCCTCGTACCACTCGGTGGCTCGGCGGTGCAAGGCGGCAAGGTCCTGCGTCGAGGTCTGCCGCTGCAGGTGATGGCACAGCAATTCAGCAAACAGGTGATGGTAGCGGTACCATTGACGCCGGTTGTCCAACGGGAAGATGAACAGGTTATTACGCTCCAATCTCTCCAACATGGCTTGACCGCCCGTCTGAGTCGTTACAGCGTCACATAACGGGGCCGATAACCGTTCCAGGATTGACGTCTGCAGCAAGAACGCCTGCACAGTCTCCGGCTGCCGTCGCAGCACCTCTTCGACGAGATAATCCATAACGTAGCGGTCATCCCCGGCAAAGGCGGTGATAAAGGCAGACGACGATCCCCGTGAGGCAGAGCCTTGCAGGGCCAGGGACGCCATTTGCAGGCCCGCGATCCAGCCTTCGGTGCGGCTCTCCAGACGGGTGATGTCCTCCGCGGTGAGCTCCAGGCCGGTCATCTGGCCGAGAAACGTCGCGGCCTCTTCCGGCGTGAAGCGCAGGTCGTCAGCGTTCAGCTCAGTGAGTTGCCCGCGGGCGCGCAGACGTGCGATGGGCAGCGATGGCTCGGCCCGGCTGGCGATGATCAAATGCGCCGATGCCGGGAGGTGATCCAGCACAAAAGACATTCCCTCGTGGGTGTATGGATTCTCGACCAGGTGGTAGTCGTCCAGGACCAGGGCGAAAGGCGGGAGAGCCGCCATCTCATTGATAAGACTACCCAGCACCTCCCCAATTAGAAGGGTGCCGGCACGGGCATCGAATTGCGCGGAAACGGTGGCTAAGAACGATTCCCCAATAGGCGACGGTAGTTGCTGCGCGCTGGAGAGTGTGCGCAGTGCGGCCACCAGGTAAGCCGAAGTACGACGCGGGTCGTTATCGCTTTCGTCGAAGGAGAGCCAGGCCACGGGGCGGTCCAGCCCGGTGACCCACGTGCTGAGGAGCGTCGTTTTACCAAAGCCGGCCGGCGCGGTGATCAACGTTAGCCGGTGGCCCAGACGCAGGCCTTCGTCCAGCCGCGCGACTAAGCGCGGGCGCTCCACGAGTCCCGGGCGCGGCGGCGGCGTATAGAGTTTCGTCGTCAGTAATGGTGTGCTCACAACAAGAATTACCCTATTCGCGTAGACGCAGGTTGATGCCCCACAAATCATACATCTGACACTTGGCGCGCAGGGGCAACTGTAGTATCTTCTTACCAGAGTCCTGTTTTCAATTCGGTTTAGGTTGGATTACAAACCATGTTTGGTTCCTGAACCGTGCCCAGTGTAGTACAATCTGTACGAAATGACAAACGCTCGACCATCCACATCTTTAGAAAGGAGTATTATGTTTGATATTGAGTCAATTATCCAAAAAATGACACTCGAGGAAAAGGCGGCCCTGTGTACGGGCGCCGGCCCCTGGGCCACCACGGCCATCCCGCGTCTGGGTGTGCCCGAGTTGATCGTTTCCGATGGACCGCACGGTGTGCGTCGCCCGATGGAGACCGACAAGATCGGCTCGCCCAGCTACCCGGCGACGTGCTTCCCCACCGCCTCAAGCCTGGCCTGTACCTGGGACGTCGAATTGTTGCACGAAATGGGCCAGGCTCTGGCCGAAGAAGCCAATGCGTTGAATGTGGGCGTGCTGCTCGGTCCAGGTAACAATATGAAGCGCACCCCGCTGTGCGGTCGCAACTTCGAATACTTCTCCGAAGACCCCTTCCTGGCCGGCGAACTGGCCGCCAGCCTGATCGAGGGCATGCAAAGCAAGGGAGTGGGCGCTTCGCTCAAACACTATGCGACCAACAACCAGGAATACCAGCGCTTTTCGATCAACGTGGAAGTCAACGAACGCGCCCTGCGGGAAATCTACCTGCCCGGGTTCGAGAAGGCCGTTAAAAAGGCCAAACCCTGGACGGTGATGTGCGCGTACAACAGACTCAACGGTACGTACTGCTCCGAGCACCACAAACTGTTGGTGGATATTTTGAAGGAAGAATGGGGATTCGAAGGGCTGGTCGTCTCGGACTGGGGCGCAGTCCACGACCGGGTCGCGTCCTTGCAGTGTGGCCTCGATCTGGAGATGCCGGGGCCGAAAGATCGCCGCGTGCAGGCCGTGATCAAGGCCGTGCAGGATGGCGCGCTGGATGAGGCCGCGCTGGATGAGTCGGTGCGGCGGATTCTCAGGATCGTGTTCAAAGCGGCGGAGACGCCCAAGGGCGGCGCGTTCGACCAGCAGGGGCACAACGCCCTGGCCCGCAGAGTCGCCGCCGAAGGGATGGTGCTGCTCAAGAACAACGGTATTTTGCCCTTAAAACCGGGCCTCAAGCGCATCGCCGTGATCGGCCGTGCTGCCGAAACACCGCACTACCAGGGCGGCGGCAGCTCGCACATCAACTCCACCATGGTTGCCATGCCGCTCGAAGAGCTCAAGAAACAGGCCGGGCATGCCGAACTGACCTACGCTGAGGGCTATCCGGCTGACGATGCATTTCGCCAGGATTTGATCGACGAAGCCGTGAACCTGGCGCGCCAGGCGGAGGTGGCCCTGCTCTACATCGCGCTGCCGGTCTACAAAGACTCCGAAGGCTACGACCGCCCCGACCTCGACCTGACCGCACAGCAGGTCGTGCTGATCAAAGCCGTCGGTGACGCGCAGCCCAACACCGTGGTCATCCTCAACAACGGTTCGGCGGTCGTGGTAGGGGAATGGATCGAGCATGTCGGCGCGGTGCTGGAGGCATGGACGATGGGACAGGCCGGTGGGGGCGCGATTGCCGATCTGCTTTTCGGCAAGGTGAACCCCTGTGGCAAGCTGGCCGAGACGTTCCCGATGAAACTCGCCGACACCCCGGCCTATCTCAATTATCCGGGCGAAAATGGCAAGGTCGTCTACGGCGAAGGGCTGTTTATCGGCTATCGCTATTACGATGCCAGGCAAGTCCCGGTGCAGTTTCCCTTCGGCTACGGCGGCAGCTACACGACCTTCGCCTACAGCAACCCTACCGTCTCCACGACTTCCTTCAAAGACGTCGATGGGCTGACCGTCAGCGTCGATGTGACCAACACCGGAAGCGTGATCGGGAAGGAGATCGTGCAGGTCTACGTCCACGATCGCCAGTCCGCGTTGGTGCGCCCGCCCAAAGAATTGAAGGGCTTCGCCAAGATCGAACTTCAGCCGGGGCAGACCAAGACTGTGACCATCCCACTCGATTTCCGCGCCTTTGCTTTCTATCACCCTGGCCACGGCCAGTGGATTACCGAGGATGGCGAGTTCGACATCTTGATTGGCGCTTCGTCCGCGGACATTCGCTGCACGCAAACCGTCACGCTGCACTCCACCCAGAAGCTGCCTTCGCTGCTCAATCCGGCATCCACCATTCGCGAATGGCTGGATGACCCGCGCGGCAGGGTCGTTTTTGCGGCCGTGTTCCAGCAGATGATGGACGGGATGAACCAGGTGATGGGCGGGGATTCAGACGCCCACGAGATGATAGGCATGGATATGATGGGCATGGTGCTGGATATGCCCCTGCTGAGCGTCCTCTACTTCCAGGATGCGGCTTTACCCGCCACGCCGGAGGATATCGTCAACGGACTGCTTTATCAGGTCCAACAGCTGGGATAGGACCAGGGCATTCCCTTTTATCCTATGCGTACATTGATCAAAAACACCACCGCAGTGACTCTGGATGCTGACGACCGCATCTTGCCGGACATCGACATCGCGCTGGAGGATCGGCGGATTCTCGCGGTAGGGCAGGTGTCGCCAGATTTTATGCCTGACGAGGTGATCGACGGGCGCGAGATGGTGGCAGTACCGGCCTTCTTCAACGCACACTGCCACGCGGCGATGACGTTGGAGCGCGGCTGGGCTGAGGACTTGCCCTTCGAGCGTTGGCTCAACGAGAAGATCTGGGTCGCGGAATCGGCCCTCGAAGCCGACGATATCACCTGGGGGGCCGCTCTCGCCGTCGCCGAGATGATCCGCTGCGGTATCGTGGGCTTCGCCGATCACTACTTCTGGATGGACAAAGTCGCTGCGGTGGTGGCGGAGTGCGGGATGAGGGCGCTGCTTGCCTGGTGCCACTTCGGCATCGGCGACGATAAAGAGGTCGGCAACATCTCTTTCGAGGAGACCGTCGCCTTCGTTGAAACGTGGGACAATGCCGCCGAGGGGCGCATCCACACGACGATGGGGCCACACTCGCCGTATATGACGCCCACGCCTGTGCTGCGGCGCTTCGTCGCGGAGGCGCAGCGCATCGGCGTGGGCGCGCACTTTCACCTGAGCGAATCTGACGGGCAAGTGCGTGCCTCGCTGGAGCGGCATGGCCTCACGCCACCGGCCTACGTCGCTGAACTGGGATTGCTCGATCTACCGCGCCCCACCTTACTGGCGCACTGCAACGCCGCCATGCCGGAGGATCAGGCGCTCCTCGCCGCGAAGGGCGCTTACGTCGCCCACACCCCCAAGACCTACCAGAAGCTCGGCATGACAATGCCCCCTCTGCCGGAGATGCTGGCACGCGGGATGTATGTGGGCCTCGCCACCGACGGCCCCGCCTCCAACAGCGATTTCAACATGCTGGAGATTATGCGCCTGACGGGCCTGTACTGGAAGGGCGCGCTAGGCGATCCAGAAGTCATGCCGCGCACACAATTGCTCCGCATGACGGCGCAGACCTCGGCGGCAGCGGTGGGATTCCCGGAAAGCGGCGTCCTCGCGCCGGACCGGCCTGCCGACCTGCTGCTGCTCGACACCACCGCCCCGCACTGGATTCCCCGGCACGACCTGGCGGCGGGCATCGCCTACACCGCGCATCCCGCTGACGTGGTCTACGTCTGGTGTGACGGGAAGCTGCTCTACCGCCAGGACGAGTTCCTGACCCTGGATATCGAGCGCATCTGTTGGGAAGCCGAGCGTCGGGCCTTCCGCATGGTCGGCAAGCCGATGCGCTCGCTGCGAGCGTATGCGGCGTGAGGCGCTGGGGGGGGTAAGCTCATTCTCTCGAAATCGTCGTCACCCGGGTAGCAAGTTAAATCGCCGGAGGTCATAGTCTCAGACTGATTTGGAGTCGAGGGGCGTTCTGTAGTTCAGACTGCTCTCAATGTAGTACAATCTTTGTGAAAAGACAAACATCCACACTAAGAGAAAACTCCTCGTCTGCGCTATTGTTCACCGGGCGTTTCCACGAAATTGTATGCGAAGTATGGCAACATCGTACCAGAGAGTAGGGCATCGAAGCCAAATTCAGATGTCATTACAGGCCTCTGAAAGTTTTTTTATTGTAAACCTGGGAATTTTGTGTATAATTAGGGAAGTGAGTACATTTTTCCTTGGGACACAAGAGTTTGGGATTAGGGGCTTTGCAAAAATAGCGCCATATGTGAGCCGGGAACAACTTGTGTCCTTATACCCGAAAGGTGGAGTCGATGTGTTTGGCGGATCGGCTAGAAATTCAGCAGATCTTGCACAAGCGACGCGCTTCTATCTTTGATATTTTACGTCAAGCTTCTGTAGACACCCAACCTGAGCCTCAGACTGAACCAGAAGCACGCGATAGACTTGTCAATTTAGCTGAACAGCTCGTTGAATGTCTGCTTATAGAACCGTTTGATCCCCAGCAGGCAGAAACCCTCGGCGCCTCGCTGGCGTATGTCTGCCATGACAACCTGGAAACATTAGGCAAAGTCCAGGGATTGCTAGCCTTGCAGCTTATCCATGGGTTGCCTGTCGAGCAAATCATCGCGCTGCAACCCCGTTTATCGACTTGGCTCAGTTGCTTGGCCATCGGTTTCTACTGTCAATCCCGCGAATCATCACACAAAGCATCCGAAAGTAGACTCAGTAGCATATTGTCGTCCATGGTCGACTTCGTTTTCGTCTTCGATGGCGAA
>Ga0123329_1001061_pt1 | contig 26571 bp, 22 predicted proteins | sample BioC12SIPDNA_FD_89703 | JGI IMG/M metagenome (GOLD analysis project Ga0123329, IMG submission 89703) | Anaerobic biogas reactor microbial communites from Washington, USA - Biogas_R1_B C12 SIP DNA | ecosystem: Engineered > Bioreactor > Anaerobic > Unclassified | place: Washington, USA | collected...
ACCTGGGACCGCTGATCCCGCTGGAGATCGTCGTCGGATTCGACGCATCGACCGCGCTCGGTTTCTTCGAACAGATGGAGGTGATCGCCGGGCTGGAACGCCGCCTCGCGGAGCTCGACGACGTCGGGGCGACGATGTCGGCCGCCACGTTCGCCCCCCCACTTCCCGGCGGCGGCTCGATCCGCGACGCCGGGCGGCGCGCGGTGATGGCCTCGCGGATCGAGCATGCCAGGCAGCAATTCATCGACGGCGGGTTCGTCGCCCAGATCGATGGCCAGCAACGCTGGCGGATCAGCGTTCGCGTCGATGCCCTCAGCGACGTCGACTATGCCCACTTCACCAACAACCTCCGCGAGCACGTCGATCCGATCCTGGCTTCCATGCCCGAGGCGGCCGCCAGCGCGACCTATACCGGGGTGATCCCGCTGATCTACAAGGCGCAGCGGCAGCTGTTCAACGACCTGCTCAAGAGCTTCCTGCTCGCGTTTGGCGTGATTGCACTGGTAATGATCGCCGCGCTCCGCAGCCCCCTGGCGGGACTCTCGGCGATGGCCCCGAACCTGTTTCCGATCATCATCATTTTCGGCTACATGGGCTGGCGCGGGATCCTCATCGAGATCGGTTCGGTGATGACCGCCAGCGCCGCGCTGGGAATCGCCGTCGACGACACGTTCCATTTCCTCACCTGGTTCCGGCGGGGAGTCGGCGAAGGCAAGAAACGCCGCCGGTCGCTGCGGTTCGCCTACCAGCGGTGCGCCGCCGCGATGCTTGCCACCACCCTGATCTGTAGCTGCGGGCTGGCCGTGTTCGCCGTCAGCGACTTCATGCCGATCGCGCACTTCGCTTGGATGATGGTTGCGCTGCTCGCCGCGGCGGTGGTCGGCGACCTGGTCTTCCTGCCGGCGATGCTCGCCGGCCCCTGGGGCAATGTCTTCACGCGGAACCGCCCGAGCGAGCGCTCGCGCCAACGAGGTGCCGGAGCGCTGACATAAGGTCCGCGTGCGCGAACGCGTAGCCCGAATCGAGAAGCCGCTGGGGAACCGCGCAGGCGCTGGCCAGCAGCAGCTCGTCGGCCATCGCGCCCAGCGCGATGCGCAGCGCGAACCCCGGCACCGGCAGTAAGGCGGGGCGGCGGAGCACTCGGGCCAGCGCGGCCGTGAACTGGCGGTTGCTGACCGGCTCGGGCGCAGTCACGTTGACCGGCCCGGAGAGCGTGTGATTGGCCAGCACGTGGCAAACCGCGCCGGCGGCGTCGTCGATTGCGACCCAGCTCCAGATCTGCTCGCCGCCGCCGAGCCGGCCGGCGAGCCCGAAGCGAAACAGGGGCAGCATCTGCCGCAATGCGCCGCCGCGGGGGCTGAGCACGACCCCGAAGCGGAGGTTTACCACGCGCACGCCGGCAGCGCGGGCCGGCTCGGCGGCCTCCTCCCACTGGCGCGTCACGCCCGCCAGGAACCCCTCGCCGGGCAGCGCTTCCTCGGTGAGCCGTTCGGCCCCCCGGTTGCCGTAGTAGCCCACGGCCGAGGCGCAAGCGAAGACCTTCGGAGGCCGCTCGAGGCCGGCGATCGAGCGGGCGAGCAGCCGCGTCGAGATCACGCGGCTGTCGCGGATCCGCTGCCGCCTCTGGGCCGTCCAACGGCCCGAGGCGATGCTCTCGCCCCCCAGGTGGACCACCGCGTCGGCCCCTTCCAGGTCGGCCGGATCGAGGCGGCCGGAGTCGGGGTCCCACCGGATCGATTCTGGCAACGAGCCGGCCGCGCCGCGGACCAGCCGGCGGACGCGGTGGCCGGAGTCTTTCAGGCGTGGCAATAGGGCCGAGCCGACGAGGCCCGACGAGCCGGAAATCACGATGGTTTGCATGTTGCCCTCGGGATCGTGCCAGGCTCCCATCGACGAGTTGGGCCAGCCCGGCGAGGCCGGGCGGCCGCTCGCCCGAATCACCCCTCGAAGCGTATCAGAGCATAACGTTTCTTGCCGCTGCGGAGGACGATCACCGTGTCGCTGGCCAGATGCCGGGCATCGAGGATTGTGTCCACGTCGCTGATGCGGCGGTTGTTGACGTAGGCGCCCCCCTGGGTGATCGTCCGCCGTGCTTCCCCCTTCGACCTGGCCAGGCCCGACTCGACCAGCGCGTCGACGATCGGCAGGCCGCCGCCTTCGAGCCGGTCTCGCCCGAGCCGCTTGTGGGGCACGTCGGCGAAGATCGCCGCCAACTGCGCGTCGCTGAGCCGGCCGATCTCGGCGCCGAAGAAGATCTCGGTCGCCTTGATCGCGGCGGCCAGTCCCTCGTCGCCGTGGACGAGGCGGGTCAACTCGGCGGCCAGCCGCCGCTGGCCTTCGCGGGCCTCCGGCGCCGCCCGGTGTGCGGCCGCCACCGCGTCGATCTCCTCCGCGGCCAGGTCGGTGAAGAACCGCAGGCACTTGTCGACGTCGGCGTCTTCGAGGTTGATCCAGTACTGGTAGAACTGGTAGGGGCTTGTTTTCTCCGCGTCGAGCCAGAGGGCGCCCGACTCGGTCTTGCCCATTTTCGATCCGTCGCTCTTGGTCAGCAGGGGGCAGGTGATGCCGTACAGCTGAACGCCGCGGATTCGCCGGGCGAGGTCGATGCCGGCCGTAATGTTACCCCACTGGTCGCTCCCCCCGGCCTGGAGCTCGCACCCGTAGTGCTCGTTGAGGTGAACGAAATCGTAGGCCTGCAAGAGCATGTAGCTGAACTCGGTGTAGCTCAAACCCGTGTCATCGCGGCCGAGGCGGCTCTTGACCGAGTCCTTGGTGAGCATCACGTTGACCGGGAAATGCTTGCCGATGTCGCGGAGAAATTCAAGGTAGCCGAAGCGGCCCATCCAGTCGAAGTTGTTGACCAGCAGGGCCGCGGTCGGTCCGCAGTCGAAATCGAGGAAGCGGCGGAGCTGCTTCTCCATGCCCGCCTGATTGGCGCGGAGCTGGTCGACCGAGAGCAGCCGGCGCTCCTCGCTCTTGCCGCTCGGGTCGCCGATCATGCCGGTGGCGCCGCCGACCAGAGCGATCGGCCGGTGGCCCGCCCGCTGGAACCGCCGCAGGACCATCACCGCCATCAGGTGGCCGACGTGCAGGCTGTCGGCAGTCGGGTCGAAGCCCACGTAGACGGTTCGCGGCCTCTCGCCCAGCCACCGGGGGAGATTCTCGTCGTCGGTCGTTTGGTTGACAAGACGCCGCCAGGAGAGTTCGTAAAAGATGTTGAGCATGGAGAGGCGGGGAGTTGAAGGTGTCAGGCGTCAGCAATCAGCTATCAGAGATACCTGGTTCCCAAGCTCCGGCTTGGGAACCCGATTGGGCGGGGTGTTGCTCGGCGACATCCAATGCTCCCGTCTGCGTTCCCGAGCTGGAGCTGGGGAACCAGGTGGAGGACTGAACCCTGAACCCCGAACCTTTCTCCTGCCCCCCTCTAGCGCCAGCGATCGTCGTCGGCGAACGGATTGGCCGGGCCGGAAAGCTTGGGCTTCGGCAGGGCCTTCAGCGCGCTGTCGGCCAGGCGGAGGTCCTCGCGGGTGGTGATTTTCAGGTTGATCCGCGAACCGCGGACGATGGCCACCGGCTTGCCCAACCGCTCGACGAGCTGGGCGTCGTCGCTGGCCGGCTCGGCGCCTCGTTTCTCGTAGGCTTCGAGCAGCAACTGGCGGCGGAAGACTTGGGGCGTTTGTGCCTCCCAGAGCCCGTCGCGGGGGACCGTTTCGGCGATCCGCTTGCCCTCGACCCGTTTCAGGGTCCCATCGACGGGCACGGCAAGGATGGCCGCGCCTGTCTGCTCGGCGGCGGCGAAAACCTCGTCGATCCACGGATCGCAGATGCACGGCCGCGCGGCGTCGTGGACGGCGACGAAATCCGCCTCGGGTTTCACCTTGGCCAGCGCGCGGGCGACCGAATCGGAGCGCTCCGCGCCGCCTTCGACCACGTCGATGCCGAGAATCACCACGTTCGAAGCGAACTTGAAATTGAAATACTCGCGGTCGTCCGGCGAGATCGCCAGGATCACCTGGATCACGTTGTCCCGGGCGAGAAACCGCTCGGCGGAGTGGAGCCAGACCGCGCGGTTGGCCAGCGGAGCGAACGGCTTCTTGTAGTTCTTGTCGTAAAACCGGCTGCTCTTGCCGGCGGCCGGCATGATCACCGAATACTTGGCCACGGTGCAATTCTCCCCGAAAGGCGCCGAGCAGTCCGAAACCAATTATTGTCCCTGACGGTGGCGGGGCGTCAAGGAGGCGGCGGTTGCGGTCCGCGGCCGAGGGCCGCGGCGCTGTCCGGCGGGTCGGCCAGCGCCCAGGTTCCCGGAGGCACTCGCCAGCCCGGTCCCCCTGTGCAAAAATGTCCGGCATGGAACTGCTTGAATTGACCCTCGCGACCCCCGAAGAAAATTTGGCGTTGGACGAAGGCCTGCTCGATGAGGCCGAGGCGGCCGGCAGACCCAGCGAAGTCCTGCGGATCTGGGAATCGATCCGGCCGGCCGTCATCGTCGGCCGCTCCTCACGGCTGGCCCTCGAAGTCCGCGCCGACCGCTGTGCCGGGCGGGCGATTCCCGTCCTGCGCCGCGCCAGCGGGGGAACCGCCGTCATGATCGGACCCGGTTGCCTGATGTATGCCGTCGTCTTGAGCCTGCGGACGCGGCCCGAACTCCGCTTGATCGACCAGGCCCACCGCTTTGTGCTCGGGCGGATCGCCGCGGAACTCGCCCGCTACGCCCAGCCGGTCCACTGCCGCGGGACGAGCGACCTGGTCCTCGGCGACCGCAAGATCTCGGGCAACAGCGTCCGGGTCAAGCGGGATCATCTCTTGTACCACGGCACGCTGTTGTACAATTTCCCCATCGAGTTGATCGAAGACTGCCTGCCGCAGCCGCCCCGCCAGCCGGAGTATCGCCACGGCCGACCCCACCGGCAGTTCCTGGCGAACCTGCCCGTCTCGCGCGACGATCTCGAGCGGGCGCTGATCGCCGCGTTTCAGGCGACCGGGTTGAGGGTCGAGTGGCCCCGCCAGCGCGTCGCCCAACTGGTCGCCCAACGCTACGGCCTGGCTGCCTGGCACGGCGACCGCTAGGACCTTCTTGCACCACGGCTGGAGCAACATGCAGCAGCACGCCGGCAACCGCCAGAATGATCCGACCAGACGCTCGCTCCGGGGCCGCGCCGCCGGATGGCGGATGACGGTCTTGGCGCTGCTGCTCGGCACGCTGTTCTGGATCGCGCGCGGTTCGTCCAGCCGCAACGGTCTGGTCCCTTCCGGTTCGGTCCCGTCCAGCGCCGCCGTGGAATCGCCCGCGACCGGCCCGTCCAGTGCGGACGATCGGTTGCGAGCGCTGGCGGTCGGAACCTGGCAAGACGAATATCGCGGCAAACGCACGCTGGAGCTCCGAGCCGACGGCAGCGGCAGGATGGTTGTCGAGTTGTCGGGCTGGACGGCGACGCTCTTCGCCGATCGCTTGGAGTTCGACCTGGTCTGGTCCGTCGAGGGGGGCCGGATGCGGAAGCAGACCATCGGCGGCCGGCCGGAAGAAAGGGTCCGCATGATCCTCGACATGATGGGCGACCGGGTCGACGAGCCGATCCTGGAATTGACCGCCGATCGCTTGCTGCTGCTCGATGCCGACGGCAAGACCCGTTACGATTGGCGCCGCGCGCCGAAAAGCGGCTCGTAGGACGGGTCTCCCGGCCCGTCGCCGTATTTTTTGGTTGGCTATCGGTGGGGCGGCGCTGCCGAATCGGTGGTGGCAAACGGTTGGGTCTTCCGCAACCAGTGGCCACTTTAACCGCATCGGGATGGGCCGCTCTGCACCACCCTACGGCTCGTAGTTTCCTGCGGCGCGGCAAGGGTTCCCAAGCTGGAGCTTGGGAACCAGGAGGCTGTCAGACGCTGAAGCGAATCAAGAGGATGTCGTCGTCCTGGACCACGTAGTCCTTGGCTTCCTGCCGCACTAGGTGGTGGGCCTTGACCTCGCGCTCGCTCCCGAGCCGGACCAGGTCGGCGCAGGTCATGACTTCGGCGCGGATGAAGCCCCGCGCCAGGTCGGTGTGGATGCCGGCGGCGGCCTCCAGCGCGGTGCCGCCCTTGGGGAGCAGCCAGGTGCGGACTTCCTTCTCCCCGGCGGTGAAGAACAGGCGCTGTCCCGACGCGTCGAGCATCGTGCGGATCAGGTGACTGCGGTCGGTTCCGCCGACGCCCATCTCCTCCTCGAACTCGGCCCGTTCCTCGGGCGACATTCGCGACAGCTCCAGTTCGAGTCCCGCGGGGACCGGGAAGAGGGGAATCTCCTCCGGGGCGCAGGCGCGGAACCGCTCCGGGTGGTCTTCATCGTCCGCCGTGTTGACGACGACCATCCGCGGTTTCTCGCTGAGCAGGCGGAAGGCCCGCGTGACCTTGCGCTGTTCCTCGGTCATCGCGGCTTCGCGGAGCGGTTCGCCCGACTCGATCGCCTTGAGGACCATCCGCAGCGTGGCGTCCTCGTGGGCGAGGGCTTCCTTCTCGGTGCGGGGGATGGGTTTCTTGATCGACTCGCCGATCCGCTCGATGCGCCGGCTGACGAGGTCCATGTCGGCGAGCATCAGGTCTTCTTCGAAGCTTCTCAGTTCGCTCGCCGGATCGGAACCGTCGAAGGCGGCGACGACGAGGACAAGGCAGCCGGCCTCGCGGATCAGGGCCAGCCGTGCGGCGTTGCCCTCGTGCGTCCGGCTGAGGCCGGGCGTGTCGACGATCTCCAGGGTCGCGTGCGTGATCTTCTTCGGTTTGTAGATTTCCGCCAGGAGCTCGATCCGGGGTTCGGGGATCGCGGCCATGGCGCTCTGGCCGGTGTGCGCGTGGGAGGGGTCCGGGGCAACGCTGGTGAGCCACGCGAAGAGCGTGCTCTTGCCGGAGCCCTGGTACCCGACCAATCCGATCTTCATGGAGAATTCCTAGGGAGCGGTTTCCAGTTCTTTCAACGCCTGTTCTACCGTCTGCGCCTGCCGGTTGTCCAGGCTGCCCGGTCCGAAGCGGACCTGGTAGAAGGCCTCCGCCACACAGGCGGCCGAGCGGGCGAGATCTCCCCCGCGGCCGCCCGGCAGGCGGCCCGCGGCCTCGGCGGCGAATTCCCTCTGGGTCTGGCCGGGCCGGCGCCGCAGGCCGCGCCGCGCCAAGAGGGCCTCCAGGCGGCGGTAGAACGCCACGCGGGCTCCGCGGCCCCGCGCCGCCCGCCGGCCGGGCAGCCAGGCGGCCAGCAGCCGGGCGGCGAAGCGGGCGGCTCGATAGACAAGGTAGCCAAAGCCGAACGTTCCCAGCAGCAACGCGGCCGCCTGCCAACTGAACCAGCCGGCTTCGGCCAGCATCCGCCCGATCGCCCCCGGCAGCGCAAGCAATCGCCCCCCTAGGTGTTTCCACCAGAAAGGATCGATCAGCCCGTGGCGGATGCGGCTGGCGATCGCGCGCAGCGGATCGTAGACGGCGGCCCGCTGTCGCGCGCTGTCCATCTCGACGACGTAGCTGACCCAGGCTGATTTTACCCATTCGACCCAGCTTTCCACATTCTTGGCGATCGATCCGGCGGTGGCCTGGCCGGCGGCGGCCGGCGTGGCGTCCAGCCGCAGCCAGCCGCCGCCGCTCCAATCGGCGCTGGCCAGGCCGAAGACGGGCGGCGCCGCCATGGCATGGATTGTCCCCGGCGGCACGTAGGCTTCGACCCACGTGTGGGCGTTCAACTGGCGGACGCGAAAATATTCCCCCAATCCGTCGTATTCGTCAGTCAAGTAGCCGACCACCAGCCGGCTGGGGATGCCTTGGCTGCGGAGCATCAACGCCAGCGCCGTGGCGAAATACTCGCAGTGGCCCTGCGGCGTGTTCTTCACGAAGTCTTCGATCGGGTCGAGCGCCGCGTCGCGGGACTGGCCCTCCAGGCTGTAGGCGAACCGCCCCGACGATTTCAACTGCGTCTCCAGGCGGCGGGCGCGCTCGATGACCCCCGCCTCGCCCAACCCCGCCTCGGCGATCCAGCGATCCGCGGTCGCGACGAGCGTGGGCAGGTCGCCCGCGGCGAGGTCGAGGAGCTGCTCGCGGCGGATCGGCAGCGGGCTCGGCGTCAGCGGCGCCTGCAATCGGTCGGCGATCGCGTAGGTGCCCAGCCGGTATTCCATTTGCCGGTTTCGCTGCCGCCGGCTTCGCCTCAGCCGCTCGCTGATCGCGTCGGCCATCAGTCGATCATTCCGCTCGAATGCCACGTACGGCCAGACGCAGAACAGCTCGTCGCGATCAAGCGGTTGGATGGCGATGTGCTGGGAGACGTAGCCGGGCGGCAGGCCGCGCCGCGGCGGCGCCAGCGGCTGCAAACCGGGCTTGTCGCGGTCCGCCGCGAATCCTGAACCGCGGAACTCCCAGTTGCCCTGGCGATAGTGAGTCAGCACGGCGCCGCGGAGATAGACTCCCCCCTCCACCCGGCAGACCTTGCCCGACACCGGGTCGGTGAAGCGGACCTTCATCACCTCTTCGGGGTCTTCGACGAGGATCCCCAGTTCGCCGAGCTGTACCCGGTCGGAGAAGCCGACGGCCCGAAGCGGATCGTTCGGCCGTGGGTTCCAGGCGAAGCTGCCCAAGTGCGGCAGCGTGAAATTGACCCGGCCGAACCGCGGAATCAGCACGAACAGGGCGACCGCCACGACCAGGGTCCCGGGGATCATCCCGGCCAGGAGCCGGTAGAACTCGAGACCCACGCCGGCGCGGCCGCCGAGATGATCCGCCGAACCGGTGAACTCGGGCTCCTCGCCGCCGAGCGGCCAGCGGCCGCCGCCGGCGTCTTTCGGGGCCCGCCGGGCGGCGCCCTGGGGGTCCTCGCTCTCCCCGTAGTCGAGGAACAGCGACACCGGGCCGACGACGAACGTGGCGGCGGCGATCTTGCCCAGCCGCCGCCAGTTGATCCCCAGTTGCTCCGCGAGGGTGTGGACCTCGCGCGGCACGATCGGCCGGTGGCGGGCCTGGTGGTAGTGCGTCCGCTCGTGATGCAGGAACAGCAGGGCAATCGCCGAAAGGCCCACGAAAAAGTAGAGCAGAAGCAGCCCGGCGAACCAGACGCCCTGGAAGAAGGTCGCCGAGGCCGCGACTTGCAGGAGGCTCAGCAGGGCGATGTGCCACCAGGTGCGAAAGTCCTTCTTCTGAAACAGCAGGATCAGCATCACGTAGGCCAGCAGGTTGGCGATCGCGATCACCTGCACCGAACCCCGGATCTGGAACAACTGCCAGAGCGACAGCAGGACCGCGAGCATCACCGCCACGTTCGTCACGCGGCGGTTGACGCGAAACACCCCGAGGATGTCCGTCAACCAGACGGCCGCCATCGCCGCGACGACGGCGATCACCGGCAAGTACGGATTCTGTTCGCCCAACCCCAGCAGGATCGTCCCCAGGGCGGCGAACGTGGCCATGTTGATTGCCAGCATGCGTTGGAGGTACAAAGCCGGGGCCCTCCGCCCTGGTTACGCTCGGTAGTATTCGTTCAGTTCATCCTCGGCCGTGCTCACCGCGAGCAGCCGGCGAGCCGGCCCGCGGCGGCTCCGCCGGCGGATCGCCGCGACGACCTCTGCCTGCTCGCCGGCCAGCTTCCGCGTGCTGATCACGACGACCTCGGCGTCGGCGCTGACCCGCGGCATCACCGCACTGGCCAGGCCGGCCAGGCTCGCCGCCGGCGACGCCTCGGCCACGGCGAGCTCGGCCATGATCTCTTCCATCACCGGCGGCGACGCCGAACCGCCGCAGAGGCCGAGCCCCGCGCCGCCCAGCGCCACCAGCAGGTTGCTGCCCCCGCGGCGGCACGCATCGGCGACGATCGTCGCCGCGAAGCTGATCGCCAGTTCGACGTTCTCCCGGTCGGCGGCGCTGGCGGCGGCCGGCTGCCAGAGATCGAGCAGCACGGCCACGTCGCGGTGCCGCTGCTGCTCGAACTGCTTGACGACGAGCTTCTGGTGCCGCGCCGAGCTCCGCCAATGGATCCAGCGGCGGCTGTCGCCGGCCTGCCATTCGCGGACCCCGAAGAAATCGCCGCTGGCGCGGGCCTGGCCGAGTTGCCTCCGCTGCGTCCCCTCGTGCGATTCCCGCCGCCGCGACCGCCAGGCGGCCGTCAGCCGTCCCAGCCGGGGGTAGACCGTCAACGTCTCCACGCGGCTGTCGATGAGCGTGCCGCGAAACAAGCCGAAAGGAAAACGCGTCGAGAGCTTCAGCGGCCCGACGCGGTAGCGACCCCGCTGGGGAAGCCGGCCGCGGTACTCGCGCCGCCGGGTGCCGCCCGGCTCGACGTGCGAAAAAAACACCGCCGGCCGGACCGGTGCCGCGTCCGACCCGTTCAGCCGCACGATCTCCTCTTCGACAACCAGCGCCCAGCTCGTCGTTCGCCTCCGCCGGTTGGCAACTTCCAGGTCGACGACCAGCAGGTCGCCGGCGCACACCCCGCGGGGCATCTGGCGGCGAACCTCCAGTCCGCGAAGCGTAACCGCGACAAGTCGCCAGCAGAGAAGCACCGGCCCGGACAGCAGCGCCGCCAGCAGGAGCAGAAGGTTGATCTCCCGCAACATCGCCGCCAGGAGCAGCGCCGCCAGCAGAACCAGGTAGTACCAGCCTTCGGAAGTGATTGAAATGCGGCGGCGAAGCATGGGGGAGTTGCCGGTGACGGGCGGCAGGTTGCGGGCGGGAAGCGGGGGCAGCAGGCAGCAGGTCCGGGGATGGCTGTTGGCGCGGTCTTCTGCCCGGCGCCCGGCGCCGGCCCTTAACTGGGTACGGGCACTTCCTCGACGAGCCGCCCGATCAGCGCTTCGAGCGCCTCGCGCTGGCTGCCGTGGAGGTAGCCCTTGGTCAGAACACGATGGGACAATACGGGAACCGCCAGGCGCTTGACGTCGTCCGGCACGACATAATCCCGCCCCTCGGCCATCGCCAGGGCCTGGCAGGCCCGGTAATACGACAAGGCCCCGCGAATGCTCACGCCGACCTGCAAATCCTCGCTCGTCCGCGTCGCCTGAACCACGTCGAGCAGATACTCGTTGATCGAATCGTCGACGCGAACGCGGCGGACCTCGTCTTGAAGCTCCTCGACCTGCTTGCCGGTGAGCACCGCGTCGAGCCGATCGACGGGCTCGCCGGCGCGGTGATTGACAAGCACCCGCAACTCCTGGCCGCGGTCTGGATAGCCGACGGAAATCCGCATCAAGAACCGGTCGAGCTGGCTTTCGGGCAGGGGGTAGGTCCCTTCGAACTCGAGCGGATTCTGCGTCGCGACCACCATGAACGGCCGCTCCAACAGGTGCGTCGTTCCGTCGACGGAGACCTGCCGCTCGCTCATCGCCTCCAACAGGGCGCTTTGCGTGCGGGGCGTCGTCCGGTTGATCTCGTCCGCCAGCACGATGTTCGCGAACACCGGCCCGCGGCTGAAGACGAAATCGCTCCCCTTGGCGTTGTAATAGCTGCTCCCGGTGATGTCGGCGGGCAACAGGTCCGGCGTGAACTGGATGCGGCGAAAGGTGCCCGAAACACTCCGGGCCAAGGCCTTGGCGATCAGCGTCTTGCCCACCCCGGGCACGTCCTCCAACAGAAGATGCTCGCCGGCCAGCAGCGCCACGATGCACAGCCGGACCACGTCCGGCTTGCCCAGCACTACCCGTTCGAGATTCTCCTCCAACTGGTGGATCAGCGACCCCTGGTCGATAGCCATCGAAGGCTCCCTGCATGGATGGATGGGAAAGGCGGCCAGAGCGCGGCTTTCCATGGATGCTCATCGCAGTCAAGCAGCGCCTCGCCCCGCGCCCGAGAAGCGGGCCCACGCCTCAATCGGGCACGGCCACGGCGCGCGGCCGGCGACGCAGCATGGACTTGCTCCATCGTAGCTCCAAACCGCTGAAATCGTCCAGTCGTCGGCCGAAATCACCCGATCGGACAACAAGCAAGAATCCGCCGGAGCCCCCTCCGGCGCGAGAGCACCCCCCCTGGCGTGCGTTGCAGAATCGGACGTCCCTCCGCCGCCGCTGACCGCAGGCAGCGTCTCCAACGCCAGTTCGCCCCATCGCGGCGCAAACGCTCCGCTAGCGGCCCCGATCGTCGCCATCGACCGGCCAGCGGACCGACGCCAAGCGGTAGAGAATCACGAGCAGAAAGGCCCCGCCAACGGAGGCAAAAAACCCGATCGGGCTGATCGGATTGAAGGTCGGCCGCTTCAGGGCCCAGCTCAGCGCAACCAGCCCCAGCGTGGTCCCCATGATCCCGAGAACCACGGTCCCGACGGCCCCCGGGGGATCTGTTCCGGGCACAAGGGCTCGGGCGAGCAACCCGGCCAGCGTACCGAACCCGACCCAGATCAACACGACGTTGATCCATTGCTGGGCAACGCTCGATAGTTCAAAGTCGGGCACGGTAGTTCGCCTCAATCATTCCCTGTTCCGTCGCCGGTCAGAGCCGGAGAGCCGGTCAGAGTTGTCGCATGCCGGCTTCCGCTTGCGCCTGCTTCAGCGCATTTGCCTCGCGCTGGAGTTTGAATTCCGGGCCCGGCGGAAAGTACTGGACATCGTCGCGCATGTAGTTCGGACTGGGCAGGGTCTGGCCCCCGACGTCGACCTGGCAGCCGGTGACTCCCAGCGCGGCAGCGACCACAAGGCCGCCCAACAGGACGCGAAGCGGGCGCAGACGCTTGATGGTGCCGCTCATTCGCCATCTCCTCAATTAGTTCTTGCTGATTTCCCCCAAAGCCCGCAGACGCAGTCCCCTAAAGAGGGTGGCTCGCGCGGACTCCGCTGGCCGTCACAACCGTTACGATCGGTATCGTCCGGACAAACAGCGCGACTTTAACTCCAGATCGCAAGGTTTTGGGATGCCACTTGCCCACGGCCCCCAGCTTGGCTGCACCGAACGGGCCAGCCCGGCACTTGCGGCGTTCGGCCGAGCCGGCGACGGACTTTTTGCGGCCAAATCGCCGGGCGCCGCGGCCGGAAGGGAAACTCTTCGTCAAAAAGCTATATCATAGTATCGAGGGGCAGCGGCGGCCGGCGGCAGGCGGCCGGCCGAGGGTGTATCTGGCGCGTTGAATCGAGCAGGAGTGCTGACCACGATGGCAAGGACAATCCAGAACCTACACGGCTCGCGGCCAACGCACCGCCGGCGCGGGCGATCGATCCAGGGACCCACTCGGGGCATCCGCCTCGATCCGCCGCCGTGCCCGGTCGGCAACGGGCCACGGCGGGCATCCTGCGCCCTCGGCCGGGCCTTGCTCGCGGCCGCGATTCTCCTCTCCGCCGCCGCGCGGGCCGAGGCCCAGGGGGTCGGGCGGGAAATCCCCACGATCGCCTATTACGCGGCCTTCAACGAATTCCACGACGGCGACTTCGACGACGCCCTGCGGCATTTTCAGGGAGAGTGGCGCGGCGCGATCAAGAAGCCGCAAACGCGCTGGCTCGACTCGATCTGTTACCACGCGATGATCGGCGAGTGCTTCTACCAGATGGGCCACCTCGACAAGGCGCTCGAACAGTACACGGCGGCAATCCAGCTCTTCCTCCAGTACAACGACTGGATGATCCGCGTGCAGTTTCCGCAGACGATCCGGCCGCTCAACCCGCAGGCCTGCCCCTGGGGGGTCAGCCAGCGCGGGGCCAAGTTGGGCGATTTCCCCACGTCGATGCCGATCACCGAAGGCGAGATCAACGTCAATGAGCAGATTCAACGGGGGGGCATTGTCCAGCAGGCGATCATGATTCCGATCCATGTCTCGGAGATTGTCCGCGCGACGGCGCTGGCCATCCGCCGGCGAACGGAATTGCTCGGCCCGCTCTGCACGGTCGACCGCTTGACGCTCGACCTGGTCGAAGTCCTCGCCCGCCGGCCCGGCCTGCCAAACCACTGGTCCCAGGCGTGGATCGACGTTCTGCTGGGCATGGCCCAGATTGCCGCGGGCAAGCCGACCGACGCGATTCCCACGCTCAACCGGGCGATCCTCGCCGCCGGCCAGTACGACCACCCGATGACCCCCATGGTCCTGCTCGAACTGGGACGCATGGCCCTCTACCGGGGCGAGTTCGATGCCGCCCTGAATCACTGCCACGAGGCCGGCCTGGCGGCCTACTATTACGACCCGAGCGTTCTGGAGGAGGCGTTTCGACTGGCCACGATCGCCCACATGGCGGCCAATCGCCAGGGAATCTACCCGACCCTGCCGGCCGCCACCGCCTGGGCCAAGCTCAAGCGGCACCGGCACCTCCAGGCCTCGCTTCTCTTGTCGGCCGCGGAATGCCAACTGGTCATGGACCAGCCGCGGCCGGCCGAGCGCTTGTTGGCCGACGCGAGTCTTGTCGTCGCGCGGCGGAAAATGGGCGACGGGCAACTCGGCGCACGGTACCGCTACCTGATGGCAACCCTCTATTTCAAGGACCGCAAGCTCAACGAGGGCTACCAGGAGCTGAGCCGGGCGATGGCGTTTATGCAGTACGGATCCCGATGGTTGTTCCAGTTGGCGCGGCTCGACCAGCATTTCCTCTCCGGAAATATCTCGATGAGCAGCGTCCTGAACAGCCGCGCGGCGATGGATTTCTACGAGTTCCTGCTCCGCGATCCGGCCGCCATGGACTGGACGCTCGATCCGATGGAGTCGCTCGCCGTGCTCAAGACACCCCATCCCCAATCCTACGAGCACTGGTTCCTCGTCGCCATCAGCCGCAAAAGCCCCGAAAAGGCCCTGGAGATCGCCGACCTTGGGCGCCGCCATCTGTTCCACTGCTCGCTGCCGTTCGGCGGGCGGATGCTCTCCCTGCGGCGGATTCTGGAGACTCCCACGGACCGCCTGCCCGCCGAACTAGCGCTCCAGCGGCAAGACCTGCTGGCCGGCTACCCGGCCTACGCCGCGCTTGCCCAGCAAGCCCAGACCGCCCGCTCGACGCTCAACGCGGCGAGTCTGGCGACGGCGGACAAGACGGCCGCCGCCGCCCAGCGGCAGACGTTTGCACAGTGGGAATCGCTGAGCATGGAACAAGAGGCGATCTTGCGCGAGATGGCGGTCCGCCGCGAGAAGGCGAGCCTCGTCTTCCCGCCCGTCCGCTCCGTCCAGGAGGTCCGCGAGTCGCTGCCGGCCGGGCAGGCGATCCTCGCCTTTTATGCGGCCAAGGGCGAACTGTACGGCTTCCTGCTCAACCGCGACGACTACTCGTTCTGGCGCTTGCCCGCAATCCCCAAGCTGACTCGCGGGCTGACGGCGGCCTTGCGGGCGATGGGGCACTACGATCGCAATGGCGAGTTGACCGTGGAAGCCCTGGCCGATCAGGAGTGGAAGAAGTCGGCCCAGCAATTGCTCGCCTTGATCCTGGACGGCTCGCGTGCGGATTTCACGTCGGATTTCCCGGAATTGGCGATCGTGCCCGACGGCCTGATCTGGTACGTGCCGTTCGAAGCGCTCCAGGTCGAGGTCAACGGCCAGTTGCGCCCGCTGATCGACCGCTTTCGGATCCGCTACGCGCCCACGCTGGCGCTGGCCACGCCGTGGGGGGAGACGCGCTCGTTTGGGCCGGGCACCGAAACCGCCGTGGCCCTGGGCAGACTCCATCCCCGCGACGACGGCTCGACCTCGCAGAAGGCGTTCGAAGAACTCTCCAAGGTCGTGCCCCGGACATTCGTCCTGCCGGGGGCCCCGTTGCCGGCCAGCGCTGCGCTGATCGCCCCGCTGCTGGGCCAGTTGATTGTCTTCGACGACATCCAGCCGGCTGAGCAGGGCCCCTATTCGTGGTCGCCGATCCAGGCCGAACGGGGCAAGCCGGGCAATCTGCTGGCCGATTGGTTCACCCTCCCGCTGGGCGGGCCGGAAGTGGTCATGCTGCCCGGCTTCCACACCGCCGCGGAGAACTCGCTGAAGACCGTGCCGGCCGTGCCCGGCAGCGATCTGTTCCTGTCCGTCTGCGGCCTGATGGCCAACGAAGCCCGGACGATTCTGCTTACCCGCTGGCGATCCGGCGGCCGTTCGAACACGAGTTTCGTTCAAGAGTTCGCCCAGGAGCTTCCGCACACCACGCCGGCCGACGCCTTCCAGAGGGCGGTCCTGGTGACCGCCGGCGCGCGCCTCCAGCTCGATCGCGAGCCCCGCGTCAAGCAGTCGCGCCAGGCGGAGCCGACGGCAAACCACCCCTTGTTCTGGGCCGGTTTCCTGCTCGTCGACCCGGGCGTCCGCAATCCGCCGGCCACCGAACCGGCGGCCGCCCTGGACGTGCTCGATCTGCTCCGCTGAGTCGCGCCGCTGCCACTCCTGGTATTTGCCGTGCCCAATCGCGATAATTAGCATACGGACCGGCGCGTGATCGGCGGTTACGCCGCAGGGCGGGGTTCCGCCTTGCGCAAGTCAAGTGAAACAAGGGAGGCGTGGGATGCTTCAGATCATCCGTGCATGGAGCTTGAGTCTTCTCCTGATGGCATCGGTTTGCGGTGGGCTGCAAGCCCAGAACCCCGGGCTGGAAGACCTCGATCAGGCCACGGTTTTGAAGCTTACGGCGCAATCGCCGTCAGACTGGGCAAAGGTCATCGACCTCTGCGAGTCGGCGCTCGCCAAGGGCCTCGACGAGGGCCATCAGAAGTTCGCCGAGCAACTCCTGGCTTCTACGCGGATCCGGCGAGGGGTCTTCATTGGCGAACAGGTCTTCAGGCAAGTTCCGCCCAGCCCGATGTGGCCCCAGTACCGGGTTGTGGCCCTCCGCGATCTGGAGCGGGCGCTGGAACTGGACCCGGACCAGGTCGAAGCCCTGATCATGGTCGCGCGGCTGAATCTGCTTCCCGAGGGGGACGCCCAGCGGGCCGCCAGCGCCCTGGACAAGGCGATCGAACTGAGCGAGGACGAACCGGCCGCCAAGGCCCGCGGGCTGGTCTTGAAAGCCACCATCGAGGAAGACGACGAGGCGAAGCTCGCCCTGCTCGACGAGGCCGTCAAGGCCAATCCGGAGTCGGCCGAGGCCCTCCGCATGCGCGGGGCCGTGCACGCCGACGCCAACCGGCTGGACAAGGCCCAGGCCGACCTGCGGAAAGCCGTCCAGCTCGCGCCGGAACAGCCCGTCGGGCTGCTCTCGTTGGGGATGGTCCTGATGGAGGAGGCGATGAAACGCGATCCGGCGGCCGAGCCGGCGGCCGAGAAGATCGAGGAAAAGCAGAAGACGCTCCTCGATGAAGCGCTCGACCTGTTCCAAAAGACGGCCCAGTTGGCCCCCAAAGCCGCCCAGCCTTGGGTCCAAATGGGGCAGATCTATGCCATGAAATCCGAGTTCAAGCCAGCCCTGGAAGCCCTCAACAAGGCCTATCAGCTCGAGCCGGGCAAGGTCGCCACGCTGCTGTTGAGAGCCAGTGTCCAACAGGAATTGGGCGACAACGAAGCCGCCCTCGCCGACGTCGACCGGGCCCTCGAGCTGAACCCCGACATGGAGGATGAAATGAAGGGCCGCGTGATGAAGTTCCGTGCCATGCTGCTGGCCAATCGGGGCGATTTCGCCGCGGCGATCAAGGAATTGCAGCAGCTCGAAAAGTCCTTCCCCAAGGACCTGGCCGTGATCCTCCAACTGGGAACTTTCTACACCAGCCAGGAGAACTACGCCGCGGCGATCAAGAAGTACGATGAAGTCCTGAAGAGCGATCCGAACAACGCCGCCGCGCTGCGGCTCCGCGGAGATGCCTACCTCTCGATCGGCAAGCACTCCGAGGCGATCGCCGATCTGGAAAAGGCCGCCCAGCTGATGCCCGACGACGCCGGCACGCTCAATAACCTCGCCTGGGTCCTGTGCACCTCGCCGACCGACGAGCTCCGCGACGCCAAGCGGGCAATCGAGTTGGCCACCAAGGCCTGCGAGCTGACCGAATACAAGGCGGCCTACATCCTCAGCACCCTGGCGGCGGCCTACGCGGAATCGGGCGACATGAAGACGGCCATCGAGTGGTCGGAAAAAGCCGTCCAACTCGCCGAGAGCCAGCCCGACGACGACCCGGCAACGCTCCAACACCTCAAGGATGAACTGGAGAGCTACAAGCAGGGCAAGCCCTGGCGAGAGCTGATGACGGCCCCCGAACCCAAGCGGGAGCAGCAGAAGCCCGAAGAGGACAAGAAGCCCAAAGACGAGAAGAAGCCCAAAGAGGAGAAAAAACAGGAACCGGCAGAAGCGGAGGAGAAGAAGTCGTAGGCGGTCTCGGAGCGGTCAGCCTTGCTCCTGGTTGCCAAACTCCGGCTTGGGAACCCCCTCACTTCCCGCAATAATCAATCGCTCGGGCGATTTCGCTCTTCAATTCCGGGCGGCGGACGATCCGGTCGACGAATCCGTGCTCGAGGAGGAATTCGCTGGTCTGGAACCCCTTGGGCAGCTCGATGTGGATCGTGGCCTTGATCGTCCGCGGTCCGGCGAAGCCGATCAGGGCCTTGGGCTCGGCGAACACCAGGTCGCCGAGCGAGGCGAAGCTGGCCGCGACCCCGCCCATCGTCGGGTTGGTGAGCACGGAGAGGAACAGCCCGCCGGCCAGGTCGTAGCGCGCCAGCGCGGCGGAAACCTTGGCCATCTGCATCAGCGACAAGACCCCTTCGTGCATCCGCGCCCCGCCGCCGGAGCCGGAGATGATGATCAGCGGGAGTTGTTGCTGCGTCGCGCGTTCGATCAGTCGGGTGAGCTTCTCGCCGACGACCGAGCCCATGCTGCCCATGATGAACGAGGAATCGGTCACGCCGAAGGCGACGCGCCGAGCGCGGATCATTCCGGTACCGACGACCGCGGCGTCTTTCAGCCCGGTCCGCGCCTGCTCGTCCTTCAGCCGTTCCGCGTAGGATTTCTTGTCGAAGAAGGCGAGCGGGTCGGTCGGCTCCAGGTCGGCGTCCCACTCCTCGAACGTCCCCTCGTCGAGCACCTGGTTGATCCGCTGCCGGGCGGAAACGTACCAGTGATAGTCGCATTCGGGGCAGACCCCCTGGCGGCGCTCGGCCTCCTTGCGGAAAATCGTCTGCTGGCAACCGGGGCAACGCACCCAGAGCCCCTCGGGAACGCCACGCTTGGGCCGCCGGATCATCGTTTTCCAGTTGCCGTTCTCCGAATTTCTGGGCTCGCGCTTGGCGTCGGATGACATGCGTGATTCCTCGCAGACCGGAAAAAAGGGGGGGCTCAAGGGGAGGAAACGCCGGCCGGCTCGGTCGAGAATACCTCGAAACCGCCGGCCTGGAGGGCCGCTTTCCACAGGTCGCCCAAGGGGCCGTGGGTGAAATACCGCCGCACGAGACTGGCCAGAGGCTCGGAGGCGACAACGCCGATCGTGCCATCTTTGTGGCGCTTCACCAGCCGCGCCAGCGCGGACCGCACCTGCTCGTCGGCGTCGGCGAGCATCTCGCCTTCCGGCGGGCAGACGCACTCGGGCGATTCCTGCCACTGGCGGTACACCTTCGGCTGCTTCCGGCGAATCTCCTCGACCGCCATCCCCTGCCAGAGGCCGAGATTGAGATTCTCGAACCGGTCGAGCTTCCGGCACTTCAGCTCGAATGCTTCGGCGATCGTCTCGGCGGTCTGCGCAGCGGGCTGGCCTTCCGAGGTGTAGACGGCCTCAAGTCCCAGCGGGCGAAGTCGCTCGATCAGCTGAGCGACCTCGTTGTTCCCCTCGGCATTCAAGGGAACGTCCAGCCGCCCCTGAACCAACTTCTGCTGGCGATAGTCCGTCGATCCTGGGTGGATGAGTACAAATTGAACCATGTCTGAATGACTCTGGTAAGAATACGGCTCGCTCGGGAGAACGGAATTCACTCCGTTTGCAGCAGAGAATTCATTCCGCTTGAAGGAGTCGAAAGAACTCACTCCGGGTGGGGGGTTGAAGGGTTTTTCTCCGCTTGAAGACGTCGGCGGTATGAATTCCGTTCTCCTGTTCGGGGGTCTCCACGGAATTCACTGCGTCCGGCGTGAAAGCCTACCGGATGGGCTGCCCCTGGCCGTTGGTTCCTGATTTCGCCAAGTGAACCAATTGCTCAAACCGCGTGCGATAGTCCGCCACACCCAGCAGCGCCGTGCCCGTAATAAAATAATTGGCGCCCGCCTCGGCACAGCTGCGAATCGTCTTCAGGTTGACTCCTCCGTCGACCGAGAGCAACTTCTTGGGGCCGGCCAGCTTCCGCAGGCGTCGCAACTTGTCCAGGATAACGGCCTGGAAATCCTGCCCGCCAAAACCCGGCATGACGCTCATCGAGAGGATCAGGTCGCACTCTTCGAGATAGGGCTCGACGGCTTCGGTCGGCGTGGGTGGATTGAGAGACAAGCCCGCCGCGGCTCCCAGACGGCGAATTTCCCGCAAAACCGGCTCCGGATTCTCAACCGCCTCGACGTGGATTGTGAGCAGGTCGGCGCCGGCGTCGCGGAACACCTCCAGATAACGCTCTGGCCGGGCGATCATCAGGTGGACATCCAGCGGCAACTCGGTGCTGCGTCGAATCGCCTTGACGACCGGAATCCCAAAACTCAAGTTGGGGACAAAATGCCCATCCATGATGTCCAGATGAAGAACCTCGGCGCCCGCATCCTCCAGGGCCTCGACCTCGCGGCCAAGGTGGGCAAAGTCAGCCGCCAGCATCGAAGGCCCGATGAGCGGCGTCGAATCAGCAAGTCGAGATACCAGGCGGGAAACGTCCATACGGCAAGCTTTAAGACCAGATAACGACCGGAATGCAAAAGACCACCCTGCAACCAACCGAGCGACAGACCGCCCAGCCAGCCGCGCCGCCGTTTGCGGCGTAGCCCGACACCTCGTGCCCCTGACGACTGCGTCGTGAAGAAAGCCTGCTGTGTCGCCGGAGTCCTCCTCACGGCAACCCGTATCGAACCATCTATTCTACCAGTGGCCCCGCCAGGCGTCTGCGCTCATTTCGCGGATCCAACCTAAGTCATTGTAAAGGAGAGTCTTGAGTCTTTTTTTGGCCTTAAAAACGCCACGGAAGAGGGGATCGAAAAACGCCCGCAGGGACCGTTTTGACAGCCAATCCGCCGGTCAATCGCTGTCGGGCAGCTCTCCCAGGCTTTCCAGCCCAAAAAGCTCCAGAAAACGCGGCGACGTCCGGTAGACCATGGTTCGCGTGCCCTTGGGCCTCTCAACTTTAAGGAGTTGCCGGCGAACGAGTTGCGTGAGGAGATGGCCGCTCGGCGTCCCCCGCAACTGGCTGACCTGGTCGCCCGTCAGCGGTTGGCGGTAGGCCACGATCGCCAGGGTGTCGATGGCCGCCCGGGAAAGCCGGGCCTCGCGAACGCGGCCGTAGAACTTGTTCCGCAGGGGATAAAACGCCCTGCGAAGCGTCATCCGGTAGCCTGCCCCCTCGTGGACGATCTTGTAGGGGCAGCCATTGGAGGCGTATTTGGCGTTCAGCGCTTCGACCATCCCGACCACGTCGCCCGGAGTGACCCCCCGCATCAGCCCTGCCGCCCTGGCCGGCTCGAGGGGCTGGTTGTCCATGCTGCCGACAAACAGCATTGTCTCGAGCACCGTCGTCGGCGACACGCCCACCGGGTCGTCGATGGCCGATCGATCCACTCCGGCCGCCCCATCCGCTGGGATGGGCAGACCGTCGAAGATCTCGTCTTCCTGACCTGTGGACCGCCCGGCAGGGGGAACGTCGTCGGCGACCTCTTCCGAGCTGGCCGACACCTGCCCGCTCAGCGCCTCGGCGTAGGCCTGGGATAGGACATCGAGCGAAATTCCCTGTTGGCCGGGAAGGTCCGGCGGTTGGAAAGCATCGGCCATGGCGGCACTATAAATCCGCTCCTCGGGCGGGGCAAGGCCGGTTCGAGCGGACTCGTCCTAGCGGCGCCGCATCGCCTGCTGGATTTCGCGCCGCGCTTCGGTCGTGCGGAGGGCCTGTCGCTTGTCGTGCTTCTGCCTGCCGCGGCACAGCCCGAGCAGCACCTTCGCCCGGCCCTCGGTGAAATAGAGCTTCAAGGGGACGAGCGTCAGGCCGCCACCCTGCTGAGCGGGAGCGGCGAATTTGCTGATCTCTCGCCGGTGCAGGAGCAGTTTCCGCGAACGTTTCGGATCGTGGTTGAATTGGTTGGCCTCGACATACTCCGGGATGTCGGAGCCGACGAGCCATACCTCGCCGGCTCGGACCCGCGCGTAGGCTTCGTCGAGCGAGGCCTTGCCGGCGCGCAAGCTCTTCACCTCGCTGCCGACGAGCACGATCCCGCACTCGAGCGTATCGAGAATCTCGTAGTTGTGCCGGGCCTTCCGGTTCTGGCTGACCACCCGCTCGTTGGGATTCTTGCCGGGCCCCGCCTTCTTCTTCTTGTTCTTTCCGCCCGTGGCTGCGATTCCTTATGACGTGACGTTTGCCCTTCCCGAGTCTTTTGGGGCCGCTATAATGCCCGCCGGCTTAAGGGGCCAGGGTTCAGTTTTTCATGCCGCCAGACTCCCCCTGCCGCCTCGTTGCCCAGCTCCAGCTTGGCAGCCGGGATTGTGCTGACTTTCGGGACAGATTCACCTTACCTTCTCCGCTTGTCCAACTCAAGCAGCCGCCAAGATGATCCAGCCCAGTGACTTGCCAGACGCTTCGCTTGAGGCCTATTTCCTTGGACAAATCGAGCTGGAACGCTGCCTTGCCTTGCAGCGGCGGCTGGTCCACGAGGCGCACGAGCGGGGCGACGGGCGGATCGACATCCTCTTCTGCGAACACCCGCCGGTGATCACGATTGGGCGCTCCGGCTCGCCCGCCGACGTGCAATTCGCCGCCGGCCCGCTGCGGAGCGGGCGGATTCTTGTTCGCTGGATGCGCCGCGGTGGAGGCGCCCTGGTCCACGCGCCCGGCCAGTTGGCCGTCTACCCGATCCTTTCCCTGAAGGGCCGCGGATGGACCGTCGGCGAGTATCTCGCCCGGTTCCGGGCCGGCATCGGCCAGGCCCTCCAGGCCCTGGAAATTCGCTGCCCACCGAGCGCCAGGCCGGGCCTCTGGGGCCGCAGCGGCCAACTGGTCGCCTTCGGCGTCGGCGTCTCCCAATGGGTCACCTCGCACGGGGCGTTCATCAACGTTTCGCCGTCGATGGGGCTCTTCCACCTCGTCGACTCCGATCCGCTGGGCGACGCGCGGATGAGCACGCTGGTGGCCGAACGGGGCCAACCTGTTAAAATGACAAGAGTCCGCGCCGAGCTGGTCCATCACCTGGCGGACGCTTTCGGATGCCGCCGGCAACATTTCTACACGGGCCATCCTTGGCTGCGGCGCTCGCCCTCGCTGGTCCACTAGGCGCCAGCTTCCGATGAACGCCTCAAACGAGCAACGCATGACCACCACCGGTGCGCACAGGCTTCCACGCTGGCTGAAACGCCGCATCCCCAAGGGGAATGCCAACCACTTCACCGCGCGGTTGATCGAAGAACTCAACCTCGAGACCGTCTGCGACCACGCCCGCTGCCCGAACCGGATGGAGTGCTACGCGCGGAAGACGGCAACCTTCATGATCCTCGGCGAGGTCTGCACGCGGCGCTGCGGCTTCTGTAGCGTGGCCAAGGGCAAGCCCCGCGCCGTCGACCCGGCCGAGCCGGACCGATTGGCCGAGGCCGCCGCGCGACTCGGCCTCCGCCACGTGGTCATCACCTGCGTCACCCGCGACGATCTGCCCGACGGAGGCGCCGAGCATTTCTGCCGCGCGATCGCCGCGGTCCGCAAGGCGACCCCGGCGACCGTCGAGGTCCTGCCCTCCGATTTTGGCGGAAACAGGCTGTCGGTCGATCGGCTCGTCGACGCTTGCCCCGAGGTCTACAACCACAACTGCGAGACCGTCCCCCGGCTCTACCGGAGCGTGCGCGGGCGCAAGGCCGACTACCGCTGGACGCTGGCGATGTTTCGCCGCATCAAGGACCGGAATCCGTCGGTCCGCACCAAGACCGGGCTGATGCTCGGCCTCGGCGAAACCACGGAGGAACTGCTCGACACGCTGTGCGATCTGGTCGACGCCGGCTGCGAAATGCTCACGCTCGGCCAATACCTCCAGCCTTCGCCGGCGCAACTGCCGGTCGTCCGCTACCTCCCGCCGGGGGAATTCGACGCCTTGGCAGAGGCGGCGCGGCGGATCGGGTTCCCGCAGGTGGCCGCCGGGGCGCTGGTCCGTTCGAGTTATCATGCCGGCGAGATGCTGGCCGAATCTTCGCGCCCGACTTGAAAACCATCGGCAATTCACTTCCTGGTTCCCAATCTCCACCGTGTCCTGGTTCCCAAGCTCCAGCTTGGGAACCCACCTGAACCGCCAACCACCGTTTTCATCATTCCAGGCGCTGCCCGGCGGCGCGAGCGATTGACTTGAACACCAGCGGTGTTTCACCTCGCCTTCGGCCGCGGGCAGCGTTCTGCTCAGTCTTCAAGGGGTTTTAGCGCGGATGGCTCGCTTTGAAATGCTGGTGCCGGACTTGGGCCTCTCCGACGAGCCGATGCGGGTCACGGTCTGGCTGGCCAAGAAGGGCAGCTGGGTGGATCATGACGAGCCGGTCCTGGAAATCACCGCCGGCGGCGTGGTGGTCGATTTGCCCGCGCCGGTTTCCGGCGTGCTGGTGGAGAAACGGGTCGCCGAGGATGACCTGGTCACGCCCGCCTGCCTGGTGGCGATCTTCGAAACAGGCACGTCTGCTTGAGGAGAATCCGGATGCCGCAACGCTCGCTCGTCGCCCTGGTCGCACTTCGCGAAGGGGCGTTGGACTCGCTCGGGAGAGTGCAAGCCGCGCTGGAGGCCGGCCGGGGCGATCTTCCCCCCGTCGCAGTCCGGCGGCAAGAGGACACGCTGGCGTTTGATTGGGGCGCGGAGAAGCTGATCGTTTCAGCCAGCGGCGCGCCGATTCCGTGGACCGATCTTGAGGGGCCCTGCAAATCGGCCTGGTACTGGCCGGAAGCGGCCCGGGCGCTGCGCGGCCACGCCGCGCACCTGCTCGTCTTGGCCGTCCCCGCCGGACCGGATCGCAAGCCGGCGGCGATGAAGCTGACCAAGGTCGCGTCCGCGCTGGTCGAATGCTGCCCGGCGGCCGGCGTCTTCTGGGGCGGCAGCGGCACGGTGCATGCGCCGGGGCCGTTCCGCGAGACCGCCGCCCTGGCGGCGCCCGAACGGCTGCCGATCGAGATCTGGGTGGGTTTCGGCCTGATCGACGAGCCGGACGGCTCCCACTCGCTGTTCACCTCCGGCCTGGAGGAGTTCGGCCTGCTGGAGTTGGAGATCCAGCGGAGCCCGAACAACCCCCAGTTTCTCTACCAGCGCCTGTTCGACATGGTCCATTATGTCTTGCGGGACCATGCGATTCTCCACGACGGCGAGACCATCGGCATCTCCGACGAGGAGCGGATCGTGATCAAGACGGCCAAATCGCTCTGCGACGGCGACAGCGAAGTCCTCCAGCTCCAGATCTAAAGACGCCGGGCCGGGCGCGCCGACCGCGTTGCGTTCTTGATTCATCGAACACCCGCCGTGTTGCCTTTGGGCATCCCCGGCGCTGCCTGGCCGGCCTCCGACCGGCCTCCCGCGGCTGCCAGAATCCAGCCTCTCCCCTTGGTTCCCAAGCTCCAGCTTGGGAACCGGCGGGGGCGCGGGGAGGCAGCAACGCCTCATCGACCGAGCTGCCGACGCCGGACCGGCCTGGGGCGGGCCGCGCCGGCCCCCTCCGCCAGCCGGCGGCCCGGAATTTGCACATCCTGAGAGAAAAAACTGGAAGGCTGCGGCACGCTCTGATCAGAATGGATGAGACGGTGCACAGACGGCCGCATCGCGTGCAGCGGCCCTGCGGGAGGGAGCCCCTTCGGCGCTGCTCAACCCGTATCGCTAGAGGACCCATGAAGAAACCGTCCGCTTCTCGCCGGCTCCTCCACCGCCGCCCTCTTGCCCGACCGAAGGTTGAACCCCTTGAGCCGCGGTTGATGCTCTCGGCCAACAGTTCCGGCCTGGGTTCGGCTGCATGGGATGATCTCGTCACGCAAACCGGTCTGCACGTGACCGTCCGCGGGACCGCCGGTCAGGACACGATCGAAGTTGCCCCGGGGGACAGCCATCGCCTGACGATCAACGGCACAAGCCGCGACTACGCCGCCCGGGCGGTCGAGCGGGTCACGATCCTCGCCGAGCCCGGCGACACGGTGATCCTCCACGACACGCCCGGCGACGACACGTTGACCGCCGGGCCCGGCCAGGCGCGGCTGGATGCGGCGGGCCTGACAATCGAAGCTGGCGGCTGGGGAACCTTGATCGTCCATGCCGGCTCCGGCGGCGTCGACCAGGCCCACCTGAACGATTCGCCCGGCGACGACCGGCTCGTCAGCCGCCCGGAGATGACCGAGCTTGCCGGCGAAGGGTTCCTGATCCGCGTCGAATCGTTCGCCTACGTCCACGGCTACGCTCGACGCGGCGGCGACGATCTGGCCGAGCTCCATGGCAGCGCGGGAAACGATCTGCTGGTCGGCCGCGACTCGTGGAGCCGGCTTGCCGGCGAGGGATACGCGAACCGCGCGAAGTTCTTCAAGCGCGTAGTCGCCTACGCCGGCGGCGGCAGGGGCGTCGATCACGCGCGGCTCTACGACTCGTCGGGCGACGACTACTTCTACGCCGATCCGACCCAGGCAAC
>Ga0123329_1001069_pt1 | contig 26473 bp, 24 predicted proteins | sample BioC12SIPDNA_FD_89703 | JGI IMG/M metagenome (GOLD analysis project Ga0123329, IMG submission 89703) | Anaerobic biogas reactor microbial communites from Washington, USA - Biogas_R1_B C12 SIP DNA | ecosystem: Engineered > Bioreactor > Anaerobic > Unclassified | place: Washington, USA | collected...
AGATCTTCTGCGCCCCGCGTCCTGCGCCCCGCAGGTGAGGCACGCCGCGGCTGCGCAGCGTGACCACGTCACCAGGCTGCGTTCCAGGGGCAAAGCTCACCTCCTCCTCTCCGTCCAGCGTGGGGATGTTGAGCTCGGCGCCCAAGGCCGCCTGCACCATGGTGAGATCCAGACGGTAGAGAACATCGTCCCCCTGCCGCTCGAAGTACTCGTGCGGAGCCACACGGATCTGCACATACAGGTCGCCCGGCGTGCCGCCCCGCTCTCCAGCGCCACCCCGCCCGGTCAGGCGGATGCGTTGCCCATCACTGATGCCGGCGGGCACGTCCACCGACAGCGTGTGCCGGCGCTTGGCCCGGCCCTGCCCGTGGCAGTCGGAGCAGGGGTCTTTGATGATGCGGCCTTCGCCCCCACAGACGTGGCAGGGCCCGGTCTGCACGAACTGCCCAAATACCATGCTGCGCACGCTACGCACCACACCGCTGCCGTTGCATTCCGGGCAGGTGAAGGTAGTGTCCGGATTGCTGGTGCCCGAGCCGCCGCAGGTTCGGCAGGTGTCCAGCGCCTCCACCTCGACTTCCCTGGAGGCGCCAAAGGCCGCCTCCTCCAGATCCATCTCCAGTTCTACCAGGAGATCTTGACCCCGCGCCGGGCCCGCGCGCCGTTGACCGGCCGCCCCGCCGCCGAAGAACGGGGTGAAGAAGGTGTCGAACAAGTCACCGAAATCGCCGAACCCACCTTGACCGAAGCCCTGCCCACCCTGACCCCTACCACCCGGCCGGAAGGCATCGGGCCCGTAAGTGTCGTAGACGCGGCGCTTCTCCGCATCACAGAGGACCTCATAGGCCTGAGTGGCCTCTTTGAACTTGTCCTCGCAGTCGGGATCATGATCGTTGACGTCCGGGTGGAGTTGGCGCGCCAGTTTCCGGTAGGCCTTCTTGATCTGCTGGACGTCCGCATCACGGGGCACGCCCAGGACTTCGTAGTAGTCACGCGTCATTCGTAGCGATCCTCCAGGAACTGGGAAAGCAGGTGGGCGGTGTCCTTTACCGTGTTGATGGCCGACTGGTAGTCCATGCGCGTGGGGCCGATGAGGCTCACCGTGCCCAGATTACGCTGGGGAAGGCCGTAGCCGGCGGCTACCAGCGAGAAGTTGTGTAGGGGCTTGGCCTCGTTCTCCTCCCCGATGCTCACCACCACCTTGCCGGCCGACAGCGTGGAGCGCAGCACCCGCAGCAGCAGCAGGCGCTCCTCCAGCAATTCCATCAGCTGCTGCAGATCCTCGATGTCCCGCACGGATGTGCCATCGGCCAGCCGGGAGGCGCCTCCCACGTAGAGCTCGGTGGAGAGCTCCTCGTCCAAAAGGCGGTTGAAAGCTGAACCCAGCGAATGCAGGAAGGCCGCTTCCTTGGCGGACAACTCCGGATTGGCCAGCGCACGGCGCACCACGCGTTCGCTCAGGGGGACATTGCCCAACGTCTCATTGAGGTACGCACGTGCCCAATCCACCATCCCTGCATCCAGGACGGTCTTGTACTCCAGCAACTCCTTGGTCACCTCACCGGTGGAAACGATGAAGACCACCATGATGGTCCGCGGCTGCAGCATCAGCAGTTCCACGTGACGCAGGCGGGCGCCCATCACTTGGGGAGCCATCACCAGCGCCAGCAGGTTGGTGGACTTGGCCATGGCCTCACTGGTCTGCTGCATGGCGGTGTCCACCTCCATGGCCAGGTCTTCCAGGTTGACGGGGCAAGACGCGCTGTCCCGCGGGGAGAGACGGCTCACCACGGAGTCGACCAACTCCCGATACCCCAGGTTGGTGGGCATACGCCCCGCCGATGTGTGCGGGTGACAGAGGAATCCCAGTTCCTCCAGCACCGCAAACTCGTTGCGAACCGTGGAAGAGGAAACCTTGAAGTCGGCGAGGGAGGCAATGGACTTGGACGAGACCGGCACGCCGGTGCGGATGTACCTCTCGGTCACCAGTTCCAGTATCGATCTCTGACGCTCTGTTAGGGTCATCATGACCACCACTACAGACTCATGCCATCAGGCAACCGGGGGCGGAAGGAGAATTGCGGACAGAACGAAGTTGCTCACATCCAGACCGCCCGCGCTGAGCGCAATTTTATCACGTTGCTCCCGCACCAGCCCCCGACGAAGCATCAGGTCCAACTGCTCCCGATCGGCTACCGCCTGCAGGAGCCGGCGGTGGACACCTTCTCGGGTGCGAAGGCCCAGCATGACCGCCTCGTAGCACTTCACCTCCGGGGTCAATGGCTCCTCCTCCACCCCGGCCTCCCGGTGGGCAACCGGGAACGCGGTCCAAGCCTCAAGGTAGCGCTCCCAGGAATCGGGGTTCTTCCAGCGCCGTAGTCCCACGGTGGAGGTGGCTCCGGCACCCAGGCCCAAGTAGTCCTCACCACGCCAGTAGCCCAGGTTGTGACGGCATTCGCAGCCGAGGCGGGCGAAGTTGGATACCTCGTAGCGCCGGAAGCCGCGGTGTTCCAGCAGGTCAACGGCGAAGTGGTAGGCGCCCTCCGAGGCGCGCCGGGCCCGGCCGGCCGCCGCCGGGCCCAGCCGCCGCGCCAGGAAGGCTTCATAGCGAGGAGTGTAGGTGAGGTCGTAAAGCGAGATGTGCGAGGGAGCCGCCGTCAACGCCGACTCCAGGTCCGCCTCCAGCAGACGCCGATGCTGGCCGGGGATCCCCAGCACCAGGTCAACGTTCCAGCTGAGGCCGGGGGACGCGCGGAGTAGACGAACCGACTCCCTCACCTCCCGGTCCGACACCCGCCGCCCCAGATTGGCCCGCAGTTCCCGGTGGAAACTCTGGATCCCCAGCGAAACACGCGTGACACCGACGGCGCGCAGGGCGGCCAACAAGGCGGCGTTGATTGTCCCAGGATTGGCTTCCACGGTGACTTCCGCTCCGGGCAGCAACAGAGGCCGTACCGCTTCCAGGAGCGCCCGCAGTTGCGTCTGCGGCAGGTGAGTGGGCGTCCCCCCGCCCAGGTAAACCGTGTCCAGGCCATGAGCTGTGAGCGCCGCCTTCTCCGCCAGTTCACGTGTGAGCGCCGTCACGTAGCGGGAGGCCGTCGCCTCCAGACGCCGTCCGTCAACAGCTTCAGCGTAGAAATCGCAGTATGCACAGCGCGAGCGACAGAAGGGAAGGTGAACGTACAGATGCCTGACAGTCGCCGGAGCCGCGTGGGCCCGACCCTGCGCCGGATCAGCAGCAGACGACCCCACTCCGCGCGCTACCCCGCCAAGACGAAGGCCAGGACGATGGAAACCACTCCGGCCGCCACGGCCACGTAGCCCACCACCTTCGTCCACAGGCCCCAAGCGCTGGCAGCACTGTGGGCGGGAATGGTTCGCGGGATCTTGAAGGGCCAGAGACCGTTGAACCACAACTGCACCACGCCCAGCCCCGCCAGAAGGACGCCGGCGATCAAGTACTCGATCCGCATCTACTTCTGTCCCCCCAGGTCCAGCACGGCCAGAAACGCCTCCTGCGGCACCTCAACCGTCCCGATCATCTTCATGCGCTTCTTTCCCGCCCGTTGTTTCTCCAACAGCTTGCGCTTGCGCGAGATGTCGCCACCGTAGCACTTGGCCAGCACGTCTTTGCGCAGCGCCTTGACCGTCTCCCGGGCAATGACCCGGCTGCCCACCGCAGCCTGGATGGCAATGTCAAACAGCTGGCGGGGGATACGCTTGCGCAGCCGCTCCACCAAGCCGCGCCCCAGGGTGTAGGCCTTGTCCTTGTGGCAGATGAGGCTGAGGGCGTCCACCACATCTCCGGCGATGAGGATGTCCAGCTTCACCAGCTCTCCGGGCAGGTACTCCGCCAGCTCGTAGTCCAGGCTGGCGTAGCCGCGGGTGCGGGTCTTGAGCAGGTCGAAGAAGTCCAGCACAATCTCTGCCAGCGGCAGCTCGTAGGCCAAGCGCACTCGTTCCGGCGTGAGATATTCCATGGCCTTGAAGATGCCGCGCTTCTCCGTGGCGAGCTCCATGACGTTGCCCACGAACTCGGTGGGCACCAGGATGCTGGCCGAGATGTAGGGCTCGCGGATCTCGGCGATACCGTTGGGATCGGGGAAATCCGTGGGGTTGCTGATGCGGACAACCTCCCCCGAGTTGAGCACCACCTCGTAGAGCACGCTGGGCGTGGTCATGAGCAGCGCCAGGTCGAACTCCCGCTCCAAGCGCTCCCGCACGATCTCCATGTGCAGCAGGCCCAAGAAGCCGCAGCGGAAACCGAAACCCAAGGCTTTGGAGGTCTCCGGCTCAAAGTACAGAGCGGCGTCGTTGAGGCGCAGCTTCTCCAGGGCGTCCTTGAGCTCCGGGTAGTCCTCGCCCTCCACCGGGAACAGCCCGCAGAAGACCATGGACACCGCCTCACGATAGCCGGGAAGAGGCTTGGAGGCAGGCCGGGCAGCGTCAGTCAGGGTGTCGCCCACCCGCAGGTCGGACACGTCCTTGATGCCGGTGATGATGTAACCCACCTCACCGGCCCGCAGCGCGTCGGCCTTCGTCATCTCCGGGCTGAAGAAGCCGACCTCCTCCACGTCGCTTTCGCGCTGGTTGGCGAACACACGAATGAAGCGATTGGCCCGAAACTCGCCGTCCACCACGCGCACGAAGGCGATCACCCCACGGTAAACGTCGTAGAGAGAATCGAAAATGAGGGCGCGGGCGGCTCCCTCGGCGTCACCCTTGGGCGGAGGGATGCGTTGCACCACAGCCTCCAGCACCTCATCCACTCCGGCGCCGGTCTTGGCGGAGATGCGCAGGATCTCGTCATACCCGCAGCCGATAAGCGAGACGATCTCCTCCGCCCGCTTGTCCGGCTCCGCCCCCGGCAGGTCGATCTTGTTGAGCACCGGGATGATCTCCAGGTCATTCTCCAGGGCCAGGTAGGTATTGGCCAGCGTCTGCGCCTCGATGCCCTGGCTGGCGTCTACCACCAACAGCACACCCTCGCAGGCGGCCAGCGCCCGCGACACCTCATAGTTGAAGTCCACGTGCCCTGGGGTATCGATGAGGTTGAGTTGGTAGTCGCCCCCATCACGCGCGTGGTACATGGCACGCACCGCCTGAGCTTTGATGGTGATGCCCCGCTCGCGCTCCAGATCCATGCGGTCCAGGAGCTGCTCACGCATCTGGCGCCGGTCCACCGTCTTGGTGATCTCCAGGATGCGATCAGCCAGGGTGGACTTGCCGTGGTCGATGTGGGCGATGATGGAGAAGTTGCGGATGTGGGCAAACTGGGTCATGGTCGGTCAAGTTTACCCCAACCGCACCCGGGACCCGCCGTGGCCCGCCCCCCGTCGCACGGGCGGGAGGGGCGAGAACCTAGTCCACCCGTGCCTCCCCACCCCGTTCGCGCCCGCGGCGGACCAGGCCCAACACCTGCTGCATCTCCGGCAGCCGTAGGAGCCGTGCCGCAGCCGCGTAAACTGCCAGACCCACCAGGTATCCCCCGGCCACGGATGCCAACTGGCCCAGAACCGAGCGGCCCAGCAAATGGTCAAGCCCCCACCAGGCGCCATATCCCGCCGCCGCCAAGGGCAGGCATGCCAGCACCGTCAGCGCCACGCCCTTGGCTATGCCTCTCCCATTGAGAGACCCTATGTCACGGCGCAACAGCCAATACAGCCCTGCGAAGTTGCAGATGGTGACCAGGCTGGTGGCCAGGGTGATGCCGCCCACTCCCAGCGGTCGATAGAACAGCCAATTGAACAGCACGTTGAGCCCCAGGTTGACCACACCCATGATGAGCGGCGGCCAGGTCTTCTGGATACCGTAGAAGCCTCGAGTCAGAAGAGTGTTGGCGCTGACGAAGGCCATGCTGATACAGAAGAAGTACAGAGCCCAGGCGACGGCTTGGGTGTCGGCAGACTCGAAAGCACCGCGCTCGTAGATGAGCCGCACCGTGGGCTCGCCCAGTACCAGGAAGAAGGCCGTGAAGGGCAGCGTGAGAAAGAAGACCTGCCGGATGCCAAAGCCCAGAGTGGAGCGGAACTCCTCCATCTTCCTCTCCGCCCCCAGCCGCGACAGAGACGGCAGCAGCACCGTGCCCAGCGCCACGGCGAAGACGCCTTGTGGCAGCTGAAAGAGCCGAAAGGCCTTGTCGATGACCGTCGGCGCCGCCACGCTGATGTAGCTGGCGAAGATGGTATTCACCAGCCAGTTGAAGTTCACCAACCCCAGGCTCAACACCACCGGCCCCGCCAACAGCCCCACGCGGCGGACCGCCGGGTTCTTCAGATCAAGCGCCAGGCTCCCCGGTTCCCTTTGCCGGACAACGGCGGGGACCTGAACGCCCAACTGGACCAGCGTGCCGGCCACCACCCCCCAGGCAAGGTACGTGACACGGGGGGAGTAGTCCGTGAAAGCAAAGGCCGCGAAGACCACGAAGCCGACAATGACGATGTTCCACAGCAGCGGGCCCACCGCCGGCAGGGCGAAACGGTCGTAGGAGTTGAGAATGCCGGTGCAGATGGCCGAGAGCCCCAGGAGCAACACCAGCGGGAACATGACCCGCGTCAACTCCACCGCCAAAGAGATGGTGGACGCGGTGGCGGTCTCCTGGAAACCCGGCGCCATGATGAACACTACCTGCCGGGCAAAGACCATGCCGGCCAGGCTGACAGCCCCCAGCACCACCGCGGCCAGGAAGGCCACCGTGCCGGCCACTCGCCAGGCCTCCTTCGTATTGCCCTTGACAAGCAGGGCGGAGAAGACCGGGATGAAGGCGGCGCTCAGGGCAGTGTCGGACACCATGGTCCACACCAGGCTGGGCGCCTTGAAGGCGACAGTGAAGGCGCCCATCTCCGGACTCAGGCCCAGCGACCAGGCCATGACCATCTCCCGCACCAACCCCAAGACACGGGACAGAGCCGTGGCCGCCATCAGGAAGGCGGCAATCAAGGCGAGTCGGCGGTGGCTTTCGTTGCCCATGGATTCGGCCTATGCTAAACTCCCTCGGCCCTCAAGGGAAGCCGAGGAAGGAGGTGAATCTTGGCGAACACTCCCCAACAGCGCAAGCGCGTTCGTATCGCCGCACGGCAGCGGATGGAGAACCTGCGCTACAGATCCAGCATCAAGACGCTGTTCAAGCGTTTGAATAGTACGCTCACTGCCGGTGAGGAGGAGGCCGCGGCCACGGTGGCCGCCAAGCTCACCTCGACCATTGACAAAGCAGCGGCCCACAAGGCCATACATAAGAACAACGCGTCTCACAAGAAGGCACGGGTGGCCAGGGCCCTGGCCCAGAAGTGACGCAAAGGGGGCGCCCGCCGGGCGCCTCTTCTGTCTGGAGTCACTCACTCCTCCCGTGGCCCCACCGGCACACGGGCATCCAGTATCCGACCCAGGCACAGCTCAAACACCAGGTCAGGCGGCAAGTTGCTCTTGCCCTTCATCTGAGCATCCGCCTCGGCCAAGGCACCCAAGGCTATGCGCACCGCTTCCGGCGTTACCTCCCGCGCCTGCTGCCAGAGCTTCCGCGCGGCAAAGGGATGCATGCCCAACTCCCGCACCGCCTCCTCTTGGGAGCGTCCCTCCAGTCGCAAGGCAACTGTGCGGGCGAGTTTCTCGAAATGCCACAACACGCGATAGAAGAGCCCCGACGCATCTTCACCTGAAGCGTAGAGCTCTTCCAGGACACTGAAGGCGCGGGCGGCGGCACCGGCGGCGAGCGCGTCCGTGAGAGCGAACACGCTGGCCTCGAGCGTCCGGCTGGAGAGAAGCTCAACATCCTCGGCGATGACAGGCTCGCCGTCCTTGTACGCGGCCAGTTTCTCCACTTCCCGCAACAGCACGTGCTGGTGCTCACCCACACGCTGAACCAAGAGCCGGGCCACCGGCGCCCCCAGCTCCAGATTGACCTTGTGCGCCTGTTTCTGGAGCCACTTGATAAGGTCCTCTTTCTTGGGCGCCCAATACTCCAGCACCGTGCCCGCCGCCTGCACACCCTTGCGCAGGGGATCGGTTGCCGGCAGCTTGTCCGCCACCAATGCCAGACAGGCGTCAGGCGCCGGCGAGCGCAGATAGGCAGCCAACTTCTCCTTGTCCGCCTTGTGCCAGCTCTGTGCTCCATGCACCAGAACCAGGCGGACGCCTCCCAGGAAAGCCAGGGTGTTGGCGGCGGCCACCACCTGCGACGCGTTGCCGGGCTGCGCGTTGAACTCATCGATGTTGAGATCCGTGCCGGATTCCTGGGAGATACGCCGCCGCAGGCGCTTGAGGGCCAGCTCCACTTGGGGCGCGTCATCCCCCATGATGAGGTAGGCCGGTCGAAGCGGCTCTGTCACCTTGCAACCTCCGCCATCAACGGCGACTTCTCCACTACCACGTCCACTCCTTGACCCGCGGGCCGCAGCGCCACCCACCCGCATTCATCCGTGCGAAGCGCAGGGATATGAGCCCGGTCAAGGGACAGCATGGTCTCAGCGTGGGGATGGCCGAAGCGGTTGTCGCGACCCACCGATATCACGGCGAGTCCCAGGCGGAGCTCCTGCAGGAGCTCATCCGATACTGCCCCCTTGCTGCCGTGATGGGCCACGGCCAGAACGTCCACCGCATTCAGCTCCATTGCCTCCAGGTACTGCGCCTCCGCGTCACCGGGCACGAGTATAGCAACGCCTCCCAAGCAGACCTCCACCACAAGAGAGAGCGCGTTGACATCCTCCGAAGCCGTCCCCTCGGCACTGGTGGCACCCATGAATCGCAGCAGTGCACCGTCCACATTCATTTCGGTCCCGCTGGGGGGATGGCCCACCTCCTCCGGCGATACAAGGCTCTTCCGCGCCTCCAGATACGAAACCAGCTCTGCCTCCTCTCCCTTGCCGGCCAACAACCCGCCCTCCGCTGAACCGGGAGAAACGGCCACGTGGGTCACCGTATCCAGAATGGCTCCCACCGCGATGGTCCCGGCCATTTCGCCCAAGCCCCCGAAGTGGTCCTCGTGTGCATGAGAGATGATCACCAGGTCCACGCGATCCACCCCCAGGGCACGGAGTTGGTGGACCAAGCCCTGCTCCGGAGGCCCGGCGTCGATGAGCACCGCGTGGCCGTGCGGGGTGCGCACCAACGTGGCACTCCCCTGTCCCACGTCCAGCACGCGGATCTCACCCCCCGCCGGCCAGGCCAACCGCGCCCGCCAGAGTTCAGCCGCATCGTAGATGCTGACCGCGGGGAAGAAGAGCAACGCACCCCCCAATCCGGCCGCCGCGACCACCGAGAGGCAGACGCCCGCGGAAGGCGGCGCCGGGCGGCCGGCCGCCCGGCGCCGCATCACCAACCACGCCGCGGCCGCCGCCACAGCTGCGGCCGCCAGCGGGCCCACGGCACCTCGGCCCAGCGCAGGAGCCCGGGCGGCGACAGATGCCACGCGGCACGTCCACTCCACAAGCACCGCCGCCGGAAAATTGAAAAGGACCGCACACCACGTGGCAGCGAGCCCACTCAGCGATCCCAGCAGCGCCATCCCGGTCACTAGCGGCACCAGCGGGCCCACGGCCAGGTTGGCCGGAAGCGAGCTGAGCGACGCCTCTCCAAACTGCAGCAGTGAGACAGGCAGCGTAGCAGCGGAAGCGGCCAGGGTGACGGCGGCCGCTTCCGCCAGAAGGGGAGGCAAACGGGACAATCTGGCGGCAATCGGGCCGGCCCAGCACACAATGCCAACCACCGCCGCGAAGGAGAGCTGGAAACCCGGGGACATGATCATGAACGGATTGGAAGCCAAGAGCATGGTGGCCGACATCAGCACCACCTGCCAGGTATCCCGGCGTCTACCACTCAGACGGCACGCCACCAGCAACCCGCCGGCCACACCCGCCCTCACCACCGAGGGGCTTTCGTCTGTCAGGGGAACGAACAGCATCAGGAGAACCAGCGAAAGCACCAGGGCCACCGTCCGCGACAGACGCAGAGCGCGACCCAAGGCCGTCATGAGCACCAGCAACCAGGCGATGTGGGACCCACTGACCGTCAGCAGATGGGCAAGCCCGGCACGGCGGAAGGCTTCCATGGTCCCGTCTGGGATGCCCTGTTTCAGCCCCAGGAGGATGCCCTGAAGAACACCCGCATGGGTGGAGGGGATCCCCAACCTCAGGTTGGCGCACATGCGAAGACGCAGATGATCGATCCACCCGGCGATGCCGCCACGATGACCCGTGAGTTGCACATCCCCAACCGCCGCCGTCAACGTGACCGCTATGCCCTGTCGGCGCAGGTAGGCAGCCTGATCGAATCCCGAGCCACGCGCGATAGGGATACCCACACGTCCCTCCACGCATAGCACGTCACCCCGGCCCGCCCCCAGCTCCGCGGCGACGGCATCTCGCTCCTCCCCCCCGCCGGAAAAGGGAATCGCCACCTGCAGCCACACACCGCCCCCGGCCCAGGGCTGACCGTTCCTACCTGTGACCCGGGCAGGGCCCGACAGATAGCGCCCGCGCTCAACCAAGCCGTCCTGGAGAACCACTTCCACTGCAACCAAGCGCCCCACGCCTTCAGCCATGGGACTGCTGCTCAGCGCCTGCACGCGGAGCGCGCCCAACCCCAACCCCGCCGCCAGCGCGCAGGTGATGACAAGCAGGGGGACCATGTCACCGCGGCGGGGCCCCACGGCCGCCACTACCGCCACCAGAGCCAACGTGAGCCCCGCGCCCAAGGTCAGGGTGAGACGTGACCCCACTCCCAACACGGCCACGGCCAGCCCCACGGTTGCCGCTCCCCACGCGCACCTGGCCAGGCCCGCCCGCCTCAGGATCCAGCCGCCCATCCCCAGACACCGCAACGCCTCCCAGCCTCGCGGGCGCCGCCGCTCCCGCTCCTGCAGACTAGGGAACGACACGATCCTTCAGCTTGGACAGCAGGGAGGGCCCGATGCCCGGCACTTCCTCCAACTCCTCTACCGAGACGAAGGGCCCGTGCTCATCTCGGTAGGCGATGATGGCCGCCGCCAGCGCCGGCCCGATCCCGGGCAGGGCGTCCAACTCCTCCCTTGAGGCGGCACTCAACGACACAGGCCCAGCGTTCTGAGCCGGCCGGTCCCCAGGGGCCGCCGGCACCATGCCGGACGCCGTCTCCCCCACGCGCGGCACGTGTACGCTGGCCCCGTCCGCCACCACGGCCGCCAGCGCCAACGTCTCACTGTCCGCATCCGCCTCCAGCCCGCCTGCCGCCTCCAGTACCTGGAACAGACGCGCTCCTCGCTCCACCCGATGCACACCAGGGTTGCGCACGGCGCCACTCACCTGGACGTAGATCAGTGGAAGCGTGCTGCTGGTGGTGGAGGACACGTCCCACGACAGGCCGCCCGCAATCCCGCCAACGCCCGGGTCCCCTGAGCCCTGAGCGCTGACGGCCGGCACCAGCACGCCCTCCCGCCCCGGGTACGAAGCCAAGCCCCAAAGCCCAACGGCCACCACCACGGCAGCCGCGAGCACGTACAGAATCAGCTGAAGGCGACGGGGCTTCATGGCCGGAGCGTACACGCGCGCCGCCGCCACGCACATCCGGCTTTGGTTGGAGCTTGGCCCGACAACAAGCCCAGAACGCCCCGGGGGGGGCGGAGCTGTAGGCTCCGCCCCCCCCGGGGCTCAACTGCGGGGCGCGCGACGCAACGGCATCGCGCGCCACCCCCTAGTAAGCCTCGACGAACAGCTCGAAGTACTTCTGCTGCTGTGCACAGGCCGGGCACACCTTCGGCGCCTCCGGGCCCTCGTGGACGTAGCCGCAGTTGTCACATTTCCAGCGGACCGGCTCATCACGCTTGAAGACAAGCCCCTTCTGCACGTTCTCCAGCAGTCTGCGATAGCGGCGCTCGTGCCAGCTCTCCACCTTGGATATGTTGCGGAAAGTGGCAGCCGCCTTCTTGAATCCCTCGCGCTCGGCGATCTCGGAAAAGCCCGGGTAGAGAGCCGACCACTCCTCCTTCTCCCCCTCCGCCGCCGCCAGCAGGTTCTCCTCGGTTGTGCCCGCCGGGCCGGCCGGGTACAGGCCGTCAAAGGCTACCATCCCCCCGGCGAGCAGCTTGAAGAACACCTTGGCGTGTTCCTTCTCATTGTCGGCCGTCTCCCGGAAGAGCTGCGCGATCTGCAGGTACCCCTCTCCCTCCGCGATGTCGGCGTAGTATGTGTAACGATTGCGCGCCTGGGCTTCCCCGGCAAACGCGCGCATGAGGTTTTTCTCGGTCTCAGAACCCTTCAGCTCCATTTACTCAACTCCTTTCCTTACCACAGGATCTCCCTACGGTGCGGACCACGTGTTTCGGGGCGGTTTCGCTCTATCCACGGCGATTTCCCGTCCCCGGTAGCGCTTGCCATTCATCTCGGCGATCACCCTCTCGGCCGCCTCCGCCTTCACTTCCAGGAAGGAGTAGCGGGCAAGCACGTCAGCGCGCCCCAGCTCAGCTTCCGGCACACCGCTCATCTGCTCCACCAAGCGCAGCAACTGCTGCTGATTGACACCGGCCTGACGCCCAAGGGAGATGAAAAGACGGGCCACGCCACTCTCCCCTTCCTCTGCCGTCGCCAAAGGCGCAGGCAATGCGGGTGTGGCGACGAACAGGCGCTGCAGCAGCACGGCGATCACGTCGCCGGCGTCCCGGTCCTGCAACAGCCGCTCGGCGAGAGCCCGGTGTACGGCCGATACCTCCGACTCCGCGCGCAGCCACCCGCTCACCGCTTCCAGAACTCCCTGAGCAAAGGCCACCAGACGCTCTTCGTCCGGCGTGAGCGGCTCCCGTTCCATGACCGCCGGCTCTTCCCCGGCCACGGCTCCCTGCGCCGTCGCCGCGCGCAGACCATTCACGGCCAGCTGGCGTCTGGCCTCATCCAGGCGCGCGGCGACCTCCAAGCGACGGCGTCGGGCCGCTTCTTCCCGTTCGACTTCCGGCCCCATGGCAGCCGCCTCAGGCTGGGTTTCGTCGGCGAAGACCTGCTGGTAGATCGACTCCCTGACGGATTCGCGAGCCAGCCTCTCCGATTCCCGCGCGGCGTCCTCCGGGTCGATCCGCTCTATCTTGCGCGCCACGTCTCTCCGGATATGCCGCCGGGCCACTCTCTCCGCTTCGGTCAGTCCATCGTCACGTGCCCCCTCGCGCCGTCGCCTGCCTTTGGCCGGTCCGGTCTTCTCCGGCTCCTCGGCGGCTTCCCCTTCAGCGGCAACCTCAGCTTCGGCCTCTTCGGACTCAGGCGGATGCGTTTCTGACGAGGCCGCTTCTGATAGCGTTGGCTGCTCGGGCATCTGGGGCCCGGGCGACGCGGGCACGTCAGGCTGCAGCGGCACCACATCGGGTACCGCCACCTCCACGGCCTCCGCCTCGGCAACCACAGGGGCGGCAGGAGCCTCGCCCGGCTCTTCCGGCTGCATGTGCGTGAGCGCAGCCGTGTTCGGCGTCGGCACCGGGGCGGTGACTTGCGTCGTGAGCGCCGGTTCCTGCACCGGTGGCACGCACGTCTCCCGGGACAGCCGCACCAGATCCCAATACTCGGCAGGAGTCACGAGGATAGTGCCCGAGCCTTCGCCGGCAGGCAGCCACGATCCCGGTTCCAGCGGCAGATGATACGAGACCAGCAATCGCTGCTGGGACCCGCGGCCACCACCGTCTCCCCCGCTCTCCTCGGCGGGCACGGCCACGTAGCTTCTCTCTTCCTCAACGCGGCAACCCTGAACGCCGCGCCACGCCAGCCCTTCCTGGACCCAGCGCCGCCACACCATGGAGCGGACGAGCACCACCGTCTCGCGCCCCTCCGCCCGATCATGAGCGCGCAATGCGGACAGCAGATCCAGCTTCTCGTCCTCTGCCACTTCCAGAATGCTATCCCTGAGTTGTGCCCACTCCAGGGGAGTGGTCGACACCGCCGCTCCCTGCTCGGAGATACACAGGGAGCGCGCCAGAAGCTGGAGGCGCTCCGTGGGCTGCGCCGCGCTGATCATACGTTGCGCCGAGGGCGGCACCAGGGCGGCCAGTCGCTCCAGGGTCGCCTCCGCCTCCAGCTGCAACATGAGGTCCGCCTCCAGCACGGCGACAAAAGCAACCGTCTGCAGTGATAGAGCCCCCCGCTGGACCAGGTCGAGCACACGAGCCGGCGTACCCACGGCCACCACTGCCCCCTTGCGCAACGCGGCCCCGATGCGATCCCTCCGTAGACCGGGCTGCACGGCCAACACCGCCGACTCCGTCCAGCCGCCCACGCGCGCGACCTCCGCGGCGGTTTCCACTACGGTGTCCGGCGTGAGCACCAACAGCACCGCCTGCAGACCGGTTTGCTCACGGTCCACTCTGTCCACCGCCATCATGGCGGCCAGAGCCGTCCGCCCCGTGCCGGAAGGTGCCAGCATCAACACATTCTCCCCGCGGACAAGCCCCGGGAGCGCCAAACGCTGAGCGGCGCTCAGGCGCTCGAAACCCCTCTCGGCCAATTGTGTCTCGTCTAAGCGCGTCAAAGCGAAGTCACCGAACCGCGACCCGCCCGCGCCCTCCTCAGCCTGCTGCTCAGGCTTCTCCACCCGCAGCCTCCTTCCCATTCAGGGCCCTTTGCAGGAAGTCCCCGATCGTTCGCTCGATGAGGGCCTGCCTTCCGCCAAAGAGATGGTCGGCGCCGTCGAGCACCGTCATCTCCGCCGACAGCCCTCGTTCCTTCAGAAAAGCCTCCACTCTGCCCGGCAGCGCAATCTGGTCCTCCGTCCCACACAGGGCCAGGACCGGCCCTTCGTATTCGCCGATGCGCGAGAATACGAACGGCTCCAGCGTCTCAAACACCAGAGGGAACGCCACCAGGATCAGCGCCGCGGGCTTGAGCTCCACGGCTGCCAGCATTGACATACTGGCCCCAAAGGAGTAGCCGGCCAACACCAACGGCCACGAGCCCACCCGAGTGCCCAGGAACGCGGCGGCAGCCATCACATCGCGGGCTTCGTCCGTGCCGTGAAAGAGACCTTCACTGCGGCCCACGCCACGGAAGTTGAAGCGCAACGTGGCCAGCCCCGCCTCCCGGCAGCCCTTGGCCGCGTGGTGCACCACGGGCAGAGTCATGGAGCCGCCGTACAAGGGATGGGCGTGTGACACCACCGCACCTCCCGGCACGGCTCCGCCCTCCACCGCTCCGGGATCCGGGGCCTCCAAGATCCCCTCCAGCCGGTGCGGCCCGGGCACCCAGACCTCTTCTCTCACCCTCACTCCCTCATGTTGACGAACTGGAGCGGAACATCCAGCTCCGCCTCACGCACCAGGGAGATGACAGCCTGGAGGTCGTCGCGATTCTTGCCCGTCACCCGCACTTCGTCTCCCTGCATGGAGGACTGCACCTTGAGCCGGCTGTCCTTGACCATCTTCACGATCTTGCGGGCCACGTCCTCCGGCACACCGGTGGCAACCGACACCTCCTGCCGCATCTTGTCCCCGCCGGCCCGCTCGGGCTTGGAGAAGGTGAAGGCCTTGGCATCGATGCCGCGACGGACCGCCTTGGCCAGCAGCAGCTCGCGCAGCGCCTGCAGCTTCATCTCATCTTCGGTGAGAAAGCGCACCTTGCCTTCCTTGCGATCAAGCTCCACCAGAGTGGACGATCCGCGGAAGTCATAGCGGGTGGCGACTTCCTTCTTCACCTGGTTGACCGCATTGTCCATCTCCTGCATGTCCACCCGGCTGACAATGTCGAACGAAGGCACCCGTCACCCTTCCTCTCCCGGCCCGCCGGAAGTTCCCGGGCCGCCGTTCATACGGAAACGCACCACACACCGCTCATTGCCCTGCATGAGGCTCTCTATGATCTCATGCTCGAAAGCTGCTCCCAGTCCTTTGCGCACGCCGTCGCGGAACGCCGCGCAGCCGCAACGGTACTGCCCCTGCAGGCCGGCCCGCTTGACCTGCTGAAACGCCCGGCACTCCGTGCCCACCCATTGCCCTGTGCCACCCGAGAAGCAGAACGTCCCTGCCTGGTACATGCCATCGGGGAAGAAGAGCTGCCATAGAAGGCGAAAGGTCCGTTCCAGATCCGGCGTGGTCACCGGCACAGCCAACAGGCCGCGGCGGCGCAACTGCAGAACCGCTCCGCGGGCGGCACGCTCAATGGCCTGCAGATTGATGATGTTGGCTTCCTCCACGCCCCAGCGCACAGCCACCGCCGCGTACCAGTGCGCGTCGTGTAACCACCAGTTCGTCTGCGCGAAGTCCCTTTCCTCTGCGGCCGAAAGCCCGGTCTGGAAGGCATGGGTCATGCCGGCTACTCCTCGCGATCCCTTTGAGCCTGCATGCTACACGCTATTTCAGGCCCGGGTCGCATCCTTTGTGCCGCGAGGAGCAAGGGCAGGATGCCGACCCGCATCTGCAGCGTGCGCCGCAACGCCCACCGTACGCCGATGATCCGCCGCCAGCGAGGCCAGGAGCGCAGCCCCGGTCAGTATCCCGCTCAGTAGGGCTGCTTCTCCAGTAGCGGGGCGATCATCTGCTCTTCGATGTGAATGTGGCGGCGCACGTCTGTCTCCAAATCCCGCAGGCGCGCGTAGAGATCCCTGAGACGTTTCGCTTTGAGGTCGCTGCCGTCCGTCCCCGGCGGCAGGCTCCCACCGCATGGCTGAGCGTCTCAGAAGGAGCGATGTCGGTGCTTGCGTCTATCCGGATATACGGATATCCTGTACTCTATGATGCCGGCGGCACAGACGGCCGGCCCGCTTCACTCGAAAGGAGCGAGATGACCCGCGGACCATCAGAACTGTTCAAAGCGCTTTCGGATCAGACCCGCTTGGACATGCTTGCGCTCCTGCTCGAGCGCGGGGAACTGTGCGTCTGCGACTTCGAGCAGGCGCTCCAGATCGGGCAGTCCAAGGCCTCACGCCACCTTCGCTATCTGGTCAACGCAGGCCTCCTCACCGACCACCGGGAAGGTATCTGGATGCACTACGCCCTGCGCCGGGATCTGGGCGAGGAGCAGTCAGCCGTCCTGCGCGCCGTGCCCGGCTTGTTGGGAGAGACTCACCTGCTGCAGCTTCGGCGTTCGCTGGAGCAGTGGCTGAAGCAGAAGAAGGAGACGCCAGGCACGTGCGGGCAGAGCCAGAGCGGGCGCCCCTGCCTGGCCGCCGGTGATTGAGGAAGGGACCTGCGTCGTATCGAAACGTTCGATGATGCGCTAGAGAGGGGAACCGTCATGAGGATGTTGGAGGAGTTCTTTTCGGAATACAGCGCCAAGCTCGACGAGATTGATGAGTTGTACGGCCGCAAGCGGCTCATCGATGAGAAGACCTATCAATTCATCTGCTTCGCTCTTTCCATCAAGGCTCGTTCCAAGCCCTGCGTCCTCAAGCATTTCAAGGGCGCCCTGGAGGCCGGGGCCTCCGTACAGGAGTTGGCATACATCCTGGCGCTGGTCATGCGCGAAGCGGCGGGGGCGGACGACTGCTGGACGCACGACGTCATCGACGATTGGCGAGAAATCATCGCCGGCAATGTGGTGTGCAGCTGCGAGAAGTAGGAGGCAGTTGCACTGGGATGGCTGAGAAGTCGGGCCGGCAGAAGAGAAGGCTGCGATGACGGACTGGAAGAAGGAATGGAAGCCGCTGTTCTGGGTGGTGATAGGCTTCCTGGCTTTCTACTTCCTGCCGCTGAGCTGGCCCCGCTTCGATGCGGCGGTTACGGAGTCGCTGGCCCTGGCCAGCTGGTACGCCCAGGAGCACGTCATCCTCTGCCTGCTGCCGGCCCTTTTCATCGCCGGCGCCATCGGCGTCTTCATCAGCCAGACCTCGGTCATGAAGTACTTGGGACCGGGGGCCAACAAGATCCTGGCCTACGGAGTGGCATCGGTCTCGGGAACCATCCTGGCCGTGTGCTCCTGCACCGTCCTCCCGCTCTTCGCGGGCATCAAGCGCATGGGGGCCGGCCTGGGGCCGGCCACCGCCTTCCTCTACTCGGGCCCGACCATCAACGTGCTGGCCATCATCCTCACCGCGCGCATCCTGGGCCCGGAACTGGGCGTGGCCCGAGCGGTGGGCGCCGTTGTCTTCAGCATCGTCATCGGCCTCTTGATGCACATCATCTTCCTGAAAGAAGAACGGGAAAAGGCGGAGGCAGCCAAGATGGCCGTGGTTCCCGAGGTGCCGCGCCCGCTGTGGCAGAACGTGCTCTTCTTTGCGTCCATGATCGCCATCCTGGTCTTCGCCAATTGGGGCCGGCCGGGCGATGTGGCCGGCCTCTGGTACGCCGTGTGGTCGGCCAAGTGGACCCTGACCGCGGCGTCCGCCGTGGCGCTGGCGTTCGTGATGATCTTCCTCTTGGGCTTCGCCTGGTGGAAGGTGCTTGCGGCGGCAGTGCTTCCCGTGGTGTTCGCCGTCACCCTTCCCGATTACCCCCAGGTGGCTTTCGTGTCGGGTGTGATCGGGCTGGCCGTCATCACCAGCACGAGCAAGGGCGAGGGCGGCGATTGGTTCGAGTCGTCCTGGGGCTTCGCCAAGCAGATCCTGCCCCTGCTGCTCATAGGCGTGTTGGTGGCAGGCCTACTGCTGGGACGCCCGGGAGAGGAAGGTCTCATCCCCTCGCAGTGGGTGAGCGCCGCGGTGGGCGGCAACTCGCTGCTGTCCAACTTCCTGGCCTCCGTCGCCGGCGCCTTCATGTACTTTGCCACCCTCACCGAAGTTCCCATCGTGCAGGGACTGATCGGCTCCGGTATGGGCCAAGGTCCGGCGCTGGCGCTGCTGCTGGCCGGCCCCGCGCTCAGCCTGCCCAGCATGCTGGTGCTCCGCGGCATCATGGGGACCAAGAAGACCATCGTGTTCATCTCGCTGGTGGTGGTAATGGCCACCATCACCGGGCTCATTTTCGGGGCGGTAGCGGGCTGACCGGCTGTCGCCCCTCGACACGCAGCAGGGAGGACGCGTCCGATGAAAGTGCAGATCTTGGGGACCGGCTGCCCCAAATGCCATAAGCTGGAGGCCAACACGCTGAAAGCAGTCAAGCAGATGGGCCTCGACATCGAGGTGGTGAAAGTCACCGACCTCAACGCCATCATGAATTTCGGCGTGATGATGACACCGGCGCTGGCGGTGGACGGTCAGGTGAAGACCGTGGGCAAGGTGCCCGACGTGGCGGAGATCACCAGTATCCTGGCCACCGAGGCCGCCGCCAGAGATACCTGCGGAGACGGCCGGCCTATTCCTTAATGATCAGAACCGGGCACCGGGCCGCGTGCAGCACCTGAGAGCTGACCGAACCCAGCGCCAGGCTCTCAAACCCGCCCAGCCCACGCGCCCCCAGTATGATCATGCCGCACTCGCCGGTGGCCTCAGCCTCCTCGACGATGGCCTTGGCCGGCGAGTCGTGCTCCAAGAGCTGCTCGTAAACCTTGGCCTCGGGGTTGGTGAGCTGGGCGCGGATTCGATCGCCCACCTCGCTCAGCAGCCGTTCGGCCTCTGTCACGTCGGCCCTGGAGGAGTACGCACCGTACGGGTGAGCGCGGGAGTACGCCGCCTTCTCCACCTGCGGGTGAATCACCGTCACCACCTCCAGCGTGCACCTGCCCATGTGGTTGCAGAGGTTGACGGCCATGGCCTCTGCAGACCGGGCGGATGCGGACCCATCGGTGGCAAGCAGAATTCGTTGGTTCATGCCGATTCTCCTCCGTCGAGAGTTGACGAGCGCATGATAGCGCGGCGTAGCCCTGTTGCGGCAGTGACGCTGAGCATGCCCAGCGCTCCGAAATCCGCTGTGAAGGTATCCCCGGGACGAACCGCGACCGGCGGGGTCATGCTGCCTGAGAGCACAATGTCGCCCGCACGCAGCATGCCACCCGCCTCTGTCAGCTTGTCCGCCAACCAGGCCACCGCCAAACAGGGGTCCCCCATCACGGACTCGGCCTGCCCACATGCCACCACTTCCTCGCCACGAGAAAGCGCCACCTGGAGACTTCTGAGGTCTACTTCACTCGGGGACGGGCCGGAGGCCGCCAGCACGAAAGCGGCGCTTGACCCGTTCCCGGCGATCACCCCCGCGAGCGAGGGCGGCCCGGCATCCGCCCGGGACTCACCTCCGGCTCCGGGCCCTGCTGAGGGCGAAGCGGGTGGCCGCACCTCGCCTACGAGCTCGAACGCGGCGTAGAGACGGCTGGTGGCAGCCTGCACCTCCCGCGCTCCCACGCCGGAGCCACGCACCTCCGCCCTCAACTCGAAGGCCACCTCACACTCCAGCAGGGGCCGCGCAAGGCACGATACATCGATCACGCCCCCCGGCGGCAGCCGGGTACCGGCAAACAGCACGCCGTAGAAGGGCTCGTCCGTCCCCAGCCACACACGCACCGGCGCACTGGTGGCCCCTATCTTCCAACCGGCCACCCTCTCTCCGGCGGCCACCCGTTCGGCCACCAGCCTCCGCTGTGCCGCGTATGCCTCCCGCGTGTGACTCAGGCCACCGCCTCCAACAGGGCCTTGGCAACCGCCGTGGGGTCGATGAAGAGAAGCTCGTGACCACCAGGGATCTCGATGACGCGGCACTCCCCCAGGGCCTGCACCATGCCCTGGAACGCTCCAGGCGGGAGCGAGGCATCATCGCGGCAGAAGACCACCGTCTTGGGCACGTTCACCTGCGCGAAGGCGCGCGCATTGATGGGCGTGGTGAACAGCGCCAACGGTTGCGGGCTCAATCTGGCCAGCAGCGCATCCTGAGCCTCCTTTGAGTCGCCGGGCATGAGCTGGTCGCGCACGAACTCCTCAATGACCGGCACGCAGTTGTCCGGCGAAGCCTGCGCCGCCACCGTCATGCCCTGGGAGGCCTCGGGGGGCACTAGGTCGAACTGGCAGGTGCCGTCGGGCAGGATGAAGGCGTTGAGGAAGACGATACGCTTGAGTTTCTCCGGCACGCGCGCGGCCACCGTCTGCAGGACAAACCCAGCTGAGGAATGCCCCACCAGCACCACCGGCTCCGATTGCGCCGCCAGCACAGTCGCCAGAGAATCGATGATAGCGTCGAAGGTCACCTTTGCCCGGTCGTCTCCGGGAGCCATGCCTGCCAACGTAGGCGCCAGCGCCTTGTGACCGGCTGCCTCCAGCTCCTTGACCACCCCGTCCCACACCCAGCCACCGTGCCAGGCACCGTGTACCAGTACGAAGGTCTCCGGCATATCCCCTCCTTTGGGCCGCGAATCCACTGCCCACCTCATAGGCGTTGAGAGCGCCCCCCCCGCGACAGCCGCGCTCTCAACCACGCGTTCCTTCCAGGAGGCTACTCGTCAGTCTTGACGATCATGACCGGGCAGTGCGCTCCATGCACGACACTGTTGCTGACCGATCCCAGGGCCAGCCGGCGAAAGCCGCCCATCCCGCGGCTGCCCATAACGATGAGACTACAGGTCCCATCCGCATGCGCCTCCTCCATGATCGCTTCAGCCGGGGAGGGAGACTCCAGCACTTTCCCCACGACATTCACCTTCGCAGATTCCACCTGCGCCTTCACGCGTGCTGTAGCGTCTGCCACCAGCTTGTCCGCTCCCATGCGCTGGTCGAGCGTGCAGGCCACGTAGTTGACCTGCTTCACCTGCACCACATTCTCCAAAGAGACGTCGCCATAGAGGCAGGACATGGGAATGACGTGCACCACCTTGACCGTGGCACTTCCCATGACTCCGGCCAGTTCCGCCGCCATGGACTCGGCAGCCTGCGCTCCCGGTGAGCCGTCGGTCGGGACAAGGATCGTCTGTGGAATCATAATCCTCCCTTCACTCTGGACCTCATCACCAGCCTACATTACGCCGGCTCCTCAGGCACCCCTGAGCGGTCTTCCCCTGCGCGAGGAGACGCCCTTCGCGCGCGCCGACGCCCGGGCAAAGTCGATGAACCCCCTCTCCGCGTCCACCGACAGCAGCCGCACCCTGAGACAATCCCCCACGTCCACTTCCGGGAATCCATCGGTCAACCTGCCCTCTACCGGCACGGTCAGCAGCCGCACCCAGGTGCCTTTGGTAGCGGCGCCCGTCACCAAAGCGTCGAACTCCTCGCCAATGCGAGACTCCAGGAGCAGCGCCGCCGCCGCCTTCAAGGCCGTCCGCTCCACCTTGTTCACCGCGTTCTCCTGCCGCGTACAGTGCTCGGCCAGCACCCCCAGCTCCTCCACGGTGTAGGGCCAAGGCCGTTTCCCCAAAGCTGCCTTGAGAAGCCGCTGCGTGATCAGATCAACGTAGCGACGATTGGGCGCCGTGGAGTGCACGTAGTCTTTCGCGGCCAGACCGAAGTGCCCGGGAGGATCTTCTCCCGGAGGCTCAGCCACATACTCGCCGGGTCCCAACAGCTTGATGACGGACAACGAAAGATCGGGGAAGCGCAGGGGGTCCTCCCGTTTCTCCAACGCCAGAAAGGCCTCCAGCGCACGAGCATCAGGTTCTTCCGGCAGCAATTGCCCCTGCTCAGCAGCGAGCTGAACTATCCTGTTCCAGCGCCGCGGGCTGCGCACCACCCGCCGGATAACGGGGTACCCAACTGCGGAGAGATAGCGGGCGGCAACACCATTGGCGGCAATCATGAGGTCCTGGATGATGTCCTTGGCCCGGTTCCTACCCTCCGCCCGCAACTCGCAAACGGTGTCTCCCTCGAAAACGGGCCGGGCTTCGATGGTCTGGAGATCCAGCGCTCCCCGCGCACGGCGCAGGTCCCTCATGGCCCGGGCGGCGCGATCCTGAAGGCGCAAAGTCTCCGCCAGCCCGTCAACGGACGCCACCGCCTCCGGCGCCGGTCCCTCCCCCACCAGCCAGGCCCCCAGCGTCTCGTAAGCGAGCTTGGCCCGACTGCGCACCTTCGCCTCGTAGACGTCGGAGCCCTCGATCTCCCCGTCCTCCCCCACCACCATCTCCGTGACCACTGCCGGGCGCTCCTCGCCGGGATTGAGCGAGGTCATGTCAGTGGAGAGCTCCTCCGGCAGCATGGGAAACACCTGTGCAGGGGTGTAGACGGTGGTGGTGTTGTGGCGAGCGTGGCCGTCGATGGCAGAACCATCCCTGACCAGCGCATCCACATCGGCTACCGCCACCAGGATCCTGGCCCGGCCTCCCGGCAGAACCTCCGCCACCGTGAGCTGGTCCAGGTCCTTGGAGTCATGGTTGTCGAGCGAGGCCCAGGCAAGAGCCGTGAGATCCCGTCCCTGCCCGCCCATGCTCGCGCCCGACGAGCGCAGACCTTGCACCTCGGCCAGAGCCGCGGCGGCGAAGTCGGGGAGGAGTTCCCGCTCCAGCATGGCCCTGCGGGCGATGTCTCGCAGAATCTCCCGATGTTGACGGTCGTGAATGTCCATGTCACCTCTGGTCCACGCTGGACTACGGATCCATGCCACCGATGGTATCCGTGAGGCCCTCCCACTCCTCGTAGAGCATCAGCAGTTCGTCGGCCACGCGCGCCGCTTCCTGCGTGGCGTCCAACAGCACCTGATAGTCCGAGGCGTTGCCTGGGTCGCTCAGAGTAACGGCGAGGTGGCGCTGGCGTTCCTCCAATTCCAGGATGCGCTTCTCCGCCTGACGGTACCGGCGGTTGATCTCCTTGCGCTCCTTGTAGCCCACCCCCGGCGAGGGGGGATGGCGCTCGACCGGGCCGGGAGCCGCCGCTGCCTGCCGCCGGTCACCGTCACCCGCGGCGGCGCGGCCGGTGGACGCGCCCGCGCTCCCCACGGCCGTCTTGGCCTCAGTCGCCCCGCGTCGGCCCTTCTTCCACTGGTAGTACTCCCAATCGCCCAGGTAGTGTGTCAGCCTTCCCGCCTCCACTTCCACCACCTGGGTAGCGATGGCGTTGATGAGGCGGCGGTCATGGCTGATGAAGACAATGGAGCCCTCGAACTGCCGAAGCGCCTCGGTGAGGACATCGCGCGAGGCCATGTCCAAGTGGTTGGTGGGTTCGTCCAGCAGGAGTAGGCCGGCCGGATCCAGCAACATGCGGGCCAAGGCCAGCCGTGCCTTCTCCCCTCCGGAGAGGACGGAGACCCTCTTGTCCACGTCATCGCCGGTGAAGAGGAAGGCGCCCAGGTAGCCCCGCAGGCGGGCGGCGTCCCCGCTGCGCGACCGGGCCTCCATGGTCTGCAGCACCGTCATCTCCGGATCCAGCACCTCCAGTTGGTGCTGAGCGTAGTACTCGCGCCCTACCATGTGGCCCAGACGAACGCTGCCGCCATCGGGCGCGATCACACCGGCCAGCATCTTGAGCAGCGTGGACTTGCCGGAGCCGTTGGGCCCCACCAGCGCGATCTTGTCCCCGCGCTCGATGGTGACATCCAGCCGCTTGTACACCACGTTGTCCCCGTAGGCCTTGCGCACGCCTTTGATCTCCGCCACCTCCCGCCCCGTGCGGCCCGGCTGCGGGAAGCGAAAGGTGATAGCGGGGCGATCCAGTTCGGGCACGGAGATGCGCTCCAGCTTCTCCAGTTGCCGGACGCGCTGTTGCACCTGCTTGGCTTTGCGGTTCTTGGCCCGGAAGCGGCGGATGAAGGTCTCGGCCTGGTCTATCTCTCGCTGCTGGTTGCGGGCGGCGCTCACCAGTGTCTCGTAACGCTGACGCTTCTCCGTCTCGAAGTGATCGTAGTCGCCGGCGTAGAGATCCAACGTGCCCCGGTCCAGCTCCACGATGTGGGTGACCATGCGGTTCAGGAAGTAGCGGTCGTGGCTGATGATGACCAGAGACCCGGGCCAGTCCATCAGGAACTCCTCCAGCCACAGCAGGCTCTCCAGGTCCAGGTGGTTGGTGGGCTCATCCAGCAACAGCAGCTCCGGTTGCTCCAACAACAGCCGGGCCAGCGCCACACGCATGCGCCAGCCGCCCGACAGCTCGTAGATGGGGCGACCGAAATCCTCCTCCTTGAAAGCCATGCCAGGCAGCACCGCCTGGGCGCGCGCCTCCACTTCAAAGCCATGCGCCGCCTCAAAGGCATGCTGCATGTCACCCATCTCGCGCAGCAGGGCGTGCGCCGCCTCATGCTGGGCCACAGCCAGCTGCTCGCCCAATTCCTTCAGCCGCACCTCCATGTCCAGCACCGCCCGGTAGGAGATCAGCACCTCCTCCATCACCGAATGCCCGGCCAGCTCCTCGATCTCCTGCGGCAGGAAACCGATGCGCAGGTCCTTGCGCCCACTGATCTCCCCTCCGTCCAGAGACAGCTCGCCGCAGATGAGACGGAGCAGCGTGGTCTTACCGGCGCCGTTGGGCCCCACCAGCCCCATGCGCATGCCCGGTTTGATGTGCAGCGAGGCGCGATCCAGGATGACCTGGTCGCCAAAGGATTTGGAGAGGTCGGTGAGGTGCAGCACTGCCTACACCGGCTCCACCCGCGCCAGCAGGGCGCGCCAGGGCGGGAAGCCGGTGACGGGATCGCATGCAGACGCGGCATATTCGGTTATCTCGTTGATGTTGGCCTCTTCCCAACCGTGCAGAGCACGGATGACGCGCGGGTCCAAAGCGCTGCTGAGGGCCACCGTAACGGTGATGGAGCCCCGCGGCGTGGTGAGACGGACGGGCGCCCCCTCCACCAGCCTCAAGGCCGCGGCCGTCTCCGGGTGCACCTCCACCACGGGCTTCGGCGCCAAGCGCCGCAGCGAGGCCAGATTGCGGCCCCGCGAGCTCACATAGGCGATATGACGGGCACCGGTGCCGAGGACCAGTGGGAACTCCTCCATCAGCTCCGGCCGGGCGAAGGGGCTCTCCGTGGGCTCCAGAAACACGGGGACGCCGCTGTACCCGGCTTCGGCCATGCGCGGTGAGAACAACTCCACCTTCCGCGAGGGGGTCTGAAAGCCCTGCCGCTCGTAGGTGCGGTAGGCAGGATCGCGATAGCGCAGACCCTCCGGCATGTCCGCCACTTGGCGCGCCGTCACCCCCAGGCGACTCAGGCGGAAATCGAGCGCCGCCTCCTCGTCCACCCAGGGCCAGCGTTCGCCCAGGCCCACGGCCTGGGCAACTCGCCGGAAGACTTCCCAGTCTGAGAGCGGCCCCTGGGGCGACACTGCCCGGGCCGATACCAACAGGCGCGGCTCAGTGGAGAACTCGAAGCGATCGAAGACCTCCCAGCGCTCCAACGGCGAGGCGGCTGGCAGCACCACATGCGCCCGGCGGGTGGTAGCGGTCCGAAAATGGTCCACGGCCACCAGCAGATCAAGTGCTTCCAGTGCCCGCGCCACCCGCGGCGACCCCGGCCAGGTGAGCGGCGGATTGCTGCAGGTCACTACCAGCGCACGCAGTGGATAGGGTCGATCCTCCAGCACGGCATCCGCATAGAGATTGGCCTGAGCCGCGTCACTCAGGAGCACGTAGAGCGGCAGCGTATCCGCGCCGATGGGATCGGCGGCCGGTTTGGCCTTCCCAGCACCCACGCCGGCCAGGGGCGAACGGGGGCGCAGCAGCCCGCCGCCGGGGATATCGAGATTCCCGGTCAGCGCCTGCAGCGCGGCCACGCCCCGCAACCCCTGCAGCCCACCCACGTGCAGCTCCGCGGCCAGACCCTGGGCCA
>Ga0123329_1001078_pt1 | contig 26365 bp, 27 predicted proteins | sample BioC12SIPDNA_FD_89703 | JGI IMG/M metagenome (GOLD analysis project Ga0123329, IMG submission 89703) | Anaerobic biogas reactor microbial communites from Washington, USA - Biogas_R1_B C12 SIP DNA | ecosystem: Engineered > Bioreactor > Anaerobic > Unclassified | place: Washington, USA | collected...
CCGGTGGCCACGGCCAGCACGCCCACCAGGAGGTTCATGGTGCGGTAGCCCAAGCCGTTCAGCATGACATTGAACAAGGGCACCACCAGCGCCGCCGACGAGCCGAACACCAGGTTGACGATGCCGGACACCAGTCCGCGCCGCTGGGGGAACCAACGCTGCACTACAGTCAGCGCCGGCATGTAGGTGAAGCAGGAGGCGGCGCCGTTGAGAAAGCCCCAGGCATAGACCATGCCCATGTTGTCCGCGAAGGCCAGGACCAGGCAGGCGAGCCCGCACAACACCCCGCCGATGGCCATCATGAGCCGCGGCCCCACTCTCTCCTGCCAGCGGCCCACCAGGAACATGAAGATGCCGAGGGAAGCCAGGACAAAGAACATGATGGACCCGGTGGCCCCTTGACCTACGCCGAAGGTCTCACGCCAGTAGGGGCCCATGACCCCCGTGTACCCGAAAGCCAGCGCGCCCGGCCAGAACATGGCCAGGGCCCCTCCCGCCACGGCCCACGGGCCCTGGCTGCCCTTACGCATCAATCCACCCCCGTACTCTCAATAATCCCGCTATTCATGCGTCCCGCAGCAACTGTTCCGTGCCCCGGTCGCCGCGGCCGACGTTGGTCACGTCGGGCCTTTCACTCCTGCGCAGCCTCCTTGGCTCCGCTCTCTTCCTCCTGTTCGCTCAACGCCCTCAGGATCTCCCGTAGCTCCAGAACCTTGGTGCTCAGCGCGGACACCTCGCCTGCCAGCCGTCCGCCCGCCTGAGATACCCGTGACGCTTCTTCCTCCGAGAACTCGTCCTCCTGGATGAGCTCTTCGATCTCGTCCAGGTAGAAGAATGCCTCGTCCAGCTTGAGTTTCACCTTGTCCAGGTTTGCGATGATCCTTTCCACGCCTCCCCTCCAGTGCCTTGTGCCCCTGCCTCCGCAGCCTGATCCTTTCTACCATACTTCAACCACACGCGGCCCGGCCCCGCAAGAAGCCGAGCGCGACCGACCCACCGCGCATAGAATAGGGTCAACCGACAGTTCTCACTCGCATCCAGGAGGCGGCGACGGCCATGGTGAAGCGCACCGTCGAGATCAGCGCCCCGGCCGGGTCCAGTGTGACCGGCGTGGTGACCAACCCGGAGCAATGCCGCCCAGGGGTGACTCCCGGGCTGGTGGTGGCCCACGGCCGCGCCAACGACCTCAGTCAACCGCTTCTGGTGTTCGTGACGGAGTTCTTGGCCAACCAGGAAGTGGCTTCCTCCCTTCGCTTCAACTTCCCCTACGCGGAGCGGGGGAGCGCCACACCGGATCGGCCCGCCGTACTGGAGGCCACTTTCCGTCGTGCCCACGACACCTTGGCCGACGATGCCGTGTGCCCCCCGGGCGCCGTGCTCCTGGGAGGCAAATCCATGGGTGCCCGCATTGCCGCTGAACTGGTCTCCAAGGGGCCGGAGGCGGAGGGGCTGCTCACGGCCGGGCTCATCTTCCTCGGCTTTCCGCTCCATGCCGCCGGCGGCAAGAACAGACCGGGGCTGGAACCGCTACGCCGCATCAACGTCCCCAGCCTGTTTGTGGCCGGCACCCGCGACCCCTTCGCGGACCCCGACCTGCTGCAGCGGACGGTGGCCGGGCTGGACGTTCCCGGCATCCTGCACGTCGTGGAGGGAGCAGATCACTCCTTCCACATGCCGTCGTCCACGCGCGTGCCGCAGGAGGAGGTGTTCCGCGGCATCGCCGAACGCATCGCCGAATTCATTCGTTCTCTGTCAGCCCTGGGATGAGGAGGGGGAAATGGTCCGGCTCGAGTCGATGACCGACGAGGATTTCGCCGACTACCTGCGCTACGCCCGGGCGGCCTATGGCGAAAGCATGGTTCGCAGCGGTTTCTGGCATGCCGGCGAGGCGCCAGAACTGGCGGAGAAGACCATCCGCGACCTACTCACCGAGGGCGTGGACACCCCGGACCATCACTTCTACTCCATTCTGCGAGAAGAGGACGATACCCGCACCGTGGTGGGCTATGCATGGCTGGGCGAGGCGGATCGGGGTCAGGGGCGCTACGCCTACGTTTACGACTTCGTCATCCTGGGCCCCCACCGCCGCCGCGGTTACGGCAAGGCGGCGCTGGCCGCGCTGGAGGAAGTGGTGAGCCGTCTGGGGCTCAACATGATCGTGGCCCACGTTTACTCGGAGAACTTCGTGGCCCGCGCCCTCTACGACACCATCGGCTACACCGTGGACGAGGTGGCCTTGGTCAAGTGCGTGGATTGACGTTCCGGAACAGAGGAACGGGAGTCAATGGAGGTGGGTGACCGGTCGGCCGTCATCGCCGCCCTTTTGGCCACGCTCTTCACTTGGGGAATGACCGCACTGGGCGCAGCCGGGGTGTTCCTCTTCCGCCAGGTCAACCGCCGGGTCATGGACGCCATGCTTGGCTTCGCCGCCGGGGCCATGATCTTCGTGGTGGTGGAGGAGCTGATCCCGGAATCTCAGCAAGCGGGCAACACGGACCTGGCTACCGCCGGCACGCTGGCCGGGTTCGCCATCACGATGGTCCTGGATGTGGCACTGGGCTGAGCGCGGCCGCCGGCGACGCACGCGCACGCCGCCATCACACGGCCCGCGCTACGGCCCCCAAGCTCACTCGTCGCCGAAGCCCTCCAACAAGTCGCCCAGCCAGCTTCCCCGCTTCTTGCGCTTGCGGTAGCCGTCGTGATGGCCGTACTCCTGCTCCCGGTACGCTTCATGACGCGGCTCCTCCCGGTAGCGCGGCTCCTCCCGCCGAGGCTCTTCGCGCCGGGCCCCAGGCATGGTCTCCGCACCAGGCCCGCCCTTCTCCGCCAGGTCGATGACCTTCTCCAGTTCGCCCCTGTCCAACCACACGCCTTTGCAGCCGGGGCAAATGTCCACTTCCACTCCATAGCGCTCAATGGGGCGCAGCTTGTCGCCACAGACCGGGCATTCCATACAAGTTCCTCCTCGGGGTGTGCTCCGGCATTCTCCCATATAGGCCCGAGCGTGGGGGTGCACGGTTCGCCTGGTCGGCCGGCGGGCGCGTGGGCGGCCCGGCGCCAGGCCGTCAGCGATGGACAGCTTCGGCGTAACCCCGGGCCGCCTGGTAGAAGGCACGATCGAAGAAGGAGCCCACCAGCGTGAACAGCTCCAGCATACGGTAGGCATCCACCGGCCGTTCCCAGGCCCCGGCGGCCCGCGCCTGGACCCAGATGATCCGCTTGAGGAGCGACAAACCGCTCAACACCTCATGCAGGGGACATTCCATGGCGCTCATCTCCCGGCCCCAGCGCCGGTAGGCGTTGCGGATCTCCTCCGGCGGCGCCGCACCACGCATCCACCGGCTCAGCCGCTTCACGGCGTTGGTGATGCGCTCCGTGAGCCACACCTGATCAATCTTGGCCAGCGTCTGCGTGCTGGGGTTGGCCGAAACCTCGGCCAGCCACTCCGCGGCCACCTGCGGCGCCTCCTTCTCCAGCATGGCCACCAAGACGGCCGACATCAAGCCTTCCCGTCCACGGCGCAGCCATTCCCCGGAGGACGGCCCGCCTTCCCCGTGCCCTCCGGCACGAACCCAGGGCGCATCGGGTTCCAAGCGACGGAAGGAGTCCTGAATCTCCCACTCCTCCTTGTGGCCGCGCACGTAGGCGGCCACCGCCTTCTCGTTGGCGGCGAAGGCCAGGTCCGGCAGTGCGGCCACAGGGAAGTAGGCCAGAGCCGAGGCGTCATCGCCCGGGCGCTCCACACCCCCGGTCTTCTCCACCTCGAACGTGACCACCAGAATGTCGCCGTAGAAATCACTGTAGGACGAGTCGACGTTGAGTAGGCCGGTGACCCGCGCCTTCACCCCCGCCTCCTCCTCCAATTCGCGCAGTGCGGCATCCTCAATAGTCTCGTTCAGCTCGGCAAAACCAATGGGCAAGCACCACATGCCCTGCTGGGGCGGCTGCCGACGCTTGACCAGCAGCACCTCCCGCCGAGCGTTGACCACCACCGCCGAGGCCACCGGCAAGGGGTTGCGGTAGAAGATGGTCCCACAAACCGTGCAGTACTCGCGCGGCCGCCCACCCTCGTCCAGGACGCCGATAGCCCCGCCGCAATTCGAGCAGTAGGTGGCGGGCTTGGTCATTTCGTACACCAGAAGGCCACGTCGTCCTTGCGAATCTCCAGGCCGGCCCGCACCAGCTCGCGCAACCGCTCCACGTTGACCACGGGCCTGCCTGAATGGGCACCGGAATCCCCCGGCCCTTCCCCCACCAGCATCAGCTTGAAACGCAGGTAGGTGGCGAGGGAGGCGAAGTCGCCCTCGCCGAACCGCAGCGTGTTCTCGTAGAAGACCGACTCCACTTTCGGGAAGTGCGGTCGCAGTGTCTCCAGACCGTTCTCCGCCGAGAACCGACTCACCACCTGCACCAGGGGCGGCCCCTCGTCCTCGCTGATGCCCGCGGCCCGCAGCAGCTCCCGCTGCGAAGCCAGCGTATGGGTCAGCGCCATGAAGCGCCCGCCGGGCTTCAACACCCTCGCCACCTCCGGCACCAGCAAAGGGAAGAAATAGAGCGAGTAACTACAGGCCACTAGATCGAATCTGGCGTCCGGCCAAGGCAGCGTGTGGGTGAGGCCCATATCCACGAAGCGGGCAGAGCGGCCGGTGGACCGTACGCGCCGCAGGAACTCACGACGATTGGCCGAGCAGAGATCCACGCCCCAGACCACGGCTTCCGCGTGCGCCCGCATCGCCAGGCGTTCGGCCATGAAGCCGAAACCACACCCCAAGTCCAAGATGGCCCGCACCTGCGAGAGATCCCGGCCGTCCAGCACGAACTCGCGCACGTCGCGCGGATTGGAGGAGCAGCGTTGAATGATGCCCGAGGCACGCTCGTGGTCGATAGGCTCCTCGTACGACTCGATCAGGCTTCTGGCCATATCTTCATCCTAACCGCCTTCCGGCGCCTGGGCCAGCGGTCGCCCCTCTCCCGCCTTTGTCCACTGCCCGCCCCCTGGCCGCACCGCCTCCCGCGCCGCCCGCGGCCTCGCCCAGCTCGGGTGTGGTAGGCTTCACCCCGTGGTTGCGTGGCTGACGGACTTCCTGGAATCCCTGGGCATCGCCCGGCCCGACGATATCGGCTGGCTGTCTGTCGTCTTCACCTTTTTCTTGGCCGCCATCGCCACCTGGGCCTTCATCCCCCACGTGCGCACCTTCTCACTGAAGGCCGGCTGGGCGGACCAGCCCAACAGCCGGCGCCTCAACCAAGTCCCGGTGCCCAACGCCGGCGGCCTAGCCGTGTTTGCGGGCACGCTGGCCGCCCTCATCCTGGCCACGCTGCTTCGCCCCATCCTCATCGATTGGATCAAAGCGGAGATCCTGACCATCTTGCTGGGAGCTTCGTTGCTGGTGCTCACGGGGTTCATCGACGACCAGTTCGGCCTCCCCCCCCTCTTCCGCTTGGCGGTGCAGGTACTGGCCGCGCTGCTGTTGTTGACGTCGAACATAGAGATCACCGTGTCCTTCGGCGGAGCGGCCGCCCCCTTCATCTCCGGCCTCATCACCGTGCTGTGGGTGGTGGCCATCACCAACGCCATCAACCTGCTCGACGGAGTGGACGGGCTGGCCGGCGGGGTCAGCTTCATTGTGAGCGTGTGCCTGCTGGCCGTGGCCGCCAACGACCTCTTCCTACAGAAGGCGGCCGTCACCATCATCCTCTCGGCCGTGGCGGGAGCGGCGCTGGGCTTCCTCCGGCACAACTTCCACCCCTCCTCCATCATCCTGGGAGACGGCGGCGCCTACTTCCTGGGCTACGTCCTGGCCGCTTCCAGCATGCTGGGGAACGTCAATCTCACCACCGTGTTCGCCCTGCTGCCCACGGTCCTCTTCCTGCTCCTCCCCGTGGCCGACACCGCGCAGGTCATCCTCAGACGGCTGTGGCGCCGCAAGAACCCCCTCTCTACGCCGGGCAAGGACCACCTGCACCACCACCTGCTGCGGCGTGGCGTCTCACAACGCTGGACGGCGCTCATCCTGTGGGCGGTGACGTTGGCCACCAACGTGGTAGCCATGGCCGTGCAGGGCATGTCGGTGGTGGTGATCACCACCACCGCCGTGGGCATCGTGGCACTGCTGGCAGTGGTGGTGTGGCGCAGAGGCCGTTCGCTGGCTCAAGCCATGCGCTGCGCAGAGGCCCCCCCCAGCGAGTAGGCCGCCCCGCTGCGGGGCCCACTTCTACCCCACCACCTGCGCCCTCACCTCGGTGGCGAGCTCGCGGGAGGAGGCCGCGCCACACCCATCCTGCATCTCGTCCTGTACCTCCGCCTTGGCCTCCAGCAGCTCCGCGAGCAGAAGGCGGTGGTTGTTATCCAGCAGCGGGTCCATGTCCACGAGCGTCAGCAGGCTGTCGGCCGCCAGCAGAGCGGCCAACTCTGGATTCAGGCCCAAGATGCCGGCCACGGCGCGGTTGAGCAACTCCAGCGCCCGCTCGTGCCGGCGGGTCTGCCGCAGACCGGCCAGCTCGGCCAGGACCTCCCCCACCTCCTGGAAGATCCGGACCAGATAGTCCTTGCGCTGGAACTCCACGGCCTGGGCCCACGTCCCCGGCTATGCCGAGATCATCTCGAGGAGCACCCGGGCTGCCTCCTGCGGGCCCTGCATCTCCATGCCCGGCACGCCCAAACGCGTGCGCAGCTGGCCCACGAAGATCCCGCGGGCGAAGGCCGCCTCAAACACGCGTTGGGCCAAGGACTCGTGCAGGTCGCGGTACTGGGGCGGGCCGAAGATGTTGGCGAAGTAGCTGTGCACCAACCCCGTAGCCGTGGTGGTTCCCTTTGCCATGGCCGCGCCGGCGCGGAAGACGTCCAGGGCCTGGTCCACCGTCTCCAATCGCTCCACCACCGGCCGCTCGGCGTCCACGGCCTCGTAATTGTTGGCGTAGAGCAGGAAATCCACCGGATAGCCCTGCAGCACGTCGTGGAGGGTGGTCACCGGCAGCACCACGCGGGCGTTCACCTTCTGCGGGCTCATGATGACCGCGCGGTCGATCTGGCCAAAGGCGTAACCGCCGCCCAGATCGTCCAGGCGCACGAAGGCACCGATCTCCGTGCCGTAGCCCAGCACCCGGCCCTCGTCGTCCACCTCCAGTGAACCCATATCGTCCGCCACTATCCGCATGTCCCGGATAAACTCGCTGCCCAGACTGCGGAAGGCCTCCAACGATTCCGACTTGCCGGTGGCCGTGTCCCCCAGGATCAGCACCGTGGCTTCCTGCCCGCTCTTGAGCACCACCCGCACCATGGCGCCGTGGAAAGGCATGAGGCCGCGCTTCATGGCCACGATATTGTGCAGCGTGAGGATCATCTTCTTGAGGTAGCCGAAGTACCCAAAACGATCCTCGGCCGAGATGGCAGCGGCAAGCAGACCGGTCTCCTCGTCGTCGTGGAAGACGGTGGGGAGATCGCCCAGCTGCCACATGGTCTCCGGGGCCGCCCCATACACGAAGACCGCATCCGGCCCGGCCGCCACCTGTTCGTCCGAGGCAAGTTCGAACAGGTTGGCCAACGAGCAGCCCAGCCCTATGAAACTCTGGTGGAAGTAGGTGTTGATGAGCAGGGGCCCCACCGCCGCCGGGTAGCACAGCCACTCCTGGCTGCTGAGGCGCAGGTCGGCCAGCGGGTTGCGATCTACGCGCTGGAACTGCCCGGTACGGGTATTGGTGGGCGGATCAATGATCATGGGTGGCGCGATCCACACGTGACGGATGAAGGGGACCGCCCCCAAGGTCTCCTGGTACACGGGAGGCAGGGGGCAATCCACGTGCACCGCGATGAGGCCCACATCGCAGCCCGCCGCCACCTGCCGGTAGATGCGGGGGTGGTTGCCGGTGATGTTCTCGCACACGTCGCGGTAGTAGGAGCGAACGGTATGGGTAAGGCTTTCGATGGTGGAGTTGAACGCGCGGTAGGGCCGGCGCTCCCAGCCGGTGGGGCCAGGCGAGGAATGGAGGATCATGAAACGGTCGAAGGCACGCCAGTAGTCATAGAGTCCTTCGGCGAACTCGTAGAGGGCACGACGACCGGCCGGGTTGAGCAGGCCGGCGGCCAGGCGCCGAGCGCCTGGAGTGGCGCACTGCGGCTCCGCTGGATCCATCTCCCCGCTGCCGGCCGGGGTCTCCGCCACGGGCGCGGACGGTACCCCGCCGGCCACCTCATCCAGCGTCTGCGCCCCCAGCGCGGACAGGAGGGAAATGAGATCCGACTCCGCATCGCAGGCCTGGGTGGTACTGGGGGCGTCAGAAAGACCCAGAGGCGCCAGCAGCGGCGACTCCTGCCGGCGCAGCTGCGTCAGGTAGAGACGAACCGCACCTTGAAAGACCGCGCTGGCGGACAACTCCGCCGTCGTGGAGCAAATGGCGCCATCGGTGTGAATGATGATCTGGTTGCCTTCTTTGAAGGACCGCTTGACCTGCATGCGCCTGGCCTCCACTCCTCGCTCGGGGCATAGTCGCTAAGAAGGATAGTGCATGAACGACCGACCCATCATCCCGGCACCATCGCCCGAGGCTCATCCCCCCCCCAGAGGAGCGGGCGTTGGGAAGAACCCCCTCCAACGTCCGCTCCTCAACACCTCCTTACAGCATCTCCTCCTTACAGCATCTGATGCCCTTCGCGCAGCAACTCCTCCGGTGTTGACGGCGCGTTGCCCTCCAGTTCCTTGAAGACCGGCGCCTCACAGAGACCGCCCAGGTAGCACTTGTCCAGGGGCACGCCCTCCTGGCGGAAGGTCCGTACCATCTTGAGCAGCGGGAAGCAGCCGGCGAAGCCCTTCTCCCGCGCCAGCCTCACGTCATCCATGTTGAGCGTGGCCACCACGTACGAATCCGTCTCGCCCAACTCCTCCACGATCCGGCCCTCCGGGTCGCAGATGCAAGAGTGGCCCATAGCGATGGGCGCCGGGTGGTTGACGGAGACAAAGAAGCACTGGTTCTCGATGGCCCGGGTCTGCACCACCGGCACCAGGTTGCGCACATTCCCGATCCAGTGCGGCTGCAGAGCCGGCTTCAGCAGCAACTCGGCGCCGTTGAGAGCCAGGTTCCGCGCCACCTCCGGCACGTGGGCGTCCGCGCAAATCATGAGCCCCACCGTCCCGATGCCTTCGATGTGGTACACGGGGAACTCGCGACCGGGCTTGGAGGGCTCCATGGGGCGCGGGATGAAGATCTTGCGATACTTCATCACTATCTCGCCCTTGGGTGAGATGAGCATGGCGGCGTTATAGAAACCTTCTTCGTCCGGGACCCTCTCCAGCATAGAGCCGGGCACCAGCCAGATGCCCAGCTCCTGCGCCTTGGCACAGAACAGGTCAGTCATGGGGCCGGGGATGGTCTCCGCCAGTTCGTCCATGTGCAGCGGGTCCATGCCGTCGATGTAGATCTCGGGCGCCACCACCAGGTTGATGTGGGGATTGATGTGGCACATGGTGTCCAGGTAGAAGGCCATCTTGCCCCAGTGCTCGCGCTTGCGGGCCTCCAGGTCAGGATTCGCGCTGGTGGAGGCGATCTGCAGCATCGCCACGTTGAGGTACCGGCTCATTCATTACCCCCTCTGCGTTGTGTATGCTCCCCTGCGGGCCCACGCATCACCGGCGACGCCGTGCCCCTTCGTCCATCCTAATGCATCCCCGCTCTGTTCCGCCCCGCTCTGCTCCGCCGAACGGACCTCTCGTTATCCACCACCACGTGCACCGCCACCGCCCGCAAAGACTGCGGAAGACGCGGCATGGGCGATGCGAAGGCGAGCAGAGACGGGCCCAGAGGCCTCTCCTGCAGCCTCGACCCCGTCCTACACGGAGGGCGGCAGCCTCACCCAGTCCGGCAGGGCGGCCCAGGCATCGCGCAGTAGCCGGCGATTCGTATCGCAGAGCGGGTCGTGCCGCCGCACGAGCGACCAAAAGGCCGGTGAGTGATCCAGGCGCACGGTGTGGCACAGCTCGTGCACCAGCACGGACGCCGTCAGTTCCGGCGCCAGCAGCAGGAGCGCGGCATTCAGGCTGACGTTGCCGCGCCGGGAGCAGCTGCCCCACCTGGTGCGCTGCAGGCGGATGGAAACCTCCCGCACGCTGAAGCCGCCCTCGTCGGCCAACCTCCGCACCCACGGCGCCAGTTCCTCTCGCCCCGCACCCACCAGCCAACGGCGCAGCGCCGTCCGGCAGGCCATGACATCATGGCAGGCGCCACCGAGGACGAGCCGGGGCTCCACTCCCGCCCGGCCGGCCTCTCGATAGGTGACCGTCGCCGCAGGTGATCCGCGATACTCCACCGCCCACCTGCGGCCGATGGCCGCCAGCTCGATGTGCTGCGGCAGCGCGGGCCCACCCATCACACCCCCTTTAACTTCCCCCTGCGCTTCCGCCTGCATCTGCAGCCGCCGCCGGGTACGCTCCACCCAGGCCGCCTTCGGCTCAAGCAGGGGAGGGAGCACTCGTCGATCGAAGCCGCGCGGGACCACCACTTCCACCTCGCCCCGCGCGGAGACTACCAGCCGCACGCGGCGCGCCCGGTCACTCTCCCGGATAGAGTAGTGGAATCCCGTCATGAAGCCCTTTTCGGCACCGGAGCAGGTTCGCCTCGTTCGCAGGGTGGCCCGGCCCACAACGTCCGCCCGGCTCGCCGCTTCCGCCTCGTGCGCCCGGTCACATCCATCAGGTCCGCCGACAGTCTAGCCGGGAACAGGGTTTCACGTTGCATGCCGCGGGGCGGAGTGCGTAGACGTGGCCCGCGCACCCCAGCCAACTACCACCTCCTGTTAAGGCAGCACCGGCCTCAACTCCTTCGGGCTGACCGCCGACGGGAGGCCCGCACTGGCTCCGCAGGGTTTGCGATTGGCGCATGGCCGGGGAGGAGGCAAAGGAGGAGGTGGACGATGAACGACATGGGACGCCCAGAAAGCTACGAGGAGGTCGTGGGACGACTGGCCCCCTGCGGTCTGGACTGCAGCCGCTGCTACGCAAGGGAGGGCGGCGAGGTCCAGGGCGCGGCCGTGGCACTACGGGATGCGCTGGCCGGCTTCGAGCACATGGCTCCCCGCATCGTAGGCCGCTATCCCGCCCTCGAACACTACGATCACTTCCGCGAGGTGTTGGACCTGGCCTGCGGCGGCGGGTGCCCGGACTGCCGCAGCGGCGGCCCGAATCTTCCCTTCTGTGCCGCCCGCACCTGCTTCCGAGAAAAGAGCGTGGATTTCTGCTTCCAGTGTGACGAATACCCCTGTGAGCACAACAACTACCCGGAGAACATGGCCGTGCGCTGGCGCCGCCACAACGACCGTATGCGCGAGGTGGGCGCGGTGCAGTTCTACAGGGAACAGCGCCGCCTGCCGCGCTACGAGTAGCGCCCGCGGCCAATGAGGCGGGTTAGTAGGAAGGATCCAGCTCGGGAGAGTCCTTCTCCCAGTTGCCGTTATCGGTGTAGTAGCCCCTGCAGGGGAAGGCGGGGACGTCGTACCAGTGGTCCGGGCTCACCTCCCAGGCCTCGCCGGTGGCGATGCCGGTGAGGAAGGCCATGATGCCCTGCTGGTTCTGCTTGGTGAGGTAGCCGAGCCCTTCTGGCCCAGTTCCTCAGTGCTGCCCTTGGTCTCCAGGAAGATGGCCGGGCACTTCCAATCGGCACCATTCCAGCCCATGTAATTCAGCCAGTCCTTGCCCAGCATCACCGCCGAGCTCATGCCGCCCTTGGAGTTCAGCTCCGCCACCTCGGTCTCGTTCACGAAGAACGCCCAGTAGCGCTGGATGTGAGCGTAGCCGTAGTCGATGATGTTGTCGTAGATGTGGCCCTGCAGCTGACGGACCATGTCCTTGAAGGTGCGGCCGTCATAGAGTGGATCCGGGTCATCGGGGATGGTGAAGCGATCCGGCAAGAGTGAGATGCCCAGTTCCAGCGAGCATACCTCGTTGGTACCGGAGACCAGGCCCACGCCCATGTGGTGCAGATCCAGGAAGTAGTGAGGCTGGATCTTGCAGAAGCAGGCGTACCAGGCCTTGGTCTCGTCGGCCCTGGGGCCCACCAGGTACGGCGGCCGCTCCTCCGGGCCTTCATACCAGTCGCGGTTGAGGTTCAACGGATACGGCCGTTGAGAACGCGACGTACTGTCAAGAGCTCGCTCCCCCGGCATGTGCGGTCGCTCAGGCCATAGGCACCACCTCCCGCCCCGCACGGCAAACATCCCCGGTCGGTTGACCGCCCCACCGGATCGCACTACACTGAATTGTGTTCGGCGACTCGTACACCAATCGGAGAACGGAATGCCGTATGGGAACACGCCGCGGTCGGACGATCCCGCCGCCCGCCGCCGGGCGCGGCGGCAGCAGGCCACGCGAGAGGAGTTGCTGGCCGCCGCCCGCGCGCTCATGCTGGAGGTGGGGCCGGACAACGTCACTCTGCGCGAAGTGGCCCGGCGCACCGATTTCAGCCCTCCCGCCATCTACACCTACTTCGCCAACCGGGACGCCATCATCCTGGCCCTCATGGAGGATTCCTTCCGCCGCCTGGATGCCTACGTGCGCCGCGTGCCCGGGGACCTCCCGCCGGACCGGCGCGTCCTGGAGTTCTGCTTCGCCTACATGGACTTCGGCCGGGAGAACCCCGCCGACCTGCGCTGCATCCTCAGCGCCACCTCGCAGGATCTGCCCGCGGGCGTGGACCGCACGCTGGGATTGGAGGCGGCCCGCCTCATCAGCGAGACCTTCCGGGAAGGCGTGGAGCAGGGCAGCTTCCGCATGCCCGGTGGGCTGACGCCGGCGGAGACAGCCTACCAGTTGTGGGCACTGGTGCACGGCATGACTGTGCTGGAAGGTATCGACCTCACCACGGTGGCCGGAGGCATCTCGGCCAACCCGCGACGGATCCTCGAGGCCTTCGTCGCGGGGTTGCGCCACGAGAACACGTTGACTGAGATCAAGGGGGATTGAGATGTTCCACGCCCTCGGCCGTTTCTCCTATCGTTTCCGTTGGCTGGTGATCGGGATCTGGGTGGCGCTCCTCGCAGCAGGGCTGGTGGCCACACCCTACCTGGCCGGCGTCCTCAAGGGCGGCGGCTTCTCCAGCTCCGACTCGCCCTCCCAGCGGGCCGCCACCCTCATGGTGGAACGCCTCAACGCCGGGCGCTCCAACTTGGCGGTGGTGTTCACCAGTCCCACGCTGGAGGCCCGAAGCGAGGAATTCCAGGCCCTGGAGGCACAGGCGCTGGCCGGGCTCACCGGCGAGACCGTCGCCCACCTCACGGGCATCCAGACCTACGCCGCCACCGGCGCCGAGCAGCTCATCTCCACCGACGGCAGCAGTTCCGTGGCCATCCTCTCTTTCGACACCGCCGACGCCGTGGTGCAGGAGCAGGTGGCACACGTGCGCCAGATCGTGGCGGAGGGAGCAGGCGGGCTCACCACCTACGTGACCGGCCAGGCCGCCGTCGATGCCGACCTATCCGCCTACTCCATGAAGGACCTGCGCACCGTGGAGATCTACGCGCTGCCGGTGGCCCTGCTGGCTCTGCTGGTGGTCTTCGGCACGCTGGTGGCCGCGGCCCTGCCCGTGCTGGCGGGAGGCATAGCCGTGTCGGTGACGCTGGGCGTGATCTACCTTGTCGCCCGCGCCACCGACGTCTCCATCTTCGTCATGAACACGGCCACGTTGCTGGGGCTGGCCGTGGCCATCGACTACGCCCTCTTCATCGTTGCCCGCTTCCGCGAGGAACTGGCCGCCGGTGCAACCGTCAGGGCAGCGGTGACCACCTGCACGGAACGTGCCGGGCGCTCGGTGTTCTTCAGCGGCCTGGCCGTGGCCATCGGCGTGCTGGGCCTGCTCTTCTTCCCCTACCCAGGGCTGCGCTCCATCGCCCTGGGCGGGGCCATCGTGGTGTTCTTCTCGGTGGCTACCTCGCTCACCCTCATACCAGCACTGCTGGCCGTGCTGGGGAACAGAGTCAACGCCTTGCGTGTCGTGCCGCACCGCCCCGTCCATGACAGCCGGTTCTGGCGGGGTTGGACAGCATTCGTGAGCAGGCGACCGTGGGCGGTGCTGGTGGTGAGCTTGCTGCTCATCCTGCTGGTGGCCTCCCCGGTGCTGTACCTGGCCCTGACCATGCCCTCAGCCACCGCCCTCCCCGCCGCGGCCGAATCCCGCCAAGGCTACGACACTCTGGACACACGGTTCGACCGGGCGGCACTCTCCCCCATCTCCGTCATGGCCACCTGGCAGGGCGGCAGCTCGACCCTCTCCATGGAGCAGGTCCTGCCCCTCTACCAGGTGGGCCAGACCCTGGCCGCCACCCCCGGCGTGGCCTCGGTCACCAGCCTCTTCAACCTCCCCGGCCTTACGCCGGAGGTGATGGCCGCGGCATGGCCCCAGATCCAGCAGTTGCTGGGCAGCCTGGACCTCAGCGCCCTCGGCGGCGCGGCGGGAGCCGGTGCAGCCGGCGGCGCCTCAGCGGCGCCGGCCCAAGCCCTGGCCGCCATCCCCGAACAAGGGTTGCAGCTGGCACCGGGCATCACCATCACCCGGGAGCAGGCCGGGCAGCTCCTCCAGCTGGTGCAGAGCTCCGTCGGCGAGCGGGCCTTCCTCTTCCTGGTCACCCCGGCTTCCCCGCCCACCAGCGCCGAGGCCCGAGACCTGGCCCGGCGGCTGGCCGGCCTGGCACCGCCCGCCGGTCTCCAGCTGCACGTGGCAGGCGAGGCCGCGGCCCAGCACGACTTCTTCCAGGGGCTTACCGGCCGCTTCCCCTGGGTGATCGCCTACGTACTGGCGGCCACCTACCTGGTGCTGCTGCTCATGCTGCGCAGCCTGCTGCTGCCGCTGAAGGCCATCCTGGTCAACGCACTCACCATCCTCATGAGCATCGGCTGCCTGGTGTTCATCTTCCAGGACGGCCGCCTGCAGGGCTTCCTGGGCTATACCTCAACCGGAGCAACAGATTCCATCATCATGGTGGTGATCTTCTGCGCCCTCTTCGGCATCTCCATGGACTACGGCGTCTTCTCCCTCACGCGCATGCACGAAGCCTGGCTGAAGACGAGAGAGAACCGGGAGAGCATCCGCTGCGGGCTGCTGCAGAGCGGGCGCGTGATCCTGAGCGCCGCCCTGCTGGTAGTGGTGGTGACGGCCGCCTTTGCCTTCACGCGCATCTCGCTGACCAAGGAGCTGGGGATCGGCATCGCGCTGGCCATCGCGTTGGATGCGATGCTGGTGAGGATGTCGCTGGTGCCGGCCCTCATGTGCTACCTGGGGCGGGCCAACTGGTGGATGCCGGCCTGGTTGGAACGCCTCCTGCCCGATACCGGCCACGAAGGCGGCACGTGGCGAGCCTGGCGCCGGCGCGCGCCGGGGGCCGGGTGCGTCTCCCCCACCCCCGCCCAGGCAACCGCCGCTGGGACCGCCACGAAGCGCGAGGAACCGTGAGCCGGCGGCCCCGAAAGAAGGAGCCGGGCTCTCGCGGACCACTGCTGAGGGTGCCGAAGCCAGCAGGGACCTGCCCTTCTCCGCGAGGTCTTCCCAGCGGAGCCCGCTTGGAGTGAGTTGGCCGAGCCTGCCACCCTGTGGGGCACATGATCCGAAGCACCGGTCGCACGGCAGATCGAAACACCCGCGGTGAGCCCGGGGGGGCACGCCGGTCTGTTTACGACGCCGCCCCCCGGCCGGGTTTCGCCTTCCCGCGCGGAACCGTTGCCGGTGCTAGAACTGCACGTAGATCCCTTGGGCACCGCCGAACTGACCGAACAGCAGCAGGGCCAGGCAGGCCACCACATAGAGGCCCCAACGCAGGGCCAAGGGCACGCGGGCAACGGCCAACCCATGCTCCCAACGAGGAGTGAGCCACTCAAAGGCAAGCAGCACCGCCCCGGCCACCAGCCAGGGCAGGTACCGCAGGTGATCCACCGCCGCCAGGTAGGGCGCGGCCGCCATCTGGGCCAGGAAGTTCCCGGCGGCGTCAAGCGAGGGGGCGCGGAAGAAGACCCAGGCGAAGGTCACCAGCAGGAAGACCACCACCCCGGCGACGAAGCTCAGGACCCGACCCCGGCCCACCGTCAACCGCCGTAGCCCCAGGAGGTTCTCCAGGGCCAGATAGGCGCCGTGCAGCAAGCCCCAGATGAGAAAGGTGAGGTTGGCCCCGTGCCAGAGACCCACCAGGGCAAAGGTGACCAGCACGTTCGCCGCCTGGCGCAGCCGGCCGTGGCGGCTGCCGCCCAGGGGAATGTAGACGTAGTCGCGCATGAAGGAGGCCAGCGTCATGTGCCAACGGCGCCAGAAGTCGCGGATGGAGGAAGCCAAGTAGGGACGGGTGAAGTTGGGCGAGAGCGTGAGGTTGAAGAGCTTGGCTGAGCCCAGGGCGATGTCGGCATAGCCGGAGAAATCGCAGTAGATCTGGAAGCTGTAGAGCAGGGCCACCAGCAGCAGCGCCAGGCCGTCCAGCGCAGCGAGATCCGCCCAGGCCTCGTCCACCAGCAGGCCGATGCCGTCGGCCACGATCATCTTCTTCACCAAGCCCCACAGGATCTGACGCAGGCCGTCCCGGGCTCGCGCATCGTCAAAGGTGCGGGGCTGCGCCAGTTGCGGCAACAGGTGGCGGGGGCGAGTGATGGGACCAGCGAGCAACTGGGGGAAGAAGCTCAGGGCTACGGCGTAGTCAAGCAGCGGGCCTTGCCCCGATAGCTGCCGGCGGTAGACATCAATGACATAGGAGAGGTTCTGGAAGATGTAGTAGCTGATGCCCACGGGGATGACCCAACCCAAGGCCGCCCACTCCGCCCTCGCTGCAACCGTGCCCGCAGCTGCTCCCGCCGCCCCCGTGAAGGCGCCCAGGTACTTGAAGGCACCCAGTACCACCAGGTCCGTCGCTACCACCGCGGCCAGGATGAGGCGACGAGGGGCCTTCTCCCCCTCCAGAAGACGGCCACCCACCAGCCCGCTAGCGGTGACACCTGCCAAAAGGAAGCACCAGCGCCAGTCAAACAGAGCGTAGAAGCCGAAGCTGAGGAGGAGCAGCACCAAGTTCTGGGGGCGACGGGCACGGGAGAAGTGGCCGGCGAGCCAGTAGGCGGCGAAGGCCACCACCAAGAACACGGCGTACTTGTAGCTGGTGAAGAGCATCGACGAACGGTCTCACAGGTCCGGTGTCCGGTCAACGCCCCGGCCCACAGACATCCTTTCCCGCCCCGTGGCCCGGTCGGGCCCCGCCAGGAGCGGACAACTTGTTGGTATCCGCCGCCGCCGTTGCTACATTGAGCTGGTGAAGCGCTTCCTCACCCACGTCCTTGTGTTCGCGGCCCTGCTGCTGGCGCTGTCCTTGGTGCTGGACTGGGCAGTGAGCTCCGGCATCCGGAAATCCCAGTGGAACGACTTTGCCGAGTGGAACGACATGGTCAGCGGCGCAGCCGAGTCGGACATCCTGGTCCTGGGCAGTTCCCGCGCCTGGGTGCACTTCTCCCCCAAGATCATCGGCGAGCGGCTGGGCATGACCTGCTACAACCTGGGCATCGACGGCTACCCGCTCGACATGCAACTGGCCCGCTACGCCATCTACCGCGAGCACGCCGCCAAGCCCCGGGTCATCGTCCAACAGCTGGACATGTTCTCCCTGGGCCTGCGCGACGACATCTATGGAGCCCGCCAGTTCCTCCCCTACTTCAACGAGGCCCCCCTGCGGCAGGCCCTGCGCCGCTACACCTACTTCGCCTGGTACGACTACCTCCTACCGCTGATCCGCTACCGGGGCCATCGCGAGGTGGTGCAGCGCGGCTTCGCCGAGCTCCTGGGCCTGGAGCACTACACCACCCCCAACCGCCGCGGCTACCTGGGAGTGGAGCGGGAGTGGTCAGATGATTTGGCCGCGTTCCGCAAAGCCAATCCCGAGGGCGAGACTCAGGAGATATTCTCGTCCAACGTCGATGCCCTGGAGGAGCTCTTGACCGATTGCGCACGCGAAGGGATACAAGTGGTCCTGTGCTACCCGCCGGAGTACTACCAAGCCCGGGACATCATCCTCAACCGCGAAGAGGTCTTCGCCCTTTACCGGGACATCGCCCGCCGGCACGGCGTGGAGTTCCTGGACTACTCCACCGACCCCATGTGCAACGACACCACCTACTTCTACAACTCGCAGCACCTGAACAAGCAGGGAGCGGAGCTGTTCAGCGCGCAGTTCGCGGAGCGGCTGGCCCAACTGGTGGGTGTCGAGGGCGACCCGGCCGGAGCGCGGACGCAGTAGGCGGGAAGCGGAAGCCGGTCCTCGTTCAGAGAGAGCCCGGCCGCGAGGCCGCCTGCGGTGGGTCGTGGGTGTCAAGGAAGCAGCCCAGATCGTCCAGAAGCGCCTGCGCCGCCGCCTCAATCCGCACCGTCAACGCCTCCGTTTCCTCCAGCGCCAAGGCATCCGTGACCTCGACCCGCACGATGGCGTCGATGCCAACGGCGGGCTCCACCAGACGGTGTTTGGACCACCCGTTGTCACTGAGCAGCCGCCGATATCGCCGCTGCAGCGGGCGATTGCGCGCCGCCAGCCAGATCTCGAAGGCAAAGGAGGTGTAGTCGAACACCACGGCCAACTTCAGGCCGCGCGATCGGAGCGCCGGAGGGAACAAGGCGAAGTAGGTCATGTCGAAGCGACCCTGATAGAGAGCGGAGACGGCCCGCTCCCCGTGAATCCGCGCGAAGTGAAGGCGAAGCTGCGCCATGTAGTCAAGGATGGAGCCGTATGCCCGCTGCAGAGAGCCCCGGCAGAGCTGCTGCTGCAGCTCCCTCAAGTCATCGCCCAATGAGGCCACCACGCCCTCCTCCTGTTGGTCTTTCGCGACCGGGGCGTCAGCCGCGTGTCACCCCACCTCCAGACCACCAATCCAACACCCTCAATGCCCTCAAGGTGTTCCAGCGGCTCGGCCGGCCCACCACGTCCATGTCGAAGAAGATCCGGCCCCGGTGCGCTGTCCCCAGCTTCCACCTGCCGTCGCTCCCCCTCCGGCTTTCGACCAGCTCCACCGCCTTCTGCGCACGCGGGCTGGGGTCCGCCCCGGCTGCGGCGAGGTGGTCCAAGACCGTCAGCACATCATAGAACCAATAGGGTGGGAAAGAGAATGACACCCAACCGGCCTTGATGGGGTTCCCCGCCGCCAGGTAGAGATCGTGCTCCAGCAGGAACCGATGGCCTTTGTGGACCGCCTCCCGCAGAGCGTCCGCCGGTCCACCCGTGAGCACGCCCCGGCACTGAGCCAGCGCCTCCTGCACGAGCAGGGTGGTCTCGAAGGTGTAGTCACTCGCCGCCGGCGAGTCGTTGGGCAGCCAGTTCCCGCCGTGCTCCTGCCGCTCGATGAGGTGCCGCGCCATGGCGGGCAGCGCATCGTCCTGCAGGCCGAAGTACGCGCACAGCGAGAGCACCAGCGCAGTGACTCCCAGGTCCGCCGTCGTAGCCTTCCTCGAGAAGCGTATCTCGTGCCCCTGGTAGAGGCCGGAAACGAGCAACCGCCGGCAGCCATTCACCGCCTGCGGATGACCAGGCGGCAGCCCCAGCACCTTGAGCAGGTAGAGAGCGTAGGTGGTGGACGTCCACTTGCCGTTGTACAGGCTTCCGCTCCAAAGGCCGTCCGCATCCTGGCGCGCGAGAACCTGCCGCCCCCACCCCTCGGTCGCCACACATTCCCTCTCCGGGCCGTACCGGTCTGCGTTCCACCGCAGCAGATCGCGCATGACCTGCCAACGGATGGCGGGGTCGCCCTCCAGCAACCAATCCATGACTGGGTCGCCCGTCACCTGCCCGCTCACTCCGCCCGCAATCTTGACTCTCGCAGAACCGCCAGACCGCACCACCTGCTTCCAATCCGGATACACGCATGGTGCATCGGTACTGAGTGCTACGTGAACGCCCGCGTCAACAAGGCTCCGCTGTGGCCATACGCGTGCTGATTCGCTCTCTCCTACGAACCTGTCGACAAGACCAGAAACCACCAACCTGATGCCAGGCAGTCCATTGTGGCCGATATTGTACTCTGCCATTCTGCTTGTGCACTCGTCTGTTACAGACTCCCCACAAATGACTCAGTGTCTCATCTCGTTGCTTCTCTCTGGTCCTATAGCAGTCACATATCCATCAACCAGTTCCACGACATCATCGGTGCTGAAGATGTACCGACCGGCAGCAGCCAGATCACCTGCCAGAGCGATGCCCTCCGACAGACCGTATACACCTGTGAGGCGTTCGTCCATGTCTGCGCATCAACTACGTTAATGGGTTATTAGCAAGTCATGGCAGTAGTCCTACAGATACACGAACCCGTCCGCCGTGCCGGAGACACGAACCGCAGGCGAGAGCGGTTGCGGTCTGGCATGCGGTCGCGGCCGCGCCCCCACCCCCGCCCGGCCTATAGTCGCAGCCCCCGGGCCAGCTCCCGGTTGTCCCGGTACCAGGCCACCAGACGGCGCACGCCCTGCTCCAACGGCACCTGCGGCCGCCAGCCCAGGAGCTCGCGGGCCTTGTCCACCCGCGCCCAGGTGGCGCGGACGTCGGCGGCGTCGGCCGGCCGGTGCACCAGGTGGGCGCTCCTCCCCGTCTCCTGCTCCAGCAGCTCCACCACCCGCAGCAGCTCGGCCGGGCGATCGCCGCCCAGGTTGATGATCTCGTAGCCCAGTGGCTTGAGGCCCAGGACAGTTCCCCGGGCGATATCGTCCACATAGGTGAAATCGCGCGACTGCCGCCCGTCCCCCAGCACCTCCACCTCCTCCCCCTCCGCGATCCAGCGGCAGAAGCGCAGGGGCGCCATGTCCGGTCGCCCCGCCGGGCCGTAGACGGTGAAGTAGCGGAAGACGGTGATGTCCAGGCCGTGCAGGTGGTGGTAGCTGTAGCAGAGGGTCTCGGCCGCCTTCTTGGAGGCGGCGTAGGGCGAGGCCGGGCGATCCGTGTTCTGCTCCTCGCTGTAGGGCTGGGGGTTGTCGCCCCCGTAGACGCTGGAGCTGGAGGCCAGAACGAACTTGCCCACCCCCTGCCGCCGGCAGAGCTCCAGCAGGTTGATGGTGCTGGTGACGTTGGTGTCCAGGTAGACCCAGGGATCGATGACGCTGGCCCGCACCCCGGCCCGGGCGGCCAGGTTGATGACGGCGTCGAAGGGGCCGAGCTGGGCGAAGAGGTGATCGAGGGCGGGACGATCGCAGATGTCCACGCGCGCGAAGCTGAAGCCCTCGCGGGGCAGCAGGCCCTGGAGACGGTGCTGCTTGAGGCGGGGGTCGTAGGCGTCGTTGAGATTGTCGATGCCCACCACGGCGTGACCCTCCGCCAGGAGGATGTCCGCCACCTTGGAGGCGATGAACCCGGCCACGCCGGTGAGAAGGATGCGCATCAGTGGGCCTCCGCGTACGCACAGTTGAGTTCGGCCACGGCGTCGTGCAGCCGCCGGTCAAGGGTCCACAAGGCGGCGCCGCTCACGAGAGCGGAAGCCAGAAGATGCGCGTCGACGAAGCCCAAGCCCTTCCCCATCAGACACCGAGCAGCGATGAAGGCCGGCACCTCTTCGTGCTGCACCACCTCCGCGCAAGGCAGATCCTGCAGCGCTGACATGATAGCCGTCCCGTTCTTCAGGCCGCCACACTGACCAGCGTGGCCTTGGCGGCCGTCCCGGTCAGCGCCGCGGCCCGCTGCAGAGACTCGCCGTCTACGTTCAGTGTGGCCCTCATGGCACCCCCTTGCACCACCTCATGCACGTGAGTGTGCCTGTCCAGTACATATCCATCAAGTCTTTGCTCCCCGCAACTCAGGTGGAACATGGTCAAACGATCATTCGCGACATAGGGCGGAACGTGCCGGCGAAAGCGAAGCCGCGCTTCAATGCCCTGGCCAGCCACATCCTTCACCACGTCTCCACCATGCGCCTGGGTCGTGGCTTCCCAGTCACCGTCAGCGTGGCTCGTGTCCGCGACCGCGGCTTCGGGCTTACCAGAATCCGCACATCCCGATCGAGCGCGTTGAGGAAACGAATGAGATCCACGGGCTATCCTGCCGCCTTGTGCCCGAGGTGCGACGTGATCGCTGTGGCTGTCATATCCCGCCGATCGGGAGTGCGTCAGAAGGCTTCGTCCGTGGTTCGAAAAGAGGAGTCTGACGGCTCAACTCCAAGAGCTTCGGCGAGGCCCGGCAACCGGTCAGCTGATGGATCGAGTACCAGAAGGAGGAGCGGTCCCGTCAAAGCCTCGGTTGCCCGAGTCCGCAGCGGCATCGCGAACGCAACAAGTGCATTTGGTGGCTTGTTTTGGGGGCACTCCAGAGCCGGGTCTCACCGCCACGGAGCGTGAGCGCCTCAGAGAGCTGGAAAAGAAAACCGCAAGCTTCGGCGCGCCAACAAAGTCCTTTCCGGCGACAGCCGTTACGTCCTTCCCACTCAGCCCTGCCTCGTCCTTCCCGCTCAGCCCTTCCTCGAGGTCCACAGCAGTCACCCGGCGTGCGCCGATCGTCTATCATGGCATGCGATGTGCCGTCCCCCGCAACCACCGAGTGCCAACGATGCAGGCGCCGCGCCAAGAGCGGGTCAGCGCGTTCCGGAACGTGAAGCTCGGCGGGGCGAGGGCTCCACATCCCTGGCGGGCGATACACGATCAGGAGGGCTCCAGACGTTGATCACCAGACGCACGAAGAAACGGTTGCCGGCCATGGCTGTGGATGCCGGCATCGTGGTGCGCCTGACCGCCAACTGGCTGGCCAGCGTCTACGCTTTCGTCAACCGGCGCATCGGTCTCAAGCAGCCCAGCCACCTGCTGGAAGCCACGGCAGGCGCCACGGCGCTGCTGCTCGTCTCCTGCCTGTCGCCCGGTGTCGGGCACCTCCTGCTTCCAACCGGCATCGCCACCGGCGGTCTCATCGCCTTGTGCGCCGTGGCTGGCTTCCGCTTCTACAGCCGCATCTTCCAGGAACGCGGCCTGCGCAACGTCACGGCCGAGCGGCGCCTCCTGTTGGTGGGTGTCGGCGCTGCGGGCAGCGTGGAACAAGTGATGGCGCCCTTCGACAAGCGAAGCGTGGGTAGTCTTTCGGGCCATTGCCCTGCACCCCCCTCGACCGGCAGCCCGATCTGCACCGCATGAGTCTCGAGCCGGAAAACAGCGTCAGCGAGTCGCGGTCTCACCGGCCGACGCAGCCGCCGGAGTGCCCGCAGGCGCGGCAGGAACCGCAGGCTCCGCCCGGGGCCGGCACCGCCACCGGCTTCAGCCGCTGGGCCCTCCCGCTCTTCCTGGTGGTGGCAGTATGGGTGTGGCTGATCTTCTCCTCCGGCGGGTACGCGCAGAGCCACTGGCTGCTGCAGGGGATCGTGCTGGCAACAACGGCATTGGTCCTCTTTGCCGTGGGCGCATTCCCGCGCCTTCCTTCGCGCGCTTCGCTGGTGGTGCTGGCCCTCTTCGCCGCCTACTTCGTGTGGGTGGCGATATCGACCTCTTGGGCCTCCTCCGTCAACGCCGCGTGGGATGAAGCAGGAAGAACCGCCGTCTATCTCGTGGTGCTTGCCCTCGCTCTCACCATGCTCGGCGATCGACGGGCGCACGTGTGGCTGCGCTACGCGCTGGCAGCGGGCACGCTGGCACTGGTGATCATGGTGGTATGGCGGTTCGGCACGAGCACAGATCTGGACTCGTTCTTCTGGGTCAAGCGCTTCGTCTACCCCGTCGGCTACCCCAACAACAACGCCGCGCTCTTCCTGATCCTTTTTTGGCCGCTGCTGTGGATGGCGGCCGACCCTCGCGAGCACTGGTTCGTGCGGGGACCGGTACTGGGACTGTGTGCCGCGGTGCTGATGCTGGCCATACCCACGCAATCGCGAGGCGGTCTCTGGGTCTTCGCCCTGACCGTCCCCCTCATGCTCCTCTTCTCCACGGCACGGCTGCGCACGCTGGTACACCTGGCGCTGCCCGTGGGAGTCACGGCCGCCGCCTTCCCCGCCCTCAACTCGTACTGGAACAGTGGCGCATCCCAGGTGGGATCGCAACCGTTGGTACGTTGGGTGCTGCTGGGTGTGGCCATTGCCGCGGGCGGAGGCGTGGTGATGGCCCTGATCGACCGGCGGCTGCGCCTCGGACCACGGCTGCGCCTGGTGCTGGGCACCGCGGCCCTGGTGGCGGTGGTGGTGCTGGCCTTCGTCGGGCTGGCGGCCTTCGAGCGCACCATGGGCTCACCCCGCGCGTGGCTCACCACCCAGTGGCAGAACCTATCCACCGATACGCCCACCTCCAGCGACACCACGGCAGCACCCTCCACCCGCTACCTTGCGCTCAGCACCAGCGGGCGCTGGACCATCTGGCGCGTGGGCTGGAACGACTTTCGCGCCCATCCGCTGACCGGCATCGGCGCGGGCAGCTTCCCCTACAGTTGGGCGCAGCACCGCACCTGGGAAGCCTACACGCAAACCGTGCACTCCATCGTCCTCCAGACCTTGGGCGACACCGGTATCGTGGGAGCAGTGCTCTTTTTCGGTGCCCTGCTGGTGGGTGCCGGCTTGGCACTGTGGCGATGCCTGCAGAGCGGGTGGCGCAACCTGCGCCGCTTCGGAACACACCTTACACGCCGCGGACCGCCGCAGGAGCGCGGAGCCGCGACGCCGGACTACTCTTCCGCCTGGACCATGGCCCTGTTGGTCGCGCTCCTCTACTGGCTGGGCCACAGCACGATCGACTGGCTCTGGCACATGCCGGCGGTCACCATCCCCATGCTGCTCTTCCTGGCATTGGCCATGACCGGGGCTCAGCACCAGACACCACGCCGGCCCCAGACTCCATCCCCGGCCCAGGTCACGCCTCCCCCGCGCCGCGCCGCTGAACGCACCTTTCGCTGGGCCGGTGCGGCCGTCTCGGTCCTGATCGTGGTGGGGCTTCTCCTCCCCTATCTGGCCGGGCGGTACCAGGACGCCGCGTTGGCCAACACCACTCACGACCCCCTTGTTTCCGTAGCGCAGACCCGAGTGGCCGCCCTGCTCAACCCGGTCAGCCCGGACCCCTTCACGGTGCAGTCGCGCACCTACCGCGCCGCCGCCGTGGCCGCGGCCACGGCACCGACCGGGGAGGGCAAGACCGCGGAGGCCACGGCCACGCCCGCAGAGTCAGAGGCGACCGGTGCGAAACTCGACAACCTGGCCCTGGCGTTGTGGGCTGCCGATGGGGCCTGCCGGCGCGAACCGCAAGGTTGGGTGGTCCACTACCAAGCCGCCCAAGCGGCGCTGGAACTGGCCACGGCCCAGCGCGACGGACCCGGGACCATCTCCGCGGATGAGGCGATTGACCCCTCCTCTCTGGCCGTGGATGCCGAGACCACGGCGGCCGCCGGCCTCTATCAAGCCATGACCGTAGCCGAATTGCGAAGCGTGGCGGAGGGCTATGCACTGAGGGCTCAGGAGCTCAATCCTTTAGAAAGACGAATCGCTCTCCTTCTGGAGGAGATCGCTGCTCCGACTCAAAACGCCGACACAGGTAACTGAAGCGAAGAAAGTGTTTGAAAAAGCGCGGTCTTCCGCATACACTAGAGTGCAGGTGTACCAATCGTGAGCGCGGACACAACCAGGGGCCGACTAGGTGATCACATGAAAAGGGCACTAATCGTACTTCTCACAGGCTTGGTACTGCTCTTGGCCGTAAGTGGCACGGTCTTGGCGGCGGGTGGCACCAGCCCAGACGACATCTACAACGACTGGAAAACCAACCCCGGGACCCTCAAGGGTACCTACACGGATGATCAGCTACGGGCGGTACTCAACGACCCCACGCTGCTTCAGTACGGTGACCCCAGTGTTCTTGACCCACTAGTGGACTACATCAAGAACCTTCTGTCCCCTGGGCAGCCCGGGGAACCTGGCCGCTCCACCTTCCCCTTCACCGGGGCGCAGATGGCCCTGGTGGCCGGGGGCGCGGTCGCACTCATCGGGTTGGGGCTGGTGTTAAGGCGGTCCAGCAAACCCAGGAAGGCGGACGGGTAGGCGTCAGCCGGTCCACCGCATGGACGAACGCGAAAGAAGCCCGGGCCGGAAGCCCGGGCTTCTTTGTTTTGGCGCGGCCTCGCGAGGACAACATCCAGGGACTCCAGAAGACCCCATTCTTGGCCGATACGATGAGACAGAGGGTGCCCCCGCACGAAAGCACATTGGGCACGTGATATTTTGTCCCGAGGTGGGATGACCGCAGAGAGATGACGGAAAGATATGCCTGAGTTGGAACCACAAACGCCACAAGGCACCAACCCGCAGTTGCGGGATTATCTGCGGGTACTCTTGGAGCGAGCCTGGATCGTAGTCTTGGCCATCGCGGTGTCGTTGGGCGCCACCCTCTTCTTCTCCTACCGTGCCACTCCCCTCTACCAGGCCTCGGCCAAGGTGGTGTTTCAGACCAACAG
>Ga0123329_1001079_pt1 | contig 26363 bp, 38 predicted proteins | sample BioC12SIPDNA_FD_89703 | JGI IMG/M metagenome (GOLD analysis project Ga0123329, IMG submission 89703) | Anaerobic biogas reactor microbial communites from Washington, USA - Biogas_R1_B C12 SIP DNA | ecosystem: Engineered > Bioreactor > Anaerobic > Unclassified | place: Washington, USA | collected...
AAAGACGCGTGGACTGACGATTTCGATCTCGCACGTGGAGTACGAGACCGAGAATCGGCACTATGCGCATGTGGACTGCCCGGGCCACGCCGACTATATCAAGAACATGATCACGGGTGCGGCGCAGATGGACGGGGCGATTCTGGTGGTGAGTGCGCCGGACGGGCCCATGCCGCAGACGCGGGAGCACATCTTGTTGGCGCGCCAGGTAGAGGTGCCGGCGATGGTGGTGTTCCTGAACAAGTGCGACATGATGGAGGACGAGGAGCTTTTGGAGCTGGTGGAGCTGGAGCTGCGCGAGCTGCTGACAGACAACCGGTTCCCGGGCGACGACATTCCGATCGTGCGTGGGTCGGCGTTGGCGGCGCTGGAGAGCGACTCGACGGACCCGAACGCGCCGGAGTATCAGCCGATCTTTGAGCTGATGCGGGCGGTGGACAGCTACGTTCCGGCACCGGCGCGCGAGATCGACCGTCCGTTCCTGATGCCGGTGGAGGACGTGTTCGGCATCAAGGGGCGCGGGACGGTGGTGACGGGGCGAATCGAGCGCGGTGTGGTCAAGACAGGCGACCAGATCGAGATCGTGGGGTTGCGGGACGAGAAGCGGACCACGGTGGTGACGGGCGTGGAGATGTTCCGGAAGACGCTGACCGAGGGGCAGGCGGGGGACAATGTGGGCTGTCTGCTGCGGGGCATCGATCGGGACGAGGTAGAGCGCGGGATGGTATTGGCCAAGCCGGGCTCGATCACGCCGCACACGACCTTCCGGGGCGAGGTATACGTGCTGAAGAAGGAAGAGGGTGGTCGGCACACGCCGTTCTTTGACGGGTATCGTCCGCAGTTCTTTATTCGGACGATGGACGTGACCGGCGCGATCGAGCTGGATGAAGGCGTCGAGATGGTGATGCCGGGCGACAATGCGAACCTGACGGTCAAGCTGATCGTGCCGGTGGCGCTGGAAGTGGGATCGCACTTTGCCATCCGCGAGGGTGGTCGCACGGTGGGCGCCGGCGTTCTCACCGATATCATCGAATAGCGCAGCGCGGAGGAGGAGGTCGGGCGACGGTGCGCTAGGGCGACACCTGGCCCGGAAGAGTATGGCCAAACAACAGCGAATCCGAATCAGGCTCAAGGCATACGACCATCGCGTGCTGGACCAGTCGGCCAGGCAGATCGTCGATAGCGCCGAGCGTACTGGGGCGGCGGTGGTAGGTCCAGTTCCGCTGCCTACTCGCATCGAAAAGTTCTCGGTGGCGCGTTCGCCGTTCATCGATCGTGACTCGCGAGAGGCGCTAGAGATTCGTACGCACAAGCGTCTGATCGACGTGCTCGATCCGAATCCCAAGACCATCGATGCGCTGACGCGGCTGGATCTGCCCGCTGGCGTCGATATCGAGATCAAGTTGTAAACGGTATCCGTTGCGCGGCGCGGCGGCCAGAGACTGGGACGCGGCGACGCCATTGGCAAATGGGGATGGGGTGAAACCCACAGCCCAACAGCCATCGGCTGCGGCTGAGTGAGACCATTCCCCTGGAGGCAAATGTGGCGACAAGAGAAGGTATCCTAGGCAAAAAGGTCGGCATGACGCAGATCTTTACCGATTCTGGTGAAGTGGTGGGCGTGACTGTCATCGAGGCGGGGCCCTGCTATGTGACCCAGGTCAAGACAGAAGAGACTGACGGCTACAACGCCGTGCAGATCGGCTATGGGCATAACAAGCGCCTCAACCAGCCCGAGAAGGGTCACTTGAAGGGGTTGCCGCCCGTGCGACATCTGCGCGAGATTCGCACCGACGATGTGGAGCGCTACGAGCGTGGCCAGGTGTTGACGGTCGAGGGCTTTGCCGTGGGTGACGTGGTCGACGTGACGGGCAAGTCCAAGGGACGTGGCTTTGCTGGCGCGGTAAAGCGTCACGGCTTTGCTGGTGGTCCCAAGACGCACGGTCAGTCGGACCGGTGGCGAGCTGTGGGAAGCGTCGGCGCCGGAAGCACGCCTGGGCGGGTGTTCAAGGGCATGCGCGGCCCCGGGCACATGGGCAACGAACGGGTGACCACCCTCAACCTGAAAGTGGTCCTGGTGGATCCAGAGCGGAATCTTATTGCGGTTGCTGGCGCGGTGCCGGGCCCCAAGGGCGGGCTGGTATTCCTACGCAAGGCCGCCAAGACCCGGGCGATCCGGAAAAAGGGCAACAAGGAAGTCTAGCGATTGAGGTTAGGCGGACTGGGCTCTGACGGATCACAGCAGGAGAAGCAACCATGGAAGTTACAGTTCATAATACCAAGGGAGAGGCGGTCGGCACCGCAGAGCTGCGCGACGATGTCTTTGGCATCGAGCCGCATGTCTCGGTGATGCATCAGCATGTGGTGCGCCAGCACGCTAACGCGCGGCTGGGAACCCACAAGGCCAAGACTCGCTCGGAGGTCAGCGGTGGCGGTCGCAAGCCGTGGCGCCAGAAGGGCACCGGCCGGGCGCGGCAGGGCTCGATTCGGGCCCCGCAGTGGAAGGGCGGCGGTGTGGTTCACGGGCCGCAGCCGCACAAGTACACCCAGAAGATGAATCGCAAGATGCGGCGTCTGGCTTTGCGGTCGGCGCTGTCGATCAAGGCCGGTGAAGAGCAGCTGATCGTCCTTGACACCCTGGCGATGGCATCGCCCAGGACGGCGGCGTTCTCAGAGCTGCTCGACAACCTCGGGATCGATGGGTCGGTGCTGGTGCTGCTTCCCGAGGCCGACGTGAACGTCGAGCTCTCGGCGCGGAACCTGCCGTATGTGAAGACGATTAGGGCAAACTGCCTGAGTGTGCGCGATCTGCTGGGCTATGATGTGGTGATGATGCCGCTCGCGTCGGTGGACGCGGTGCAGCGGACCTTGGCCCCAGCCGAGTAGCGGACGCGAGAGAACGGGAGCAGGGCGATGAATCTCTATCAAGTGCTCGTCAGGCCGATACTCACCGAGAAATCGGGCTTTCAGGCAGATAACCTGTCCAAATACACCTTTGAGGTTGATGGGCGCGCGACGCGCGCCGACGTCAAGCGAGCCGTGGAGAAGGCGTTCGAGGTATCGGTGACCAAGGTGAACATGATGCTGGTGCCGGGCAAGACGCGGCGTTGGGGCCGGCGCGTGGGCGTGTCCTCGAGCTGGAAAAAGGCCGTGGTCACGTTGGCCGAGGGTGATAGCATTCAGCTCTTTGAGGGCGTCTAGTTCAAGTGGTAGCAGGGCGCCGGGTTCGCGGCGTCGCAAGGTAATAGGGGACGCGACATGCCTATCAAGTCATACAAGCCAACAACGCCTTCACGGCGCGGCATGACGGGCTATACGTTCGAAGAGATCACGGCGAAAAAGCCGGAAAAGTCGCTGTTGCGGCCGCTGAACAAAAAGGCCGGGCGCAACCATCGTGGCAAGGTCACGGTGAGGCATCGCGGGGGCGGCACCAAGCGGCAGTACCGCGTGATTGACTTTTTCCGCGACAAAGTCGGCGTGCCGGGTCGGGTAGCGACCATCGAGTACGATCCGAACCGGTCGGCGCGCATCGCGCTGGTGAACTATCGCGACGGCGAAAAGCGCTACATTTTGGCGCCGCTGGGGCTCAAGGTTGGCGATGAGATCATGGCTGGGCCGGATGCGGAGATCCATGTCGGCAATGCGTTGCCTTTGGGATCCGTTCCGCTTGGCACGGTGGTGCACAACGTGGAGCTCAAGCCGGGTCAGGGTGGGCAGCTTGTGAGGGCCGCTGGCACCGGTGCTCAGATCTTGGCCAAAGAGGGCCAGTATGTGCTGTTGCGCATGCCCTCGGGCGAGCAGCGACTGGTGCATCGCGACTGCATGGCGACGGTTGGACAGGTGGGCAACACTGAGCATGCCAACATCAAGCTTGGCAAGGCCGGACGCAAGCGCTGGATGCGGCGTCGGCCGCACACCCGTGGCTCGGTGATGACTCCGCGGGACCATCCGCATGGCGGCGGTGAGGGCAAGACGCCCATCGGTATGTCGTCGCCCAAGACGCCGTGGGGCAAGCCCACCATGGGCGCCAAGACGCGGCGCTACAAAAAGTCTGATCGATTCATCGTGCGGCGTCGCGGAAAGCGCCGGTAGAAGAGACGCCGTTAGCGTTGCCAGGAGGCTGATGCATGTCGAGGTCGTTGAAAAAGGGACCGTTCGTATCGGAAAAGCTCCTGAAAAAGGTAGAGGAGCTTAACCGTCGAGGCGAGAAGCGAGTCATCAAGACGTGGTCGCGCGCCTCTACCGTGTTCCCTCAGATGGTGGGCCACACCATCGCGGTGCACGATGGCCGGCGACATATTCCCGTGTATGTCACCGAGCAGATGGTGGGACACAAGCTGGGTGAGTTTGCGCCGACGCGGTATTTCCGCGGGCACGGCGGTTCTGAACGACGGACCCGAATCGGCTAGTGCCGGGCCGCCTTCAGAGCCCGGGGCACTATGGTGCCCTGTGGCCGGCTGCAGGCGCGGCGACCGAGGAGATAGACGATGAACGTAGAAGTCAGGGCTGTATCCAAGTACGTCCGCATGTCGCCGCAAAAGGTGCGCCTGGTGGTGGATCTTGTGCGCGGGCGGGCCGTGAACGAGGCGCTTAACATTCTGCGCTTTACGCCCAAGGCGGCGGCGGATCCGGTGTCTCGGGTGATCGCCAGTGCGGCGGCTAACGCTGAAGAGAACTATGGTCTTTCGGCCGATGAGCTGTACATCGCTCGCATTTGGGCGGACAAGGGTCCGACGCTGCGGCGCGGCCGAGCTGGGGCGCGTGGGCGCTACAAGCCGATGGTAAAGCGCGGTTCGCACATCACTGTTGTCTTGTCTGAGCGGACTGAGGCCTAGGCCGGTCTGCGGGGTCTGCCGTAAGGAGGCAATCTTGGGCCGTAAGGTGCATCCCATTGGGTTTCGGCTTGGGTATATCAAGGACTGGGAGTCCAAGTGGTATGCCGAGGGCGAAGAGTACGTCGCTCGCTTGGCCAATGACATGGCGATTCGCGAGCTGATCCGCAGTGAGCTGCAGAGCGCGGGCATCTCGCGCATCGAGATTCAGCGCTTTCCCAAGCAGTTGGCCATCGCCATTGTGACGGCTCGACCGGGAGTGGTCATTGGGCGGCGCGGCGCGACGGTGAATGCGCTCAAGGCCAAGCTCGTCGAGCTCACAGGCGTCGAGGAAAAGAACCTGCGCCTGGATGTGGTCGAGGTGGAGCAGCCAGACCTGGATGCCCATCTGGTGGCTGAAGGGATCGCCGAGCAGCTCGGGCGTCGCGTCTCGCAGAAGCGTGCCATGCGGCAGGCGATTCAGCGGGCGATGCGCGGCGGAGCCGAGGGCATCAAGATCACCTGCAGCGGCCGTCTGTCGGGCGCCGAGATGGCGCGGCGCGAGTGGTCGCGCGAGGGCCGCGTGCCTTTGCACACCCTGCGGGCTGACATTGACTATGCCGTGTCTGAGGCGCTGACCACGTTCGGCCGCATTGGGGTCAAAGTTTGGATCTATCGTGGCGAGGTGCTGCCGCAGCTGGCAGACACAGCCGCCGCTGAGGCATAGGAGCTGCGTGACATGTTGATGCCAAAGAGGCAAAAGTACCGCCGGGTGCACCGCGGGCGAATGCGGGGCAAGGCGCAGCGTGGGTCGCAGATTCAGTTCGGCGAGTACGGGCTGCAGTCGTTGGAGCCCTGCTGGGTGAGTAGCCGTCAGATCGAGGCGGCCCGCCGTGTGAGCACCCGCCATATGAAGCGTAGCGGCCAGTTGTGGATTCGGATCTTTCCGCACAAGCCGGTGTCACAGCGTGCGGCAGAGACCCGCATGGGGAGTGGCAAGGGCGACGTGGACCACTATGTGGCCGTAGTCAAGCCGGGACGTATTCTGCTTGAGATTGGTGGCGTCGACGAGGCCACCGCGCGAGAGGCCCTGGAGCTAGCGGCGCAGAAGCTTCCCATGAAGACGCGCTTTGTGGCGCGCGAAGTCTAGGGAGGTTAGAAGCGTGAAAGCTGCGCAGTTTCGCAACATGACGCGCGGAGAGCTGGAGCATAGGCTGGATGAGCTCTATCAGGAGCAGTTCAACCTCAGGTTCCAGATGGCGAGCCGGCAACTCTCCGATACTAGTCGCATTCGCGAGGTTCGCCGGGAGATCGCTCGCGTCAAGACAGTACTATCAGAACTCGCTCAAGACGCGGAGGTATAGGGTCCATGCCGGGAAGCCGCAAGGTCATGGAAGGTAAGGTCGTCAGCACCAAGATGCAAAAGACGGTGGTGGTGGAGGTGGAACGCACGACGCGCCACTCACTCTATAACAAGGTGCTGCGCCACAGGAAGAACTATCTGGCTCACGACGAGACGGAAGAGTGCCAGGAAGGCAACTTTGTCCGCATCGAAGAGACACGCCCGTTGAGCCATCGGAAGCGCTGGCGAGTCATTGAGATCGTACGTTAGGCAAAAGCCGCGCAGGTCGGTCGGTCTTTTGGGGATGACATGCTGATGCGCCCGGCTGGCCTGGGGCGTCAAGATAACGGATGGGTGGGTTCAGATGATTCAGGCAAACACGAGGCTGCGGGTAGCGGACAACACTGGCGCTCGCGAGATCATGTGTATCAAGGTGTTGGGTGGTAGCAGGCGCCGGTATGCGCGGGTGGGTGATATCATTATCGCCTCCGTCAAGGTCGCCAATCCTGGCGGCATCGTCAAGTCCAGGGAAGTCGTCCGGGCCGTGGTTGTCCGGACCAGCAAGGGCTTTGGCCGCTCGGATGGATCGTTCATCCGCTTTGACGACAACGCTGCGGTGATCCTGGACCAGGAGCAGAACCCGCGGGGGACCCGCATCTTTGGGCCCGTCGCGCGCGAGCTCCGCGAGGCCGGATTCATGAAGATCGTTTCGCTCTCGCCAGAGGTTGTGTGATTCCCGGCGAGATGCGGGTTGGCGGACGGAGGAGTTGGTGATGAAGATAATCAAGGGCGACACCGTAGAGGTGATTAGCGGCAACGATCGCGGTGTGCGTGGAACGGTGAATCGGGCCATGCCTCGTGAGGGGCGCGTTGTGGTGAGCGGGGTGAATGTGCGAAAAAAGCACCAGCGCGCCACCGGCGACGTGCGGACCCAGGCGGGGATCATCGAGATCGAGGCGCCGGTGCGCGTGGAGAACCTAGCCCTCGTGTGCCCGCATTGCGACAAGGCCACGCGGGTGGGCTATCGTGTGCTGGAGGATGGCACCAAGGTGCGGATCTGCCGCAAGTGCGACGAGGCTTTGGATTAGCGCCGTTAGAGTGCGGCTGAGAGGGACCTGGGGAGCCCAGACGTATGCAGAGAATACAGCAACAGTACCAAGAGCAAGTCGTTCCCGCCATGATGGAGCGGTTTGGTTACAAGAGCATCATGCAGGTGCCGCGCATCGAAAAGATCGTGGCTAACGTGGGCGTGGGTGAGGCCCTGCAGAGCGCCAGCACGCTGGAGCATGCAGTGCAGGACCTGACGGCGATCACCGGCCAGAAGCCGATCGTGACGCGGGCCCGGAAATCCATTGCGGCGTTTCGCCTGCGCGAGGGCAGCCCGATCGGGACCAAGGTCACGTTGCGGGGCGAGCGGATGTGGTCATTCTACGATCGCCTGGTGAATATCGCCTTGCCTCGCCAGCGAGACTTTCAGGGCGTGCCGTCCTCGTCGTTTGATGGGCGCGGCAACTATACCCTGGGCCTGCGCGAGCAGCTGGTGTTTGTCGAGGTCAACTATGATAGCATCGACAAGGTGCGCGGCCTCGAGATTACGATCGTGACCACCGCCGAGACCGACGAAGAGGCGAGGTTCCTGTTGGAGGAGCTGGGAATGCCCTTTGCGCGGAATCAGGCGCAGCAGCAGGCAGTCTAGCGAATCAGCCAGTAGGCTTTGGCAGTTCGGAGGAGAAACGAGTGGCAAAAAAGAGCATGATCGTGCGCGAGACTCGTCGCAAGTACCAAGTGCGGGTTCGAAACCGATGTTCCCGTTGTGGCCGGCCGCGCGGGTACATGCGACGGTTTGGGCTGTGCCGCATCTGCTTCCGCGAGATGGCCATGTCGGGCAAGATTCCTGGTGTGGTCAAGTCGAGCTGGTAAGTAGCCGCTTTCGGCAGGCAAGGCCCCAGCTTCCGCGAGGCGGGAGTGCGGTAGGGCACTCGGTGCTCGCCACGAGGTAATAGGAGATCGTGAGATGATGATGACGACGGATCCCATTGCGGACATGCTAACGCGCATCAGGAACGCACAGATGGTGCGTCATAGTGCTGTGACCATGCCCTCGACCAAGTTGCGTGAGGCGGTTGCCCGCGTGCTGGCTGAGGAGGGCTATGTGGCGCGATATGAAGTGCTGCGCGACCAAAGGTTCCCGACCCTGCTGATCCAGCTCAAGTACTCGGAGGATCGCGAGCCGGTCATCCGGGGGCTGGAGCGCGTGAGCAAGCCTGGCTGCCGGATCTATACCCAGCGCGACAGCATTCCGTGGGTCAAGGCTGGCATGGGCACCGTCATCCTGTCTACTCCGCGAGGCGTGCTCTCGGGCCGGCAGGCGCGGAGCCAGGGCGTTGGTGGCGAGGTCCTCTGCAAGGTTTGGTAAGCGCAGTCCTTGCGAGCGGGAGGTGATGACGGTGTCAAGAATCGGACGTATGCCGATTCCCGTGACAGACGCGGTAAAGGTGTCTATCGATGGGAATCGTGTCAAGGTTGAAGGCCTTAAGGGCGAGTTGGAGCGCGAGTTCCATCCGACCACGCGGATCAAGCAGACCGGTGGCGAGCTGGTGGTGGAGCGGCCGGATGACTCACGCCAGAGCCGTGCGCTGCACGGGCTGACGCGCGCCCTGTTGGCCAACATGGTCACGGGCGTGACTGAGGGCTTTCAGAAGCAGTTGCAGATTAACGGCGTGGGTTTCGGGGCCGAGGAAAAGGGCCAAGGCGTGGTGCTGCAGATCGGCTATAGCCACCCCGTCGAGGTCAATCCGCCGGAAGGGATACGTGTTCGCCCCGAGGCCGGTGGGCGGATCGTTGTGGAAGGTATCGATAAGGAACTAGTGGGCGAGGTCGCCGCCAAGATCAGGGCGGTCCGCAAACCCGAACCGTACCAGGGCAAGGGCATCGCCTACGTAGGCGAGGTCATTCGGCGCAAGGCTGGCAAGGCTGGCCGGGCTGGAGGCGCATAATGGATAGATCAGCAGCGCGACGTGAGGCGCGGTTGCGACGGCATCAGCGCGTGCGTCAGCACGTAACAGGGGTGCCCGAGCGGCCTAGGCTGAATGTGTTTCGTAGCTTGAAGCACATCTATGGGCAAGTGATTGATGATACGGTCGGCCACACGCTGGTGTCGGCGTCGACTTTGGACCAGGAAGTACGAGACCAGATCGATGGCCTCTCCAAGGCGCAGGCAGCCGAGCTGGTGGGCAAGCTGCTGGCGGAGCGCGCTCTGGCCCAGGGCGTGACCCAGGTGGTGTTTGACCGCGGGGGTTATCAGTACCAGGGCCGGGTAAGGGCCTTGGCCGAAGCGGCGCGTGAGGCGGGGCTCGAGTTCTAGAGGCGTGTGGGGCGGGTTCCGCGCCAAGCGAGGAGTGTGTTCATGTCAAGCAGGAGCGATCGCGACCGACGGGACGAGGGCGATGGGCTCTTTGAGCGCGTCGTGCACATCACGCGCGTGGCCAAGGTGGTCCAGGGCGGCCGTCGCTTTGGGTTCCGTGTGGTCGTTGTGGTGGGAGATCAGAACGGCAAGGTTGGCGTGGGGATCGGCAAGGCGCGTGACGTGCCGCAGGCGATCCGCAAGGGTGCTGAGCGCGCTCGCGCCACCATGGTTTCCGTCAACCTGATGGGCACAACGGTGCCGCACGATCTGTTGGCCGAGCATGGTGCCGCCAAGGTGCTGATCAAGCCGGCCGCCATGGGTACCGGCGTGATCGCCGGTGGTGGCGCGCGCGCGGTGCTCGAGGCCGCGGGCGTCAAGGACGTTCTTTCCAAGTCGCTGGGCAGCGCCAACATCCTGAATGTGGTGATGGCCACCTGGAAGGGGCTGCAGCAGATGCGGAGTCGCGAGGAAGCGGCTGCCGCGCGCGGGAAGACCCTGGCCGAGCTGGCACCGCCTTGGAGGACTGCAGGAAATGACAACTAGAATCCGGATAAAGTACGTGCGTAGTGCCATCGGGCGCACCAAGCGCCAGAAGGACACCATCGCCGCGCTGGGCCTGCGCCGGATTGGCGATGTGGCTGAGCATGAGGACAACCCCGCCGTGCGTGGCATGGTCAGCGCGGTGGAGCATCTGCTAGAGGTCCAAGAGGTGAACGAATGAAGCTGCATGAACTAGGCCCGGACGACGGGGCCAAGCGCCCGCGCAAGCGCAAGGGCCGTGGCATCGCCGCTGGGCAGGGCAAGACAGCGGGCTATGGTACCAAAGGGCAGAACGCCCGCGCTGGCCGCGGCGGCAAGCTCTACTTTGAGGGCGGTCAGCTCCCGTTGGTGCGGCGCTTGGCGTTCAAGCGCGGGTTTCGTAACCCGAATCGCGTCGAGTATGCCGTGGTGAATGTTGGCGAGCTACCGGCGCGCTTTGAGGCCGGTGCGGTGATCGACCGCGCTGCCCTCGAGCAGGCCGGTTTGATCCGGGCCAACGATCAGCCGGTCAAGGTGTTGGGCGACGGCGAGCTAGATCGAGCGCTGACGCTTCGAGTCGACGCGGCGTCCCAGTCCGCGCGTGCCAAGATCGAGGCCGCTGGTGGGGCCTTGGAGTTGTTGGAAGTCGAGCCCGCGTAGGCTTCTGAAGGGAGCCGGAGGAACCGATGCTGCAAGCGGTCCGCAACGCGTTCAAACTGCCGGATCTTCGGAAAAAGATCCTATTCACGCTGGGCATTCTGGTGCTCTACCGATTGGTCGCGCACGTGCCCGTACCCGGAGTGGATGCGGCCGCGTTGCGACAGGTGTTTGAGCAGAACCAGCTCTTGGGCCTGCTGGACATGTTCTCAGGCGGAGCCTTGGCAAACCTGTCGGTGATGGCGTTGGGCGTCTACCCATACATCACGGCCCAGATCGTCTTCCAGCTCTTGCAGCCGATCATCCCGGCGCTGGATCGGCTCTCGCGAGAGGGATCGGCTGGCCGCGAAAAGCTGACCATCTACACGCATCTGTTGACGGTGCCGCTGGCGTTTCTGCAGGGTCTCGGTCAGATGTCATTGATGGCCGGGACAGCTGGCGGCGCCCCCGTGATCCGCAACTGGGGCTTTACCGGCGGGAACTGGCTGCCGACGCTGAGCACGCTCATCACGCTCACGGCTGGAACCATGTTCGCCATCTGGCTGGGTCAGCTTATCGATGAGGACGGCATCGGCAATGGCATGTCGATCATCATCTTTGGCGGTATCGTGACGGGCATCCCGCAGAGCCTGGCGCAGTTGTGGATCACGAATCCGTGGGCGATCGTGGTATTCCTGATCGTCACGGTCATCACCATGGTCGGAATCGTGGTCGTGCAAGAGGGGCAGCGGCGGGTGCCGGTCAACTATGCCAAGCGCGTCCGCGGGACTCGTATCTATGGCGGGCAGAGCACGCACATCCCGCTACAGGTGAACTCGGCCGGGATGATCCCGATCATCTTTGCGGTGTCGATTCTGATGCTGCCTGGCGTAGTGGCTAGCTACCTGGTGGCCGTGGAGACAGAGTGGATCCGCAACACCGCCGTGTGGGTGAGCGGTGTCTTTGATTCGGGCGGGTGGTTCTACTGGGTGGCCTACTTTGTCCTGGTGGTGGCGTTCACCTACTTTTACACCGATGTCATCTTTGAGCAGCAGGACTTGGCGGAGACACTGCGGCGGCAGGGCGGATTCGTCCCTGGCATTCGGCCGGGCGCGCGAACGCGCGAGTTCTTGAGTGGCGTGGTGCGGCGGATCACCTTTGTGGGCGCTCTTTTCCTGGGCATCGTGGCGATCCTGCCGTTCCTGGTGCGGCCGCTGGCTGGGACCAGCCAGATGCTGGTGACGAGCACCGGCCTGCTGATTGTGGTCGGCGTTGTGCTCGATACCATGAAGCAGCTCGAGGCGCAGCTGATGATGCGGCACTATGAGGGCTTTCTCAAGAAGGCGAGATAGCGTAGCATGGATCTCGTACTGCTAGGGGCCCCCGGAGCGGGCAAGGGGACACAGGCTGAGCGCCTGGAGCAATGGCTGGGGATCCCGCAGGTTTCCAGTGGGGACCTGTTCCGGGTCAACATTGCCGAGGGGACGGCCCTGGGCCGCGCAGCGCAATCGTACATCGATCGCGGAGCGTTGGTGCCCGACGATGTCACCATCGGCATGGTGGCGGAGAGATTGGCAGAGGCAGACTGCGCCGGCGGCGCTATCCTGGATGGCTTTCCACGCACCGTGGCTCAAGCCAAGGCGCTGGATGAGCTTTTAGCCGAGATGGGCCGGCAAGTGGACTTGGTGCCCTATGTGACCGTTGCGCGCGAGACGCTGCTGGAGAGGCTCGGTGGTCGCTGGACCTGCCGCGCGTGCGGCGCCGTGTACCATCAGGTGTACCGTCCGCCCGAGGTGGCCGGTGTCTGCGATGTCTGTGGCGGGGAGCTGTACCAGCGCCCTGATGACACGGCCGAGACGCAGGCGCGACGGATCGATGTCTATATGCAAGAGACCAGCCCGCTGATCGCTTACTATCGAGAGCGAGGGCTGTTGGTAGAGATCGATGGAGAGCGGTCCATCGACGAGGTCGAGGCGGCCTTGCGGGCCGCCGTGATGACCCTTAGAAACGAGGACTGACTGGTGCCGATGGTGACGATCAAGACCGAGGACGAGCTGGCTCGCATGCGCCGAGCTGGCGAGATTGTGGCCAAGGCGCTGGCTGCCGTGAAGACGATGGTGCGGCCTGGCGTCACGACCCTGGAGCTGGACACCGCGGCCGAGGAGCTGATTCGGGATCACGGTGGCGTTCCTTCTTTCAAGGGATACCACGGTTTCCCAGGCACGATCTGTGCCTCGGTGAACGAAGAGATCGTCCATGGCATCCCGGGCGCGCGGGTGTTGCGAGACGGCGAGATCGTCAGCATCGACGTGGGCGTGATCTGGGAGGGATACCAAGGCGATTCGGCCATCACGGTCGCGGTCGGCGAGGCCAGCCCCGAGGCCCAGCGGTTGATGGACGCGACGCAGGCCGCGCTGGTGGCCACGATCGCGGCGGCGCGCGATGGCGCTCGGCTGGGAGACGTGTCCCACGCGGTGGAGGCGACGGCGGCGGGTTGGGGTTATGATGTGGTTCGCCAATATGGCGGCCACGGCATCGGCAAGGCCATGCACGAGGCTCCTCACGTGCCAAACTGGGGGCCGGCGGGCCGAGGGTTGCGGCTTCGCGCTGGCATGACGATGGCGCTTGAGCCGATGCTGACCAGCGACGGCAGTCGGACGCGAACGCTGGACGACGGCTGGACGGTGGTGACGGCCAACGGCGATCTGTCGGCTCATTTTGAACACACGATTGTTGTCACCAAGGACGGGGGCGAGGTGCTTACCCGCATCGCGGATGACGCTGGGCCCGATAGGGAGTAGGAACATGAAGGTCAAACCGTCGGTAAAGAAGCGTTGCGCCAAGTGCAAGATCATCAAACGTCGAGGCGTGGTGCGGATCATCTGTGAGAATCCGCGACACAAGCAGCGGCAGGGCTAGTCGGGCTCGGTAAGGCTTCTCGAGGAGGAATGGAATGGCTCGTATTGCAGGTATCGACCTGCCCAACGACAAGCGGGTAGAGATAGGGCTGACCTATATCTATGGCATCGGCCTCTCGCGCTCTCGCGAGCTGCTGAGCCGGACGGGCGTGGATGCCGACACGCGTTGCCGGGACCTGACCGAGGCTGAGGTCGCACGGCTGCGTGAGGTGATCGATCGCGACTATATGGTAGAGGGTGATCTGCGGCGCGAAGTGGCGATGAACATCAAGCGCCTGCAGGAGATCGGCAGCTACCGCGGCCTGCGGCATCGGCGCGGACTGCCGGTGCGTGGCCAGCGGACAAAGACGAATGCCCGCACGCGTCGTGGTACGCGACGTACCGTGGCCGGCCGGCGCCGCGCTCGCGAGAAGAAATAGCACGGAGGTTAGAGCATGGGTCGAAGAAAGGCTGGCAGGCGCACACCACGCCGCGAGCGTCGGAATGTGCCCGAGGGGCGTGTCTATATCCACGCCACGTTCAATAACACCATCATCACGTTTACCGATGCTTCTGGTGACGTGGTCTGCTGGCGCAGCGCCGGACAGAGCTTTCGCGGATCGCGCAAGAGCACGCCCTATGCCGCGCAGATAGCGGCGCAGGCGGCCACAAGGGCCGCGCTAGATGCCGGGATGCGCGAAGCCGACGTGTACGTCAAGGGGCCAGGCCCCGGTCGCGAAGCGGCCATTCGTACCATCCAGGCGACGGGCGTCCGCGTCAAGTCAATCACCGATCTGACGCCGGTGCCGCACAATGGGTGCCGACCGCCAAAGAAGCGTCGCATCTAGAGCAAGCGATCTTGCAGGTTGACGCTCCCACTGGGGGAGCGATGGGCGGGCAACGCATCGATTTGAGGTTGCGGGGAAGAAAGTGGACGCCCGCTGGAGGATTCCCACGTAAACCCGCTACCGATGGTCTCAAAGCGGAGCCGCAACGGGAGCCATCGGCAATGAGGAGGATGAATGGCTAGGTATACCGGTCCGTCGTGCAAGCTGTGCCGGCGTGAGGGCATGAAGCTCTTTCTAAAGGGCGAGCGCTGTATGGGGCCCAAGTGCGCCATGGAACGTCGCGCCTATCCGCCAGGAGAGCACGGCCGCATGAGTCAGTTCCGACGGCGCGAGTCCGACTATGGTCGGCAGCTTCGTGAGAAGCAGCGGCTACGCCGCATCTATGGCGTGCTCGAGCGGCAGTTCCGCCGCTACTATGATATCGCGGTGGCAGGCCGTGGGCAGACGGGCGCTAACCTGCTGTCGCTGCTGGAGCGACGGTTCGACAATGTGGTCTATCGGCTAGGGTTCGCTGACTCGCGGGCGCAGGCGCGGCAGCTCGTGACCCATGGGCACTTTGCGCTGAACGGCAGCAAGCACAACATCCCTTCGGCCCTGGTGGAAGTGGGCGATGTGATCGCGGTGCGCGAGATCAGACGCGGCAACGGCCAGTTCCAGGGTCTGCAAGAGGTCTTGGAGCGGCAGAATGTCGTGCCATGGCTACGACTAGACCCGGCTGGCATGCAGGGCACCGTCATCGCCGAGCCGACCCGCGACATGATTGACACGCCGGTCGAGGAGCAACTGATCGTAGAGTACTACTCGCGCTAGGCCCGAAAGGGCGCAGCTGGGCCAGCCCATTGGGATCTGGCTGTGGGCTGGCGCGCGACGTAAAGGAGGGACGCTTTGCTAGAGCAGGTGCTTCCTAGAATCGAGCGTGAGACGAGCACGCGGGGCTATGGCCGATATCGGATCGGCCCGATGCAGCGCGGCTATGGCGATACCGTCGGCATTGCGTTGCGCAGGGTGCTGCTGTCGTCAATCTCTGGGGCCGCCATCACGACGGTGCGCGTTTCGGGGGTTGCTCACGAGTATTCGAGCATTCCGGGCGCGCAAGAGGACATGCTGATGTTCCTCTTGAACCTCAAGCAGGTGCGGCTGATCTCGCACGCGGACGGTCCGGTGCGGTTGCGCGTATCGGCCAAGGGCAAGACGCTCTTGACCGCCGGCGACATCGAGTGCCCGGCTGACGTGGATATCGTGAACCCCGAGTTGCAGCTGCTGACGCTCGACACGGTGGATTCGGATATCGAGATTGAGATGACCGTCGAGCGCGGCATGGGTTACTCGCCCAGCGAGGAGCGCAAAGGCATGGCCATCGGTGAGATCCCGGTGGATGCCATCTTTTCGCCGATCCTCAAGGTGAACACGGATGTCGAGGCCGCTCGCGTTGAGCAGCGGACCGACTATGACATGCTCAAGCTCGAGATCTGGACCGATGGTACGATCACGCCCGAGGACGCCCTGAAGCAGGCTTCGCGGCTGTTGATGCAGCACTTTACGCTGCTGGGTGATATCCAAGAGCCCACTCCCGAGGAAGAGCCCGAGGTTGGCATCGAGCCCGAGCAGGACATGCCGTTCGCAGAGGTGCCGATCGAGGACCTGGAGCTAAGCCAGAGGGCGTTCAACTGCCTGAAGCGGCAGGGGATCGCCAACGTGGGTGAGATCATCGAGCGTTTGCAGCGGGGTACCGCCGAGCTGCTCGCCATCCGCAACTTTGGGCAAAAGTCGCTGGAGGAGCTGCTCGATCGTATGCGGGAAAAGGGCTTTATCGGCGAGAACGAGGCGTTCGACTAGGCAGCCCCTGAGGCCGCAAAGGGGCGTTCGCTGTCGATAGACACGTGATAGAGGTTTAACTGCGATGAGACATCGTGTTGCGGGTAGGAAACTGGGTCGGGACACCAGTCAGCGCAAGGCTCTTTACCGGAGCCTGATGACCGAGCTGTTCCGCCATGGACGCATTCGGACGACCCTCGCCAAGGCGCGAGCCGTGCAGGGCGAGGCCGAAAAGATTGTGACCAAGGCCAAGGTCGGGCTGGTAAAGAAGGAGAACGGCCAGCAGGATGTCGCTGAGCGGCGTCACGTAGCTGGCATCCTGTATGACAAGGCCGTGGTCCGCAAGCTGTTTGATGAGATCGCTCCCACCGTGGCCAACCGGCGCGGGGGGTACACACGGGTTGTCAAGCTCGGCCCCCGCAAGGGTGACGCTGCCGAGATGGCGATTTTGGAGCTGGTCGACGGGGCCGAATAGCCCCAGGTGGGCACGGCAGTGGGCGATGGCACGGAGCGGAACTATGGTGGGATTGTGGCCTATGACGGCACGGCCTACGCAGGGTTCCAGTCACAGCCGAACCGTTCGACGATTCAGGGGCAGCTTAACAAGGCGTTGGCGCGCCTGACGCAAGAGCCGGTGAAGGTGATCGGCGCGGGGCGCACGGATGCGGGGGTTCACGCCACGGGCCAGGTGATCAGCTTTCGGAGCGGCTGGCGGCATCCGCTGGCTGATCTGGAGCGAGGGCTCAACGCGCTTCTTCCCCGCGACATCGCAGTGTGGGCGATGCGATGCGTTGATGATGGTTTTCACGCCCGCTATAGCGCCCGCGAGCGCACGTACCTGTACCGCATCTATACCGGTGATAGGCGACGGCCTTTGTTGGATCGCTACGCAACGCACGTGCCAGAGCCGCTGGACGTAGAGGCCATGGAAGCCGCCGCAGAGTGCGTGATCGGGCGGCATGATCTGGCCGCGCTGGGGCAGTCACCGTCCGGGCGCAGCACAGTGCGCGAGGTGAGCGACGCGCGCTGGATGCCCCTCGAGATGGGCATTGGCGGGGATCAGGCGGGCATCGGGTTCCGGGTGAGCGCCAACGGGTTCCTGCGCGGGATGGTGCGACGGCTGGTCGGCAGCCTGCTAGAGGTGGGGCGAGGGCGCTGGTCTGCGGCTCAGTTCGCCGACCTGATAGCCTCGCAGGATATCGGGCAGGCGGCGGCGCCGGCCCCGGCCTGTGGGCTCTGCCTTCAACATGTAACATATGACGATGAGATTCCGCAATGGCGGATGCCAGAAGGCTGAAGAGGGGAACCCTGCGCCAGCCGGTGTGCAAAGGAGTGGACAAGTGAAGACATATGCCGTCAAGGCGGCCGAAATCGAGCGGGAATGGTGGGTGGTGGATGCCGAGGGGGCCAACCTGGGCCGCCTGGCCAGCGAGATCGCCCAAGTGCTGCGCGGCAAGCACAAGCCGACCTTTACCCCAGGGCTGGACGTGGGGGACTTTGTCATCGTGATTAACGCTGACAAGGTGTCGGTCACCGGGAACAAGCTGGAGGCTAAGCGCTACTACCGCTACTCTGGCTATCCCGGCGGGCTCAAGTCGCGCACGCTGGAAGAGATGCTAGAGCGCTTTCCGGAGCGCGTGATTCAGTCCGCGGTGCGGGGCATGCTTCCCAAGAACCGCCTTGGGCGACAGCTTCTCGGCAAACTCAAGGTCTATGCGGGTGGCGAGCATCCGCACGCGGCGCAAAAGCCCAAGGAACTCTCGTTGGAGACGGTCCGGTAGCCCGCCGATAGGATCGGACGGACAAGGTAGGAGGACAGTAGGTGGCATCTCAATACTATTATGGCACGGGTAGGCGCAAGACCTCTACGGCTCGCGTTCGCCTGTATCCGGGCAAGGGCGCGTGTGTTGTCAACGGCAAGCCTGCCGAGGAGTTCTTTTCTCGGGAGGGTGACATGCAAACGGCGCTTGAGCCTCTTCGCCTAACCGGCACGCACGAGAACTTTACCGTCTCGGTGGTGGTGGCGGGTGGTGGCGTGACTGGCCAGACCGAGGCGATCCGCCACGGCGTGGCCCGCGCGCTGCTGGAGGCGGATCCGGAGCTGCGTCCTCAGCTCAAGCGAGCTGGGTTCCTGACGCGTGACCCGCGCGTCAAAGAGCGCAAAAAGCCGGGCCTCAAGCGTGCCCGCAAGGCGCCGCAGTACACCAAGCGCTAGAGCGCGATCGTTGCTGGGAGTGATAGCAGGGCGGGGGTGGTCCGACGCTCCCGCCCTGCTTTGCTGCTACTTGTAGCCAAAGTAGATGACCGCGCCGGCTGTCGCCGCCCAGAGGAGGACCGCCGCGATCAGGGGGCCATCGCCCAGGACGATATCCTCGGGCGCGCCCCCGCTTTGCTTGGTGCGGACGAGGTAGAGATATCGCAGCAGGGCGTAAAAGACAAACGGGATCGTGAGCATCATCCGGTGCGTGCCGGCGTCCACGGGCGTGGAAAATGTATAGAACGAGTAGGATACCAGAACGGCCGCTGTCACCAGCGAGGTGACGTCATCGAGGAACTCGACCGTGTACTCTTCGAGGATGGAGCGATGGTTGTTGGCGTTCTCGGCCAACAGGATCAGTTCGTGTCGGCGCTTGTTGACCGCGATGAACAGGGCCAACAGGGTGGCGCAGACATACAGCCAGGGACTAAAGCGTGAGACGTGAGCCACCACGGCGCCGGCGTGAACGCGCAGCACAAAGCCGGCCGAGATCGTCATCATGTCCAGAATCACCACGCGCTTGAGCCAGTAGTCGTACGCCAGCATCAGCGCCACATAGAGCACGGCGGTGAGCCCGAGGCCCACTTCCAGGGCAAAGGCGAGGGGCAGGCAGACGGCAAGGAGCAGCAGAGCCGCGACCGCCGCCGTGGCAGGCGCGAGCGCGCCGGATGCCAAGGGACGGTGGCGCTTGTCCGGGTGTTGGCGATCCCTTTCCATGTCCACCAGATCGTTGATCAGGTAGATGGCGCTAGAGATGCCACAGAACAGCACCAGCGCCGCCAGGACTCGGACGAGGCTGGGCGGATCAAAAAAGCGGCCATCGAAAAAGAGGGCCGGGAGCAGGAACGCGTTTTTGGCCCACTGCTTGGGGCGCATGGCTCGGAGCAGATGCAACAGCAACGGACACCTCCCATGACAGCGTTCATCGATGATAGGAAAGAAGAGGACCGACGTCAAAGCGGCCGGATGGCACCTATCTTGACACGGCTTCTCGCCGCAACTATCCTCTCTGCATGACCAAGGTACGAATCGATCTGCTGGTGCAGCGGCGAGGACTAGCGCCGACCCGGACCAAGGCGCAGCGGCTGATCCAGGCTGGCCAGGTCCGTGTCGATGGTCAAGTGGTGGACAAGGTCGGCACCCAAATCGATGCCGAGGCCGAGGTCACGGTGATCGCGTTGCCTCGCTATGTAGGGCGGGGAGCGCACAAGCTCATCCGAGCCCTAGACGAGTTCGAGCTTGACCCCGGCGCGATGGTGGCGGCCGACGTGGGAGCCTCCACGGGCGGGTTCACCGAGGTGCTGCTGGAGCGCGGGGCAGCCCGGGTTTATGCCATCGATGTGGGCTATGGGCAGCTGCACTGGCGGCTGCGCCAGGATGACCGGGTCGTGGTGATGGAACGCACCAACGCCCGCCATCTGGAGGTGCTGCCCGAGCCGGTGGCGCTGGTCAGCATTGACGTCTCGTTCATCTCGCTGCGCCTGATCTTGCCGCGGGTGGCCGATTGGCTCGCGCCGGGCGGCCAGGTGGTTGCGTTGATCAAGCCCCAGTTCGAGGCCGGCCGCGAGCAGGTGGGCAAGGGCGGGATTGTTCGTGATAACGCCGTGCATCGTCAGGTGTTGGAAGATTTGCTGACGTGGGCGGTGCAGGAGGGGTGGCGCGTGCGCGGTTGCACGGTCTCGCCCATCGAGGGCGCCGACGGCAACATCGAGTTTCTCGGCTGGCTCGACCGGGCTGCCGACGTTCGCGGAGTGGGGCCGCTGGAGGCGGCTGAGCGGGCTTTGGCAGAGGCATACTCTGACGAGGGGACACCATGATGCCTGCCTGGTGGCAGGATCCCAACACACGCACCCGGACGCTGGTGACCCTGGCGATCCTGGCCATGCTGGCGTGGATCGTCTTTTCGGCCGGGGCTGCTCTGGTGCCTTTTCTGCTGGGCGCCCTGGCGGCGTACATCATGCTTCCGGCGGTGGACTTTATCGACAGGCACATGCCCAAGTTCATCCGGGGTCGCCGGTTCTCGCGGACGCTGAGCATTCTAATCGTCTACATTTTGGTGCTAGGCCTGACCACCGGAGGCATATCCTACTTTGTTCCTTTGGTCACGTCGCAGGCGGCGACCTTGACGCGACGGCTGCCGCGGTTGTGGCGGCAGATCGAATCGCTGCTGGCGTATGATCTGGACGATCTCCTGGCGGGAATTTCGCCCCAGATACAGGAGACGATCCGCACCAACGTCACCCAGGCACTCAACTCGTTGGTGGACGCAGCCCAAAAGGGCGTCCTGGCCACCGTTTCGCAACTGACTGCCACCATCAGTTTTGTGATCGGCATGGTTATCGTACCGATCTGGATGTTCTATGTCTTGCATGACAACCGGCGGATTGAGCGTTCGTTCTATGAGATGATCCCGGCGTCGATCCGGTCGGATGCGCGGGCGATGGTCGTCATCATCGACGAGCTCCTGAGCGCCTACCTGCGTGGGCGTCTACTGGTGTGCCTCATTGTGGGTGTCGCTGCGACCATCGTGCTATTGATCTTTGGGATCGAGATGGCCGTTCTTCTGGGCACTGTCGCGGGCGTGACCGAGATCATCCCCATCTTTGGGCCGTACATCGGGGCGGTGGCGCCCGTCCTGATGGCGTTGCTGGATCGGCCCATCAAGGCCTTGTGGATCGCCCTGGCGTTCTTTGCCATTCAGCAGCTTGAGAACATGTTTCTCACGCCTCGCATCAGCGGTGATGCCGTGCGGTTCCATCCGGCCATGGTCATGGTGATCGTGGTGGTGGGCGCCGAGCTGGCGGGCATCTGGGGCTTGATCCTGGGGGTGCCCCTGGCGGCCATCATCCGTGACGTGGCTCGTTACCTGTACCTCCGTACCTCGGAACAGGGCGTTACCCCCGAGATGGCGCTTGATACCCTACGAGCCAGCCGTCACTAGCCCACTCATCGCTGCTTATCGTCTTTCCACGCCGCTGGTGTAGCGTAAGGATAACCTGTGAGTTCAGATCGCCCAGCCTATAACCGAGAGCATATCCGCAACTTTTGCATCATCGCGCATATCGATCACGGCAAGTCTACCTTGTCCGATCGGTTGCTCGAGCAAACCGGCACCATCCAGCACCGAGAGATGTCCGAGCAGGTGCTGGATAGCATGGACCTGGAGCGGGAAAAGGGTATTACGATCAAGGCCAAGGCTGTGCGCATGGCGTATGAGCCCGAGCCAGGACTGCGGTACGAGCTCAACCTGATCGACACCCCCGGGCATGTGGATTTCTCCTACGAGGTGTCGCACGCCCTGTCGGCTTGCGAGGGGGCTCTGCTGGTGGTGGATGCGACCCAGGGCGTCGAAGCGCAGACTTTGGCGAACCTCTACCTGGCCCTGGAAAAGGATCTGGACCTGGTGCCGGTGGTGAACAAGATCGACCTGCCGGCGGCCATGGCCGATGACGTGGCCGAAGAGATCGAGGAACTGCTGGGTATCGCCGCAGCCGACGTGTTACAGGTCTCGGCCAAGACGGGGCAAGGCGCTCAGCTGGTGCTGGATGCCATCGTCAAGCGGGTACGACCACCCGTGGGCGATACCGACGCGCCGCTGCGGGCTCTGATCTTTGACTCGCACTATGACCCCTATCGCGGGGTGATCGCCTACGTCCGCGTGGTGGATGGCACCATCGTGGCTGACCAAGAGCTCATGCTCATGTCCAACCGCGTCCGCCTGGAGCCGCTGGAGGTGGGGATATTCCGCCCCACCATGCAGCAGGTGGAGATGCTGCGGGCGGGCCACGTGGGCTATGTGGCGACGGGGCTCAAGTCGGTGCGCGAGTGCCGCGTGGGCGACACGTTGACGGCGGTGGCACGTCCTGCCGCCGACGCGCTGGAGGGTTTCCGCGCACCCAAGCCGATGGTCTTTGCCGGTCTCTATCCGGTCGATAACGAAGACTATGAGGACCTGCGCGACGCCCTGGAAAAGCTCCAGCTTAACGACGCCTCGTTGGTCTACCAGCCCGAGTCGTCGGTGGCGCTAAACATGGGCTTTCGTTGTGGGTTCCTGGGGCTGCTGCACATGGAGATCGTGCAGGAGCGGCTGGAGCGCGAGTATGACCTGGATCTGCTGGCCACGGCTCCCAGCGTCGAGTACCAGGTGTTGACCCACGAGGGCGAGGTGCTCGAGATCGACAACCCGGCCGAGCTGCCGGATCCGAGCACCATCGAAGAAGTGCTCGAGCCATGGATGCGGATCAGCCTGTTCACGCCCACCGAATATATCGGGCCGCTCATGGAGCTAGCCACGAGCCGCCGGGGCGAGTATATCAAGCTCGAGTATTTGGATCAGCGTCGCGTCGTGATCGAGTTCTACATTCCGCTGGCCGAGATCCTGGTGGATTTCCACGACCAGCTCAAGTCGCGGTCGCGCGGCTATGCCTCGATGGACTATGAGTTTGCCGAGTACCGGTCGGGGGATCTGGTCAAGATGGAGGTCCACGTCAACCAGGAGCCGGTGGATGCCCTGTCGCTGATCGTGCACCAGGATCGCGCCTATGCCAAGGGTAGTTCCCTGGTACGCAAGCTCAAAGAGGTGATTCCCTCTCAGCTCTTTGCGGTGCCGATCCAGGCGGTGGTGGGCAGCCGCGTCATTGCGCGAGCCAACGTGAGAGCGGTCCGCAAGGACGTGCTGGCCAAGTGCTATGGCGGCGACATCACGCGCAAGCGCAAGCTGCTCGAGCGTCAGAAAGAGGGCAAGCGTCGGTTAAAGCGGGTGGGCAGCGTCGATATCCCCCAAGAGGCCTTTATGGCCGTGCTCAAGCTGGACTAGCTAGCCTATGCCGGCCGAGGGGCGCGTGATGCATGCCAGCCCGCGACGGGGCCTTCGCCTCGATTGGGCGTTGGTGGGCATCGTCGTGGTGGCTTTGGCGTTGAGACTGTACGGCCTGGCCTGGGACGAGGGGCTGCTCTTTCACCCTGACGAGCGCCAGATCTATATGCAGGTGGCCGAGCTCGCTTTTCCCTGGCCCCCAGACCTTGCCGAGATCCTATCACCCGATAGCCCCTGGAACCCCCGTTTCTTTGCCTACGGCTCGTTGCCGCTCTATACCCTGCGTATCGTCACCTGGCTTCTGGGCTTGATCGAGCCCTCGCTGGCCGGCATCAACGGTTTCTTCTGGAGCGGGCGGGCGCTTTCGGCCGGGCTCGATGTGGGCTCGGTGATCCTGGTGTACGCTTTGGGCCGACGCCTCCATGGGCGCGCGACTGGTCTGCTGGGGGCGGGGCTGCTCGCGCTGGCGGTGCTGCATATCCAGCTGTCCCATTTCTATGCGGTGGATACGATGCTCGCTTGCGCAGCGATGCTGACCCTGCTGCTGGCCGTGAGGGCGGCACAACGACTCAGCCTGGGCCGTGGCGCGCTGGCGGGGTTGGCCTTTGGGCTGGCCATCGCCACCAAGGCTAGCGCCGCACCGCTGGCCCTGCCGTTGGCGGTGGCGTGGTTCTTGGGGAGCGATGACCAGGGGCCCGATGATGATGGCAGGTCGTACCGCTTTTGGTGGCGGGTGCGCGGCCTCGTGTTTACGTTGGGCTGCGCCGCGATCGCCATGGCGGTGGCCCAACCCTATGCCATCATCGACCCGCTACGATTCCTGACGGACGTCATCCACGAGGGCCGCATGGCCAGTGGTGCTGCCGACATCCCCTACACGCGCCAGTACATCGGGACGCTTCCCTACCTGTATCATGGTCGCCAGCTACTGGTCTGGTCGCTGGGGGTGCCGCTGGGGCTGGCGGGGCTAGCTGGGCTGGCTCTGCAGATGGGCGTGACCACGCGCGACCTGGTGAGACGGGAGCGCCAGAGGGCCGCCGCGCGGTTGGTGCCACTCTCTTGGTGCCTGGCGTACGTGGTGGCGGTGGGCGGCCTCCACGCCAAGTTCGCGCGCTATATGTTGCCGATTACGCCGCTGCTGTGCCTGTGGGCGGGCGATTTGCTGGTGCGGGCCTGGAGGCTGCGGGCCAGGTGGGCGAGAACGGTGGGGCGGGCCATAGGCGTGGGCACCGTGGTCCTGACGGCGTTGTATGCCTTGGCGTATATGCGTGTCTATGCGCAGACGCACCCCTGGATCGAGACCACCCGCTTCATCTGCGCGTCCGTGCCCAGCGGGTCGAGCGTCGTCACCGAGCACTGGGATGATCCCCTGCCGCTCACGCAGCGCCGCTCGGGCCCAGATGCGTGCTATACCCAGCTCAACATGCTGCGCTTTGCCGCCTATGATGCCGATACGCGCGACAAGGCCTACCATCTATTGGGCTTTTTGCAGGGCGCCGACTATATCGTGCTGGCCAGCAACCGTCTGTACAACACCATCCCGCGCTTGCCCGAGCGCTATCCACTGACATCGCGCTACTATGAGGCGTTGATGGGCGAGGAACTGGGATTCGAGCTGGTGTTCTCCAGCAGCGCCTACCCTGGTTTGGCGGGCCTGGAGCTGGTGGACGACACCTTTGCTCACGTGGGGCTGCTCGTGCCTCGCTTGCTGGCGGAAAGAGAGGCAGGTCGCTCCGCGCTGCACCTGGGCAGTGCGGACGAGAGCTTTACCGTGTATGACCACCCCAAGACGCTGGTGTTCCAGCGCACCGCAACGTTGAGCTCAGCAGAACTCCAGGATGCGCTGGGGCTCTCAACGCTAGAGTTGCCCTAAACGCGCGGGCGTCATGCAGCTTGGCATTGGGCCAAGGGCGATGCTATAATCGGCGATCGTGTGGCCCCAGTTCGGGGCCGCTTCTATGATGGGCGGAGCTCATATGCGCAAGCGTCGGGTTCAGGTAGCTCTGGGGGCGGCTGTCAGCCTCTTGTTCCTCTATCTGGTCCTGCGAGATCTGGACTGGGGCGAGCTCTGGCGGCTCTTTGCTGCTGGGCGGTATGGGTACCTTGTACCTGCGACGGCCGTTTTGGTCGTGATCAACATCGTACGCGCCTATCGGTGGGGCCTGCTACTGGATGGAGACGCGCCGCTGCCCTTGTGGTGGCTCTTTCGCCTGGTGAACATCGGCTACCTGATGAACAATATCTTTCCCGCCAAGGCCGGCGAGATCGTGCGCGGCGTGCTGGTGGGGCGCCAGGCTGCCGGCGGGGTCGGTCGCGGGCTCTCCACGGTGCTCATGGAACGCATTCTCGACATGCTGACCGTGGTGGTGATGCTGGTGGCGCTTTTGCCGGTCGTCGAGTTTCCCGGGTGGGCCACCAAGGCCGCGGTGACGTTGGGAGCTATCGCCGTCGTGGGCGTGGTGGGCATGCTGATCCTGGCGCGCTATGGCGACCGCGGGCTGGAGCTGCTGTGGCGGGTGGTGGGGCGCATCCCGGTGGTGGGTAGCCCCAAGGTGCGGGCCGGCGTGACGAATCTGGTGGGTGGCTTTGAGGTGTTGCTGAACTGGCGCCTGGCGCCGGGCTTGCTGGTTACCTCGGCAGTGATCTGGCTGGGCTATGCGCTGTTCAACTATATCATGATGGCCATGTTTGGGCTGGCCCATCTGCCCTTTAGTGCGGCGGCGATGGTGCTGGTGGCGACGGGGTTCGGCATGGCTATTCCCGCGTCGCCCGGTGGCCTGGGTGTGTTCGAGTGGGCCGCCGTTCAAGCCTTGCTGGTTTTCGGGGTGGGGCAGAGCGAGGGAGCCGGGTACGCCCTGGGGCTGCACATCTATACCATGTTGGCTATGATCGTGCTGGGACTGGTGGGCCTGATGCAAGAGGGCCTGAGCCTGGGCGCAGCGCGCGAGCTGGCCGGGGCGCAGGCGGACGATCCCCCGGCTGACAAGGCAGAGGAGCCGGGCGAACGTTGAGAATC
>Ga0123329_1001088_pt1 | contig 26267 bp, 19 predicted proteins | sample BioC12SIPDNA_FD_89703 | JGI IMG/M metagenome (GOLD analysis project Ga0123329, IMG submission 89703) | Anaerobic biogas reactor microbial communites from Washington, USA - Biogas_R1_B C12 SIP DNA | ecosystem: Engineered > Bioreactor > Anaerobic > Unclassified | place: Washington, USA | collected...
AAACCATCGTGTCATCTCCTCGATTGTCCTAACTTCAAGTAAGATGACACCTTAACCGAATACTGCTGCATTACCAACACACACGAATGCACTGCTAGCAGTGCTGCCTATAAATGGCTGCCCTATGACCTCAAACCTCTACTACCGCGAGTTTTCCGGCCGGATCTTCGTGATCCAGGTGGAAAGTGAGGCCGTCGAGAACACTGCCATCGCTTTTGCCATCCTCTGCGAGATCCGCGAACTGATCGCCCACGGGATTCGCGTGGTGCTCGTGTTCGGGAAAGGGAGCCGGTTTGAGGAGGAATTGCAGACCCGTTTCGGCGTCCGGCTGCAGAGCGAGACCAATCGGCTGGTGGTGCCGGAAACGGTCCTGCCGCAGGTCCAACAGGAGCGCAAACGCATCGCCGACGAACTGGCCGAACTGTGCCGCGCCGAGAAGATCCCCTTTCGGATGCTGCCCGAATCGGCCGTCACGGCCGAACGGCGGCTCGGGCACCAGAGCACGGGCATGGTCAGCCGGATCGACCTGGCGGCCATCCGGACCGTGATCGAACAGAACCAGTTGGCGATCGTCGGGTTCGGCGGCCTCGACGACCACGGGCAGTTCCTCCACGTGCCGTCGGTTTCCCTCGCGGCCGACCTGGCGGTCGGGCTCCAGGCCCAGAAGCTCCTGCTGCTGATGCAGCGCGACGGGATCCGGGTCCCGGGCCGCAAAGGAGAGATGCAGCAGCTCAGTTTCGCCGATTTCGACGAACTTCTCTGCCTGCTCCAGAAGAAAGACGCCGACGGTCGCTGCATCCTGTCCGGGTCGATCCTGCCCAAAGTCCATGCGGCCCTGCGAGCGGTGGCCGGGTCGGTCGACCAGGTCCATATCGTGTCTTATGCACGGTTGCTCGATGAGATCCTCACCCGCACGGGCGTGGGGACGATGATCGAGCAGCATCAGCGGCATCACGTCGACTACGCCCAGGCCGACGATCTCGACGCCATCGAGCAACTCTACGGGGAGACCCAACGCTTCGTGACCGAGCGCGGTACGCCGCTGGTCAAACCGCGAACGCGCGAGGAGTTGGCCGGCCTGGTTCCCCACACATTGCTGCTCGAACACCGCCAGTTTGTCATCGGCATGCTCCACGGGACGGAGGTGCCGGACGCCGACGGTTCGCTGCTGATCGGCGGATTCGTGATCGCCGAGAACCATCAGGACTCGCAGCACGGCCAGTTGCTGCTGACCGAGGCGCTGAGCCGGTTTCGCGAACAGGGCCACCGGTTGGCCGTGGCGGTGACGGCGTCGGATCGCGCCAAGCGACTGTTCACCCGCAGCGGCGGGCGCGCCGGGGCCGAGCGGCCCTGGCAACAGCGGATGTTCGACGCCGCCTTGGCTCGCTATCATCCGGACGAGCGCGACAAGGTGCAGTTCTTTCGGTTTGACCTTCAGCGTGAAGAGTCGTAGGCATTGGCGCCGGCGTCAACTGGGCCTCCTGCCGCGAGTGCCATAGCTCACACGCTTGCATCCTCCCTCCCCAAACGCCAAACTGATAGCGCATCCCGTACACCCAACACAAGCGCCAAAGAGCCCCGCCATGAACCCAACAAACCTCGCCCGCTCACTGACAGTTCTCTTCTCGTGCCTCCTCCTCGCTCCAACCACCGCTCCCGCACAACCGGCCGACCCGCCCCGCTTCGACGGCGCAGAGGCCCTCGCCGGCGCCGTTGCCACGTCCGACGCCCGCATCCAGCGCGACGGCTCCGCCGTCCGGGTCCACGTCGGCCGCAGCAGCGATCGCCCCGGTGTCACCTTCCAGCCGCCAGCCGGAAAATGGAACCTGACGGGCTTGGCCCATCTCTCGGCACGGGTGAAAAACACCGGCAGCCGGACGCTCAACGTCCATCTCTGCGTCGACAACCCCAACTCCAACCGCACTGAACGCAACGGCTGCTGCATCCAATCGGAAACGCTCGCTCCCGGTGAAGAAAAGACGTTGCAGGTTGCTCTCCTCGCCCGTCCGCCCAAGAACCTCGAAGGCGTCTTCCGCGGCATGCGCGGTACCCCCGGCGGATTCCAAACCCGAAGTAACCGTGGCATCGATCCGTCCAACGTCGCCGGCGTTTCTGTCTATGTCTACAAGCCTGGCGCCGACTACCAGTACGAAGTCTCAGACCTCGCCGCGGGCGGAGAGCCGGCCTTCCCGCTGCCGAAGAACCTCGACGACCTGCTCCCCATGATCGACCGCTTCGGCCAGTACATCCACAAGGACTGGCCCGGCAAAACCCACTCCGAAGCCGACCTCGCCCAGCAGCGCACTCAGGAAGCCGCCGACCTGGCCGCCCATTCCAGCCCTGAGGGCTGGGATCAATACGGCGGCTGGGCCGACGGTCCGCAACTGGAAGCCACGGGCCGCTTCCGCGTTGCCAAGTGGCAGGACAAGTGGTGGTTCGTCGATCCCGAAGGCCACCTCTTCTGGTCGCACGGGCTGGTCCGCGTCACCTGGTCGAGCGCCTACACGCCCATTACCGGCCGGGAATACCTCTTCGCCGATCTCCCGGCCCACGATTCGCCGTTCGGACCTTTCTACGGCCGCAGCACCTGGGCGATCTCCGGGCTCTACGACCGCGGCGCCGAAACCTACAACTTCACCGGCGCAAACCTGCTCCGCAAGTATGGAGCCGATTGGATGCAGACCTTCGCCGACGTCACCCAGCGGCGATTGCGCAGTTGGGGACTCAACACCATGGCCAACTGCTCGCAACCGGCGATCTATCTGAAACGCAAAACGCCCTACACGGCCACCGTCTATAGCCTCGACTCGCCCCCCGAAGACACCCCCGGCGGCACCGGCTACGTGGCGACCATCCACGACGACAGCCGCGTGATCGAGGCAACCAGCGGCGGCTGGGGCAAGTTTCCCGACCCGTTCGATCCCAGCTTCAGAGCTACCCTGATCAAGGAGGTGGAGCAGCACAAAGGCAAGGCGGTCGGCGACCCCTGGTGCCTGGGCTACTTCCCGGGAAATGAACTCAGTTGGGGGCGGGACGAAACTACCTTACCCGCGGCCGTGCTCATGTCGCCCGCCGATCAACCGGCCAAACACGTGTTGGTCGACGACCTCAAGGCGAAGTACCAAACCATCGAGAAACTCAACGTCGCCTGGCACACCGATCACGCGTCCTGGGACTCGCTGCTCCAGTCAACGACGCCCCCCGGCGCCGACGATGCCCGCGACGATCTGGCTCCCTTCCTCGGCAAGATCGCCGACGCCTACTTCCGCCAGTGCCGCGAAGCCGTCAAGGAAGTCGATCCGGAAGGGCTCTATCTCGGCTGCCGGTTCGCCGGCTGGAGCCATCCCGTGGTGTTCCGCACGGCCGCCCAGTATAGCGACGTGGTCAGCATCAATCGCTATGCCGAAAGCCTGACCGACCTGCAGTTGCCCGAAGGAATCGACAAGCCGGTGGTCATCGGCGAGTTCCACTTCGGCGCCCTCGACCGGGGCAAATTCCACGCCACCCTCCGCCCCGTCGCCGACCAGGCGGCCCGCGGAGCGGCCTACGAAAAATACGTCCGCAGCGCCCTGGAGAATCCCCTCGTCGTCGGCACCCACTGGCACCAGTTCGGCGACCAGTCGACCACCGGCCGCGACGACGGCGAAAACTTCCAGAACGGCTTCCTCGACGTCTGCGACACCCCCTATACCGAAACCATCGACGCCTGCCGCCGCGTCGGTTACGACCTCTACCAGATCCGGGCCGCAAAAGCCGAGGCGACTGAGTCGAATCCGTAGGACAGGTTTGCACTCCGTGCAACCTGTCACCGCATCCGAGAAAGGCGCCCAACATGAACCGCCCACAACTCCATCGAAGAGCTTTCCTCACCACTGCCGCCGCCGGAACCGTGTTCGCCGCCGCATCCCCTCGCGGGCTATCCGCCGAGTCCGGGCGCGCTCCCTTCCCCTGCCTCCCCGCCGACGGCACGGTCCGCGACCGGCTCTGGATCTGGGGAGGAGCCCCCGGGGCAACCAACGACGAGTGGGGCCATGCCCCTTCCAGAATGACCGCGACCGAAGCCGCCTTCTACATGGGAATCCCCAATCTCTTCCTCATCCGCCACAAGGGACGCCCGGCCCTGGAAGAATACGACCAGTATGCCCTCGCCCTCAGCCCCTTGAAGCGGGTCGTTTGGGCCCTTGTCGAGTCGGGTGGAGACACCGACCCCGAGCGGCGCGACTTCGTCCTCAAGATGCCCGCCCGGTTTCCCAACATAGCCGGTTTCATCATGGACGACTACTTCAAGAAAGACGGATCCGCCCACCTCACCATCGACCAACTCCAGGAACTCGAAGGCAAACGCCGGACACCCGACGGCAGAAAGCTCCCGCTCTACGTGGTCGTCTATACCCATCAACTGGACCTGCCGATCCAGCCCCACCTCAAACACTGCGACAAGATCACCTTCTGGACCTGGAAATCCGAGGACCTGGCGAACCTCGAAACCAACTTCGAGAAGCTGGAGAAAATCGCGCCCAACCATCCCAAGCTGCTCGGCTGCTACCTCTGGGACTTCGGCAACAAGAAGCCCATGCCTCTGGACCTCATGAAACGCCAGACCGAGTACGGGTACCGGCTGCTCCAGGCGGGAAGGATCGAAGGCATGATCTTCCTGGAACACGGCGTCTGCGACATTGGACTCGATACCGTGCTCTGGACCAAGGAGTGGATCGCCAAAGTCGGCGAACAGCGCCTCGCAGATCAGTGATGATCGTCCTTCACCAGGCGCCGCGGGCATTTGAAGCACGCATACTCCGACGCGTACCTGCCTCACCCGTCATTCCGCGGCTTCATGATTTGGTTCTGAACGTCTCTGACCGTCTTTCCCATCTTGCGAAGCCATCGCCGAGCCCAGGCAAACTCGAGTCCGAGGATCGCCAGCCCGATCGGAATCACGACAACCGCCGGTCCAGGTGTGACGAACAACACCAGGCCGATCAGCACGACGGTACTTCCCACCACGAGAATCACAACTCGCCGCCCGTGGCGATAAGCCGACCTGGCCAGTGCTTCCATATCGCTAACCAGCGAGTCGCTCGGCTCGCCCGTGTCTTTCTTGGACATCCGCCACGAGAAGAAAGGCACAAACATGTTCGACGCTCCCAAGTCGCAACACGGACTGAAGTATCGTCTTCCGCTATTCTAGACCCGTGAAGACTTGACACCCCTCCCTTTTTACGGCAGCACCAAATCCCAATACCGCATGGTCGCCGGACGGCCATCCTCCAGAATAATCGCGATCTTGTTCACGCCGTCCCGCACCAGCCGTCGCGGGCATTTGAAACACGCGTATTCTGTCCGGTTCCCCAGACCCGACTCATATGGATGACCTAGCGGCTTGTGAACATACTCCGTCGGCTCCAGCGTGGTTCCGTTCACCTTGACCATCCACGAACTCTTGGAGATGTCCTCGGCCGCCATGAGCCGGAAGACGCCGTCGGTCGTCTGGTGTTCATTCGGCGCCATGTCCAACTCAAACGTCCTTGCATCCCCCTTCTCGAATCGCGCCGGCAGTTGTCCCGCGGACTTAGTGAACCAGTTCTCCGCCAGGAAGTACCACTGCGGCTGCCTGGCCAGCCACTCCGGGTCGCCCAAGTGCTCCAGGACGTGGAACGGCGGCTCGTTGAACGGTCCCCGACCGGGTACCCCGTGCTCTCGCGTGTAGACGAAGTTGAACAGGCTCATCCCGTCGGCCCCGCGGCGATAGGCCACGTGGGCCGTCGTGTAATACTGCTCGTCCGTTGTCCGCATGAACAGGAAGTTGTCGCCTCCTGTAGTGGTCAGTCGCTGGCCCGTCATCGTCGTGTGGCACATCTCCAGATAGATCGCCACGTCGGGCACCAGCCGGCGAATCTTCGCCACGTCATGGGCCTGATAGGTGAAATAGGTCGCCGACAGGTCGACCATCTCCAGCCCGGCGTCGACCATCGACGGCAGATCCACGCCGATATCGCCCTGCATGTCGAGCATGCACGGCACCCGGGCACAAAGCCACCGGTGCTCGTTGCCTCGGGCCGTTCGGTCCAACAGAGCCCGAACGTCGGACACGAACTGCGTGATGACCTCCACCCGCCGGTCCACCGGCACGTCGTCCTTGAAGAACGACGGGAATCGCATGAAGTCCAGTTCGAGCCCGGCAATCTCGTAGTTCTCGCAGATTTCCTGGATCAGCGAAAACATCCGCTGCCGCACCTCGGGAACCGACCAGTCGAGCCCGGAACCGACGGGCCCGATCCGCCACTGGGGATGCTCGGCGTAGAATCGGCTGATCGCGTGAATCCCCTGCCGGTTCCCCGGCGTATCGGCATATTGATGAAAGTGGGTGTCGTTCAACCGCATTGAGATAAACGGCGTTTGACGGACCTTTCGGCACTCGTCGAGGAAGTCGAGGAACGGATCGCCGCCGTCGAGAAGATACTGATGGACGCCCGGATAACGCAGCTTGTCCGGTTCGATGCCGTAATGCTCGGCCCACCAGGCGTGGTGCTCGGCGAGCGTGTACAGCTTCGTCGGCCACCACGGCACCCCGCAATGGGCCGGTTGAAGCATGTGAACGTCCACCCCCTTCGTCTCGCGCACCGTAGCCCGCAGATGCTCGGGGCGGAACGGTTCCCCCTTCTTGTGCCAGGGCGAGGTGGTGCCCGTGTTGGTGAAGTCGTTGCTGTAGAGCACCTTCCACGGCGGCTTCACCGGCTTCTTCCCGGCAACTTGCGTTGCCAGTTCGGGGACGAGCGTCCGGGCGTAGCGCACGCTCTCTTCAATCTCGCCGGCACTCAACGCCCGATCGTAAAGCCGCGTCAGGGCGACGGCGCCGATCAACCCGTTGGGGCTGGTCAACGAATTCGTCCCCACGGCAGGCAGATTGATGAGCGCATCGGGCGGCCGGTTCATCCGGCCCTCGTACGTCTCGGTCCGCCCCGAGCGGGTTCGCGCCTGTTCCTCTCCGTCCAGAAAGAACCGCACTTGCTTGCCGTCGAACGTGCCGATCGCGTGATGCCAGCCCTTGGTGATTCGCGTCTCCGACATGAGCGAATGCCACCGGCCGTCTTCGCCAAAAACGCCGAACTCCAGAAAACCCAGGTAACCGTCCTGCTGCGGCGGTTCGCCGCGTATCTGCAGAAACCACTGCCGCGAGTTTCCCGGCGCCATCGCCGCCGTCTTGCGAACCCTCGGCGCGTGCGTGGTCACGATCAGTTGAAGCGGGCCTCGCGTGCGATCGACGCGAAACACCGCTTCGAGAGTGAGCCGCTCCGGACGAATCGGCCGCTCGCCAACCACCGCCCCGTTTCCTCCCAACTCGACGCACGCGAGTTCACCCTTGATGGCCGCGTCTCCGACAAGCGAACCGGCGTTCTTCAAACCGCTGCCGTCCGCCAACTGGCCGCTCTCCGCCGCACCACGCACTTCCCAACTGAGCACGAGACCTTCCCGGTTGGCCATATCGGAGGAACCTGCGCCAACGGCACCGGTTACCGACAACCAGCCCGCAGCCAGAAGACACACCAGAAACCGTGTTGTGCGCATTACTCAGCACTCTCTGTTGAAATCAAAGAGAACATTCCGCACCCAAAACGAATTGTTTCGGAAATGCCATTGTAAGTCATTGCGAACCCAAGAAGCGAGGGCTTAGACTGGGTGGCACGACAAGACTGCTGCAAGCAAGCGGAAGTGCTGCGAATACCCGATTATGCAAATCATACGATTCCCCCATACCTTCGCCCTCGCCACCTGCTGCGTGCTCTCCCTCCTTCCAGCCGGACAGCCGTCCGCCTCCGACGACTGGCGATCCTACGAAGTCTACCAGCCGACCGTCACTCGCCACCCGGTGATCGACGCCCGGACCCACGCGCACAAATACAACCACTGTTCGACCATCGCCTGGTTCCAAGACCGCTGGTTCTGCTTCTGGGGCAGCAACGTGCCCGTGGGCGAACACGTCCCCGGACAGCGATTGGTCTTCAGCACCAGCCGCGACGGACGCAGTTGGACGCCGATCGAATCGGTCTTCTCCAATGCGGAACAGTGTGAGAACCCCGTTCCCTATCCCGAAGGCAAAGGGCACCAGTGGCAGCCCAACCTGGGCGTCGTCAATGGCCAGCTATGGGTGCTATGGAATCAGGGTGGCAGCGCCAACGATTTCCGCCAACCCGGCGGCAAGTCCGGCAACGACCTCCGCGGCCTCTACTTCTCGCGACTCAACCAAGGCGGCGACAAGTGGGTCAATCGCCGGATCGAGTGGGACGGCCAGATCTGGCCCACCGTCGACGGTGCACCCTTCTACCTGAACACAACCCAGAACCTCTACCGCCTCCGCACGGGGCGCGTCCTGGCTCCGGTCACTCTCCGCGCATCGCGTGGAAAGGCCGCCGACGCTCCCGAAGGCGTTTCCGACTGGTGGGCCGTCGAAAAACGCAACGCCGTCATCTACACCGACGACCTGGGCGAGACCTGGCATCTCTCCGCGGGCTGCATCACACCCGGCTTCAGTTGGATCCAGTGGGAACCTACCGTCTGGGAACAGCCCGACGGATCGGTGATGATGTTCGCCCGCAACAACACCAATTGGCAACTCGGACACGGCCGCCCCCCCTCCGGCCAATACCTCCTCTGGTCCGTCAGCCGCGATCGGGGCGAAACCTGGAGCCCCCACCGCTACGTTCCCCTCGAAAGCGTCTGCTCCCGCATGCACGTCGCCCCGCTCGACGGCCGGGGCGTGTGGGAACCCGCCAGGCCCGGCGACGACTTCACCGGCCGCCGCTACGTGATGGTGCACAACGACGCCCCGGGCGGAGAATACTCCTGGGCCGACGCCCGCACGAATCTCGCCCTCTTCTTCACCCGCGGAGCCGGCTTCGATTTCGTGCCCGGCAACAATATCTCGGACCATCAGCCGCGAAGCTGCTACCCGCAGATGTGGCGCCACGGCGACACGCTGGCGATCAGCTACACCACCAGCGATCCCGACGCCCGGTCGATCTACGTTGCCCTGGTCTCACCCCTCCCCGAGCCCGATCGCTACTACCTCTTTCCCCGCATGAACGACGTGCCCCGGCCCACGCGCCCCGAACGCGACGGCAACGCCTGGGCCTTCTACGGAGGGCAGCACGTGGCTATGCGCAACGCTGTCGACCCCGGCAGCGACGGCTTCTCCTTCGGCGCTTGGGTCCGCGACCGCGGCACGGGCATGATCCTCGACACCCGGGGCAGCCGTGGCGGCTTCAACGTCATGATCGAGTCGAGAAGCACTGGAGATGAAGGCGCCGCGAGACAGCGATGTCCGTCCGCCTGCCTCCTCACCAAGCCCCACGTCCTCGATTCGACCTTGCCCCTCACGCCCCAAGGCACGTGGCATTACATCGGCCTCACGGCCGACAACCGCACGGGCAAGGCCGTCTTCTACGTCGACGGCCGCAGCGAAGCCATTTCGTTTGAGATACCCCTGCCGCGACCGCTCAAAGACATGCCCCCTCACCTCGGCGCCAAGAGCCTGGCCGGAAGCCGAGTGCCCGGACTGACGGGCGATATCCGCTTCGCTGCCCTCTATGCCGGTCCGGCACTCCAGCCCGAGCATCACCGCGGACTCTACAACCGCTTTGCCGACGAACTGGCCCGCCCCAAGCTCGCCGCGCCCGTCGAACCCTCGGGTTCGCCGCTCCTCTGGATGGATCCGGCCGACAGCAACGCCTTTGCACAGGATTTCACCGTGCCCGATTCCCGGCCTCGCGGCGGGTCGGAGGTCGTCGCCCTCGACGGCCGGCAGGTCCTGAGGTTCCGCGATCGCGGCTCGGCCGGCGTCGACGTCGACGAAAACCATCGAAATCGCGGCGATCGGGTGTCGCTGCGTTTCCGCTTCCGGATCGAATCGGGCCGGGAACAGACGCTCTGCACCGTGGGCGACGTCAACAGGCCCGCCCGGCTCATCGCCCGCGACGGCCAGGTGTTTCTGTGTGCAGGGAAGCAAGCGGTGCCCTGCGGACGCATCAACCCCGACGGCTGGACGGCGGTCACTCTTGAGACCTACGGCAGCACGACCCGAGCCAGCGCAGGCGCGAGTCCCGCAATCGAGATCAATCACACGCCCGAGGCCACCTGGGTCTTTCTCGGCGACGCCTACCCCAAGTACAATGACTTCCCCGGCACGAGCTTCCTGGTCGACGTCGAGTCGGTCGGAACGCGCGTGCAACAGCCCTAACTTGCCACCGGTACAGACACTCGTTTAACCCGCTGCCGCAGGCGAGGTTCGTGACAGATCCGTTTACCCTACCCTAGGCGAAGCTCACGTACCATCCTAGCCCTGCCACCCACACCCCCGGAGGAACAACTCATGTCCCGCCCCACACTCCTGGCTCTGCTAACGATCTCCCTCCTGACAGCGCCGGTTGCGGCCCAGTCACCCGACAAGAAACCGTTCCAGGTCGGCGCCGCCACCGCCAACATCACGCCATGGCTCGGCGATGGACTGGTGGGCAATTTCGGTACCCCGCCCCCGGCCAAGTACGTCCACGACGAGTTGCGTGCCCGCTGCTTCGTTCTCGACGACGGCAACTCCAAAATCGTGATCGTCGTCAACGACAACATCTACGTCAGCCGTGAAGTTCTCGACGACGCCAAGCGGCAGGTGACCGAGGCCACCGGCATCCCCGCCGATCGCATGCTCATGTCCGGCACGCACACCCATTCCTCGGTCAGCGCCCGGTGGCCGAATCCCCTCAAACCCGGCAAGGAATTCACCGAATATCAGCAGTTCATCGCCCACCGGATTTCCGACGGCGTATGCTGCGCGCTCCACAACCTCCAGCCGGCCCGCGTCGCCTGGGGCACCGTCGACCTGCCCGGCCAGGTCTTCAACCGCCGCTGGCTGATGAAGCCGGACACGAAACTGTTCAACCCCTTCGGCGAACCCGATCGCGCCAAGATGAACCCGGGCAATAGCCCCAATCTGCTCAAACCGGCCGGCCCCACCGATCCCCAGATCGCCTTCCTCGCTTTCGAGACGCCCGACGGACGCCCCCTCGGCCTGCTGGCCAACTACTCGCTCCATTACGTGGGCGGCACCGGCGCCAACAACCTCTCCGCCGACTACTTCGCGGCCTTTGCCGACCGCATCCAGGAACTCCTCTCCGCCGACAGGCTCGATCCCCCCTTCGTGGGCGCCATGAGCAACGGCACGAGCGGAAACATCAACAACAACGATTACTCCAAGCCCCGCGAGAAACGTCAGCCGTACGAGAAGATCCGCATCGTCGCCGACCAATGCGCTCAGGCCGTTTATGGGCAATACAAGAAGCTCACCTGGCACGACTCCGTCTCGCTGGACATGCGCCAGCGTGAACTGGAACTGGGCGTCCGCAAGCCCACCCCGGCCCAACTCGAACACGCCAAGATGGTCCTGGCCGATCCGAACCGCAAGGACCAGTTCCCCCACGAACGCAACTACGCCAGCAAGGCCATCCAGCAACTGGAGTCGCCCGATACGGTCAAGGTCGTCCTCCAGGCCGTCCGCATCGGCGACGTGGGCATTTCCGCCATCCCCTTTGAGGTGTTCTCCGAAATCGGACTGGAACTGAAGGCCCGCAACCCCTTCCAACCCAGCTTCACCATCGAACTGGCCAACGGCGGCTATGGCTATCTGCCCACCCCCGAACAGCACGAACTGGGCGGCTACGAAACCTGGCTGGGAACCAACAAGGTCGAAATCCAGGCCTCCACCAAGATCGTCGACGCCCTGCTGCAAATGTTTGCCGAGATGAAGAAGTAGTTGTCCCGGCTGGAAAGCTCAAGGCGACTTCTGCTGCGAACCCTGCGCCCGGTACCTGTCCAGTTGACGCTGCAGGTCCCGGGCCAGTTCCCGCTCGCCGGCGGCCTGGGCGAGCCTCAGCCCCTTGGCGACGGCGCCGACCGCCTTGTCGAACTGCCCGATGGCCGCGTAGGTCTCACCCAACACCGAGAGTTGCCCGGGTTTCGCCGCCATCGGCAAGGCTCGGTCGGCCAACTGGGCCGCCTTTGCCGGATCGCGCAGCTCCGGATCGGGACACGTTGCCCGCAGAAAGGCCGACTGCGTCCACGGCCGTTCGTAACCCGGGTCCGTCTCGATCGCCTTGGCATAGCATTCCAAGGCCGCCCGGAAGTCGCCCTCCTGACACAAGGTATCTGCTCGGCTGATATAGGCTCCGGCCAGAGTGGAGCGCAGATCGGGGTCCTTCCAGCCGGTCAACTCGCAGCCACGCTCGGCCAGCTCGATGGCCTTCAGATCCTGCCGGTTCACCAGATAGAAAGCGTAATCTCCCAACGCAAAGGTGTAGTCCGGATTCAGCCGCAGGGCGACTTCGAATTCCTCGAAAGCCTGGTCGATCTGCCCCGCCCTCGCCAGGCTGATCGCCAGTCCCCGGTGGGCCACCGGATTGTCGGGCGCCGCCTTCACGGTCTGCTCCCACAGAACGATGCTGTCCCGCCAGAAATGGACCTGGTGGGCGCTGAAGCGAATCAGCAGAAACACGGCGACCAGGCCCGCCACCCCCGCCGCCGCCATCCCCATCCTCGCGTGCCGCTCGCTGGCAAGATATCCCAAGCGCCTCAAACATCCGCCCGCGGCAATCGCCGCGCCGACCAGCGGAAAGTACAGGAACCGGTCCGCCAGGTGAATGTGGTGAACCATGATCTGCGAAGACGGGCCTAGGGCGATCACAAACCACAGCAGCCCGAAAACCGCCACCCTCCGCCGTCGCAACAGCCACAACGCCGCGCACGTCATACCGATCGCAAACGCACCCAGGACGACCTCTCCTTCCAGAAAACTCTCGGGCCTCAGCGGGCTGTAGGAGATGCCCAATTCTCCCGGCAGCACCAGCATCCTAAGATTCACCCAGTAGACGTTCAGAACCAGCATCAGCCGTTCGGCCGAAAACGGGGCGGCCTCCCCGATCAGGCCGGCGTCGTCGCCCGCGCCCATCTTGATCGCGATCGTCACGATCCCCAGCACCAAGAGTGGAAGGCTGTCGCGAACGATCTTCCACGCCTTCGGCCGCTCCGGCATGACCGCGTCGCAGGCCACGACCACAAGCGGAATCACCGCTGCCACGGCGTTGCTCAGGCAGGCCGCCGCGCAGCAGAGAATTGCCGCCAGATAGAGAACCAGAACCCGCCGCGGCTTGCCCCCTTCGCGGCTCCAACGCCGAGCGCTCAGGTGAAAATGAACGCACCCCAACGCCCCCAGGGTCATCAGCAGTTCCTCTCGCCCCGACACCCAGGTCACCGGCTCCACCACCACCGGATACACGGCGAACAGTCCCGCCGCAACCCCTGCCACGGCAACGTCCCACCACGCCTTCGGCGATCCGACCGAAGTGTCCCACTGCCGCAGAAGGCGGAGAATCAGCCAGAAGACCAGATACGTGTTTGCCAGGTGAATCAGCCCGTTGGTCAGCTTGAACCCTCCGGCGGTCGGGCCCCAGAGCTGATAGTCGACGGCCAGCGTCAACGTCCGGACCGGATAGTAGCTGGTCAGGCATCGCGAAGTGAGAATGTGCTTGACGTTCTCCCACGTCAATGCCCGTATGCTGGGATTCTCGGTCACATGAAGAAGCGAGTCGCTCGCGATGAACGGGAAACCGACAATGGGAAAGAAAACCACGCCCACCACGTACGCCAAAGCGCACAAGGCGACGGGTACGGGCCAACGATTTCCCCGCGAACCTCGATCCAACCTTTCCCTCGCAGTTCGATTCAATAATCACCCTCTTCCATCGGCGTTCGGCAGAACGACAACGGGAAGCCGACCGTCAGGCCGAATTCCAACTTAGGGCCCCTCTCGCCGCCGTGTCAACCCCGCACGCAGACGTGGTCGACTTCACTCTCGATGTTCCCATGACGAAACGACGAAGTATCGGTAATCCTTGGGAGGAATCTTCATGACGGGGCGCGCATCCGAAGGTGCAAAGGCGTCCCAGTTCTGAATGCCTTGAAAACGACCGTGCAGAACAAAGCTGCCATCGAGATTCTCCGGTGCCGCTGCGGCTTTCGGAAACACCGCATGAACGAACTCGCCGGATTCTGGATCTCTGAAGGTCATCTCACGCCCCTCAGGAAAATCCTTGCCGGGCAGGCACATAAGAGGCTGCTGGCTCGGGGAGCCGCCGTGGCAATAGACAACGTTTTCCAGAGTGACAGAGGCGGAGTCCTGCTGTTCACGATTGCCATCCTCACTTCTGGGCATCTTCTCTATTAGCATCTCGTCGATCTTTCCGGCAAAACCCATGGCACTCCGGTGACGTTTCTCCGCAGGGCGATCGTTTGTTCGCCCAAGATTGACAATCTGGACGGCAATTCCCGCCCGGAAGAACACGACGCTTGAATCGAGTAGTTCCACGTCCGTCGGATGTTCGAGAGAATCGCTGTTCGGCGCGAACTTCATCAACACCGCAATCAGGCAGGTCTCGCCGACGCCGCCTTGAATTCCTGTCAGGTTCCAGAGATGTTGACCGAGTCCCATCGACGTGTTCGAGAAGTAGTCGAGCAGTTGAATTCGTGCTTGCTGTGGAGATTCGGTGTAGAGAAGCGTGACTCGCAAGGTCTCCCCTGCATCCGACAGGATCTCCAATCGCTGCTGGATCGCGGTCGCCTTCTCTGCGTGCGCGCCGATCAGCACCGGTTCGCGTGCAAGCGAGTAGCCTTCGAGATTCTGGAAATCGGCCCGATCGAGAATCGCGTCTCGCCAGCCCGGCGTTGCCTTGTCGCTTCCCAACTCGATGCCCACCACCGAACAAAGCCGCTTGGCCATCTTCACGGAACCGTCAAATGAATTCTTCTTCCTGAGAATCTGAACCCGCTCCCTGAACGTTGACGCCGTCAATGCCCGGGTTGGAACGTACTTGCTGTGACGCACCCCGGATGGCGTCTCATACGCTGATCGTCTCTCGGCAGAAAGCGTCGTAGTCACTCCCAAGCCGACACACAACAACGCAACAAGATGAAATGGGATGTTCGTCATTCACAGATCCCTTGGTTTACTCAGACCGTTCGTTGCTTCTCGTTTGACACCAAGACCTCAGTCTTTAGGGGCACCGAACGGGTCGGGGCCGACGCATCCCGCCCGCCGCTTAACATGTCTGCACGCAGGTCGGGGCTCAACCGGTACACGTCGTACGCAGCCGCTTCCGTCCACCCCCTCCTACGACACAACGTTGTACCAGCCCCCAGCGTTGCAGGCCACGTTCGATTGTCCATTCAGCCGTCAACTGGTACCCTCCCCCCTGGTCCTCATGTGCCCCTGTTGGTGAATGACGCCGCTTCCGTCTCTTTGCCGCTCCCTTCGGTAATTCTCTTGTATTTGCCCAAGTTATTGCAAACCCCGGCTGCCAGTGCGTAAACTGATTGCCACACGAACCGGACAAGACGCGTTTCGTCCGGGCGCCTTAACAAAACGAAAGGGAGAACCATGAACCCAAGATCGCTGCGAAATCTCCGCGTGTTCTCTGCCCTTGCTGCCTGGTGTCTACTAACCATCGCCGTCTCGGCCAAAGACGTGGTCTACGAGGTGGAGGTCCGCGCCGACGCGAAGATCCCCATGTCCGACGGCGCCAATCTGGCCGCCCACATCTTTCTGCCCAAGGCCGAAGGGCAGTTCCCCACCGTCCTCGTCCGGACCCCCTACGGAAAAGGCGGCACCCAAGGCGGTGCAGGCCACAGCTACGCCTCCCGCGGCTATGTGTACATCAGCCAGGATTGCCGCGGCAAAGGGGCTTCGGAAGGGGAGTGGATCCCCTTCGTCAACGAAATACGCGACGGCCGGGACACCCACCGCTGGATCCTCGATCAGCCCTGGTCCAACGGCGCCATCGGCACCGCCGGCGGCTCCTACGTGGGCTACACCCAATGGACCGCCGCGCCGGGGGCCGGCGAGCACCTCAAAGCCATGTTCCCTGTGGTTCCGCTCATCGAACCCTACCGCGACGTCGCCTACGTGGGCGGCGCCTTCCAGCTCTCCCTGATGATGGGCTGGGGCGCCGGCGTGTCGGGCCGAAGCGAAGTCCGCACCTGGGACCAGGACGCCTGGCTCAAGGCCTTTCGCACCCTGCCTCTCTCCACCTGGGACACCTGCGTGGGCGGCGAAATCCAGTACTTGCGCGACTGGGTGGCCCATCCCCATTTCGACGACTACTGGAAACAGGGCGGCCTGCAAGGCCGCGAAGAAGATATCACCACGCCCATCTACGTCACCGGCGGATGGTACGACATCTTTGCAGGCAGCGTCTTCCGCCACATGAACGACGTCCGGAAACGGACGAAATCAGACGACGTCAAGAAACACCTCCACATCCTCATGGGGCCCTGGACCCACGGCATCAGCAAGAACGGAAAGGTCGGCAGCATGGACTTCGGCAAGGAAGCCGTCGTTGATGTCAGTGCCATCCAGGCCAAGTGGCTCGATCACTGGCTGAAGGGAAGGGAAACCGACGTCGACCAGTGGCCTCCCTTCCGGATCTTTGTCATGGGCCGGAATCAATGGCGCGACGAGCAGGAGTGGCCCCTCGCGCGAACCCAGTATAGGCCGTACTACTTCCACAGCGGCGGCTCCGCCAACACCCTCGCCGGCGACGGCAAACTCGATGCGGCGAAGCCGGGCCAAGAGCCCGCCGACCGCTACGTCTACGACCCCAACGAGCCGGTCCCCACCCTCGGCGGCTGCAACCTGGGCCGCTGCCCCACCGGGCCCCACGACCAGACCGCGGCCGAACAGCGAAAGGACGTTCTCGTCTTCACCGGCGAAGAGCTGACGAACGAACTGGAAGTGACCGGGCCGGTCAAGGTCGTCCTCTATGCCGCCAGCAGCGCAACCGACACCGACTGGACGGCCAAGCTGGTCGACGTCCATCCGGACGGCCGTGCCATCAATCTGTGCGACGGAATCGTCCGCGCCCGCTATCGAGAGTCGGCCGACGCCCCCGCGTTGATCGAGCCCGGAAAGGTCTATCGCTACGAAATCGACCTCTGGGTCACCAGCAACGCCTTCCTGCCGGGCCACAGGATCCGCGTCGAGATCTCCAGCAGCAACTTCCCCCGCTTCGACCGCAACCCCAACACCGGCCACACGTTCGGCGCCGATGCCGAAGTACAGGCAGCAACCCAGACTGTCCATCACGAGTCGGAATACGCCTCGCACATCCTCCTGCCGATTATCCCATGAAGGCTCTTCCGCGGAATTCGCGCGTACACTTGAAGCCATCCACGAATAGCCCGTAGGGTGGGCCAAGTGAACCATTACGGTATTCGTTTGCCCTATCGACACGCGTGCCAATTCTGAACCACAACGCACAGCCAGAACGCCAACGCGGCCCACCATGTTGCGCGTTCCATTCGGAAGCGGCCGCATCCTGACGGAATGGATTCGCAGCGGTTGAAGGACAACCGCACGGATCGGATATCCTCTCCGATCCCTTCGCAGTTCATTCTTCCGCGGCCTCGAACAAGAACCCATACCGCCCCCGAAACTCCACCAACTCCCCCTCCTGCTCCGCACTGAACGCCCCTTACGTATGCCCGTACGTGTCCATCCAAGTGTGGAGCCGATCCCGCTCGTCCGCGCCGAGCACGATCTTCCGGTGTAACTCGTCCCCGGCCAGATACTGGAGCAGCTTGCTGCAGAGCGAAGGGCTTTCGCCCGGGATCGACGCGTCCTTCTCGAAGACGAGATTCTGCAGGTCGTTGTCGGCATAGGCCAACAGCGAACCGCGGGCGCTGGGGCCGGTGAGGTCGCAGGCGGGAGCCTTGCCGCCCGGACTGTGGCAACCGGAGCAGCGGCGGTCGAGCACCGGCTGCACATAGGTCAGCGATCGCATCGTCTGCACCGCCCGGCCTTCCCCGTCGATCGCGTGAAAAAATGCGGCAACACCCGACGGAATCTCAAAACTTGCCGAACCGTCTTCCTCCACGGGGACGCTCCCCATCACATACTTGCCCGTCTCTTCCCGGCTCACACCCAACTCCCTCTATTCCTCCGATAACTCTGACAACTCCTGTTCAAAAGACGAACTCCGACGACTCCTGTTCAGAAAGCCCCCCATCCCAAGCGATAGAACATGTAGCCAATTCCCCCCGCCAGAATTCGGGCTTGTTTCATCCTCCAAAACGCCCTATATAGCCTACCCTGAACCGGGTTTTCCAGGCTCTTCTTGGGGAAAGCATCTGCCATGCCGCGCTCCTTCTTCGCTCGCCCGGCGTTTGCCGTTCTCCTCCTCAGCGTTTGCGCAAGTGGTTGTGCATCAACGGCAACCGTCTTCGTCTGGCAGCCCGCCGAGGCGGATATTGCCGGCATCCGCCGCCTGGCCGTGCTCGATTTTCGCGGCCCCGACCAGCGGGGCCAGATTGCCCGGTCGGCGCTCGTTTCTCAATTTGCCGAAAACGGATTCTACGAACTGGTCGACCAGAGCCAACTCGGCCCAATCCACTCCCCCAACGGCGCGCCCGACGTGAATCGGGCTATTCTCGCCGCCCGTGCTCAAGGCGTCGACGCCCTGCTCGTGGGCGACGTGCTCAGCTACGACGTGCTCGACGACGTCCAACGCGACCAGAGCTTCCAACTCGGGGGGGCCTCGGAACGCGGCGAAGCCAACCTCGCCAGAACGCTCATGGGGATGCGGATCGAGAAGAACGAGACGATCAATCGCGAGGTCAGTGTCGCCCTGTCGTTTCAGTTAGTCGACGTTCGCTCGGGCAACATTCGCGCCGCCCGCCGAACGGCCCACACCGACATGGGAACCATGCGAAACGGCGAAGGCTACCTGCCGGCCCAAGAACGCACCCTGACCGAATTGATGGACCTGTGCGCCCGCGATATTGTCCACATGGTGGCCCCGTTCCAATTGCCCGACACCGTCGACCTGGCCTCGGCCACTTGGGGCAAGGCCGCCAAGAAGATCAAGGCCGGCAATCGCTGCGCCAAGGAAGGCGACTGGTCCGGCGCCGCTCAGCACTGGGAGGCCGCCCTCGCCCTCGATCCGGACAGCCATGCCGCCATGCACAACCTGGCCGTCGCACGCGAGGCGAGAATGGACTACCCCGGCGCCGAACGCCTGCTGGCCCAGGCCGCCCAACTCGAGCAGAAAGATCTCTACGCCCAGACCCGCTCCCGAATCGAAAGCCACAAAGCCCGCTACCTGGAAACCATGGCCCAGCACGACGCCCGCGACTGCCGACCCGCCGACCCCCGCGCCTACGCCGGCGCCCCGACAGTCCCCAACGTCCAGCCGACGGTCCATACCGCCTTTGGAGTGCGGTGACTTGTCACCGCTCGTCTATTGCTGCGAAATCGACCTCTGGGTGACCAGCAACGCCTTCCTGCCGGGTCACAGGATCCGCGTCGAGATCTCCAGCAGCAACTTCCCCCGCTCCAGGACCTCCTACGGTGCAGGAGGCTTGGCTTCCGGTGCAACCTCGATCAAGGTCAAGGTGCATTTCTGGGCGTCGACCTCATATTGGAACTTCTCCAGGAAGCTCTTGCCGAGCAGCGGCTGGGCATTGAGGGCATCGATTCCCAGAACCACGCATTTGACCTCCTTGGCGGTGAACCGGCCCACCTGCAACGAGCTGATGGTGACGACCTTGCCCAACACGATCTTGCCGTCGGCATGGGCGAGTCTGGCGTTTTGGTCGGACTCCTTGACCTCGATGCCGCACTGACCGGCAATAGCCAACGGCAGAACGACCAGGCTGGAGCCGGCGTCGACGATCATGTCGTAGTTGTGCTTGTCGTTGATGACGGCCGAAACAACCAGTCGGCCGGCTACCGAGCGGAGCGGGATCGAATCGGAATCGATATGCTCCTGCAGTTTCTCGAGCTCCCGAATCGAGGCCGCGAGGGTCCGAGATTCTCCCAGCACGTAGGTGCCCGGCAGGGCCTCGTTCATAGCGGCCACAGCGGCGGCGACGTCGTCCTCTTTGGCCGATTCTTCGTACTTGGCGATAATGTCGACGACCAGCGTGCGGAGTTTTCCGACGGCTTCCAGGAACGTCGCTCGCGTATGAGCGGCCTCCCCCCGTGCCGTCTCCACCTGTTTTTCGAGTTTCTTGCCCTGTTCCTGGGTCAAGACGATCTGGGCCTTGTTGGCCTGGATGGCTGCCACCAGCTTGTTGTTGAGCGTAATCTGGGTGGGGCGAATCATTGCGAGCTGGGCGTTGAGTTGCCTGTTGGCTTCGATCAGCTTCTCGACGGCCCCTCGGTTATCGTCGACCTGCTTCCGGGCGGATTCGAGCTTGCGGTCCGCATCGAGAACTGCCTTCTTCAACGGGGGCAGGTCCCGCAACCCGTTCTTGAGTTCGAGTTCCTCCGGCACCTGGAGCCCGTCGCTCGAAATCCGAAACCCTCGCTTCTCCAGCACGGCCTTTGCCGCCGCCTGCCGAGCGACGAGTTCCGCAATCCATTTCTGGTCCGACTCCCCCAGTTGATCGAGCGGAACAACGACGATCTTGCCGTCATCCCTTTTCTTGAGACGCACTCGCTCCGCATCAAACCCCACCAGTTCCGCTTCGATCCGGTGTTCCCCGTTGCTGCTCGTCCAAACGCGAGCCGTCGCGGTACGGCCGGGCAAGAGGATCGCAGCAAGCGCCAGCAGCAGCCAAAATTTCGTCCGCATTCCGGCTTCCCTCCCACTCACAAGACACGTACAACCCTCCGAGGCCCCTGGAGACCGAGGCTTCCCGATTCGAGACCATTTCGTATCTACTCAGCAATCTGAAGCGCACGCCATTTCTTTGCTCAGAATACTGGCCTCAACCACCGACAGCTTCTACTCTAGCAGTCTGTCCGCAACGAGACCAGCCCTGACGGGCCAGCCCCGCCAGATAGGGGGCATTCCTGGCGCGTTTCGTTGCGTTAGAATCGGCGTGCCCACAGTTACAGTCCTATTCGCACACGACGGGAAGGAAATTGAGGTTGGAGCTATGAAGAATTCGCATTGCACGAATGTTCTGCTGAGACTAGCGGCGGTCGCAGCCCTGGTACTCGCGTTTGTCGAATCTGCGGCGGCCGCGGAGAATTCCCCCCCAGATGGATTCACTGCACTGTTCAACGGGGAGAACCTCGATGGTTGGTGGGGTGTGAAATCCGAAGATCCGCGTCTCTACATGGCTCTGTCCGAGGAAGATCTGGCGGCGAAGAAGACGGCCAGCCTGGAAGACATCCGGCAGCACTGGCGGGTCGAGAACGGCGAACTGATCAACGACGGCACGGGACTCTATCTGACGACCGACAGGTTCTACAGTGATTTTGAACTGCTGGTCTCCTACAAGATGGTGCCCGGGTCCGACAGCGGCATCTACCTGAGAGGCACACCGCAGGTTTCGATCTGGGACGCCACCGATGAAACGAAATTCAAGCACGGCGCCGATAAGGGGAGCGGCGGGCTGTGGAACAATCCGCCCGGAACGCCCGGCAAGGACCCGCTGGTCTTTGCCGACCGTCCGATCGGGCAATGGGATGAGATGCGGGTGGTGATGACGGGCGAGCGGGTCAGCGTCTGGCTCAACGGCAAGCTCGTCGTCGATCATGCCCGATTGTACAACTACTACGACCGAGCGAAGCCCGAGGCCGAACGGCTTCCTCTGCCCAAGGTCGGCCCGATCCAGTTGCAGACCCACGGTCGCGAGATGCGCTTCCGGAACGTGTACCTTCGCGAGATCGGCGCCGACGAGTCCAACAAGATTCTCGCCTCGAGGAACGACAAGGGTTTCCAGTCGGTCTTCAACGGAAAGGACCTGAGCGGCTGGGCGGGCGAGACCGAGAACTACACGGTCGAAGACGGGGCGATCATGTGCAAGCCCGAAAAGGGCGGCACCATCTTCACCGACGGGGAGTACGGCGATTTCGCGGTCCGACTGGAGTTTCAACTCCCGCCCGGCGGGAACAACGGGCTGGCCGTCCGCTATCCGGGTGAGGGGCACGGAACCTGGGACAGCTTCTGCGAACTGCAGGTGCTCGACGACGGGCATCCCAAGTACAACGATCCCGACTATCCCAAGTTCTACAATCTCAATCCGCGCCAGGCCCACGGCTCGGTTTACGCCCGCATTCCGGCCCATCGGGGATACCTCCGGCCGACCGGCGAGTGGAACTTCCAGGAATCGACCATTGTGGGCTCGACGGTGAAAGTCGAACTGAACGGCTTCGTGATCCTCGAGGCCGACGTGGCCAAGGCGGATCCGGCGACCTTCATGTATGCGCTGGACCATTTTCCCGGCCGCGACGTGATGAAGGGCCATTTCGGCTTCAACGGACACAACGACCCGGTTCGATTTCGCGATATCCGGATCAAGAAGCTCGACTGACGCTGCCGCTGCCTTGATCCGTCATTCCCGCGCAGGCGGGAATCCAGTGTCGTTTACCGAATGCCTGGATTCCCGGCTGCGCGGGAATGACGGCCAAAGAAGCCCCTGGAATTCCTCCAGAAATCACGAAAAGCCATGGAGCCGATTCACTTCAACTCTTTGATCTTCACGTTCCGATACCATACGCGTTTGGCCTCGTCCTGAAAGCCGATGTAACCCTCCGCAGGCCGATCCTTGACGGCCGACTTGGATAGGTCGAGGTCGTGGATCTGCTCGCCGTTGAAGACGACCTTGAGGCGGTTCCCTTCGCAGGTGATGACGTAGCGGTTCCACTCTCCGGCCGGCCTGGCCATGTTCTTGGAAGGAGCCGCCGTTCCGATCACGCCGCCGCAGTCGTGGTTCCCCGGCTTCTCCAGCCCGTGGGTATCGAGGATCTGAATTTCGAAGCCGGTCTTGACCTGGTCCTTGGGATCGCCGACCCGCAGGAATACGCCCGAGTTGCCGGTCTTCTCGATCTTGAACTCCAGGTCGAGAACGAAGTCCTTGTACTTGCGGTCGGTGGTCAGGTAGGCGTCGTAGCGTTGCCAGCCCTTCTCGCCCGGCCGGGGCTTGAGCGTGACCGAGCCGTCGTCTTCCACCACCCAATTGCCGGTCGTCTGCCAGCCTTTGAGGGTCTTGCCGTCAAACATGGGGACAAATCCGTCGTCGGCCGGCTTCGTATCGGCTCCACGGGCGGCGGCAGCCGCGACACTGATTCCCAGAAGGATCGTGAGTGCACTGCATGTCTTCATGGTCATGGTTCCTTGTCTTCAGAATGGGGGATCACCCGCGGGCGCTGCGGAAGCGGCACCGTCTGCCGCTGTCATTGTAGTTGTCGTGCCACACCGAATTCAAGATTTGGTCGGCTGCCCAGGGCAGCCGGTTGGCCCAGACTTGCGGCTCTCGATTCCGCCTGCTAGCATCACTCGTGAGTATGTGTTCGCGTCTGCTTGAACCGAATTCCAGGAAACCGAGGACTTTGCCATGAAACGCTTCCCCAGCCTTCTGACCCTGTTTGTCGTCCTCACCCCGATCTCCGTGTGGGCCGCCGGCACTGCCGAGAAGGTCGACATGCCCACGCCCGAACAACTCGCGGCCCGAGGCTATACGTCGCTGTTCAACGGCAAGGACCTGGCCGGCTGGAAAGTGCCCGAAGGCGACAACGGCCACTGGAAGGTCGTCGACGGGGTGATCGATTACGATGCCGCGTCGGAGGCCCAGGGCAACAAGAGCCTGTTTACTGAAAAGGAGTACGGCGACTACACCATCTACTTCGACTGGCGATTCAAACGTACCACGGGCCTGTATCCCATGCCGACCATCCTCCCCGACGGTTCGTACAAGACCGACGCCGACGGCAAACAGATCATCACGCCCACCGCCAACGCCGATTCGGGCCTGCTCTTTCGCCCGGGCCATCAGGCCAATCTCTGGTGTTGGCCGATCGGCTCCGGCGAGTTGTGGTCGGTCCGCCTCAACAAGGAAGCCACTCCGGAGCAGCGTGCCGCCGCCGTTCCCAAGGCCTGCGCCGACAAGCCGGTGGGCGAGTGGAACCGCATGATGGCCCACGTGGTCGGCGATCGAGTCACCATCGTGCTCAACGGCCTGAAGGTGATCGACAACGCCCAACTGCCCGGCCTGCAGGAGACGAGCAACCCGATCGGGTTCCAGCACCACGGCGGCCCACTCTCGGCCAGACAGATCGAGAACCTGCGCAAGCGCGGTGAGACTGTTGAAGACGGCGCCATGTCGCCCGCCTCGAGCTTGATACAGATTCGGAACGTCTACATCAAGGCCGAGTGAACCGCCAAGGGCAGGCTGAAAGACCGTTCGATAGCGATTACGACGCGTCGTCCGGGAACTGTTCCGGCAGAAGTCGCACACCGTGAATCACAGCAACAACGGCGACGCGATCGGGTTCGATTCGATACACGATGCGGTAAGGCCCTTCAATCACCTCGCGAATACTCGAGTCTCTGTCGAACCTCATCCACTTCGACGACCTTGCCCGCATCGGCATCTCTGATGCCGGCGTCAATACACTGGCAGACATAGATTCGGTACGTCACGTCGTCCCAGGTGGCTTCGTCAGGGAGACCGTCGATGATCCGATGGGCTTCCGATCGAATGTTACTTGTCGGGGTTTCCGGCATCGTTCGTTCCTCGCGTTCAGACAACATGAACACCAGCGCTTCCGCACGTGCGCAGAAGACTACGTGGTACTGCCATCATACCAGGACGAGCGTCAGTCGGGGATACTTGTCCGCATCCCACACGGGCGTGCAACTTCAGCGGGTGGCACGGCCTCAAGAAGCCGTGCCGCCCGCGCATTGTGGACATAGTCAAGCCAATAGACAAGGCTTTGTTCATCGCGAAGCCGATGAACAAAGCCTGTTGGACGAAGCGTCTGCGCCGCGTGCAGGGGGAGCGTGGGGTGGGGTTGGAGAGAAGAGAGGGGAGAGGCGAATTGTTGGGATAGGACGAGCGTCGGAGAGTCTGTTTTCTTCGGCGAGCGCGCAGTGTTTTAGAGACCGCGTCTTTGGTCAACGAGAAGACGCGGCCGGGGAAGGGTGGGCTGGATTCGAGTTGGGCGGACGAGCCTACCGGAACGAGCCGGGCGGCGGCCACTCAGCGAGAAGTGTCGTTCGCGGGCTGCCGCAATGGGGGCAGCAGGGCCGGTCCACGGGTTCGACGCCGGGGTCGACGTTCTCGGACTCAGCGAAGAGAGTAAGTTGACCGACCGCTTCGATCAATTCGGCAATCTTCATCGGACGCTGCAGGTCACTGGGCTACTCAAGGAAGAGAAGCAGCCACGCCCGGCTTGCGAGGTTGCGCCTTGAGTGATGCCAGAGCCCGTAATAACGGACCTTGTGAAAGCCCTGCGGCAGAACGTGCTGCAGGAATCGTCGCAAGAACTCGACGCCTTCGAGCCGTGTGGTCTGCCAGGAGTCGCTGCCGCGATCCTTCCAGCGGAAGGTGACGTGGGTCTGGTCGACGGCCAGGATTCGTGCGTTGGTGATGGCCACGCGGATCGTTCCGCAACGGTTCGGTCAGGTGGGTGTAGAGTTCGGTGGAGCCGATCTTCGAATGCCCGAGCAGGATCTGAATGATCCGGATGTCCACGCCTCGTTCGAGCAGGTGCGTGGCGAAGCTGTGGCGCAGCGAGTGCGGCCGAAAACTGTCATCGAAGCCGCACTCGCTTCGCGCCCGAATGAAGGCGCGACGCGCGGCCTCATAATACATGGGAGTCGTCAGTTGAGCGCTGGGAAAGAGCCACTGTCGGCTGCGGTGGGTCTTCCAGACCTCCCGAAGCATCTGCAGAATCGGCTCGGTCAGCGGCAGAATCCGCTCCTTGTTCCCCTTGCCGATGATACGCAGCGTCATCGAATCGGAGGCGACCGCCTTAACCGGTAGCCCGGTCGCCTCATTGATACGCAGGCCATACGCATAGATCAGGCTGAACAGGCCGCGATAGATCGGTTTTCTCAAGGCCCCGATCAGGCGGCGACAATCGGCGTCGCTCCGGACGTCGGGTAAACGCTTCTGCCGTGGCCGGCGAATTTTTTTTCGTCAACAGCGGCCAATCGTAGCCCAGCGTGTTGACGTAGAAGAACTTGAGGCCGGCAAGCAACGGCGCGAAGGTTCCTCGCGCAGCCCCCAGTTCATCCCGGACGTAGAGAAGATAATCCTCGACCTGCCGTTCGGTGAGCCGGTCCGGCCGGATCATGTGATAGGCCGTCAACTGCCGAACCGCCCGAACATACTCCGTCGAGGTGGATTCAGCCAAGCCGGCGAGCTTCAAGTCGCGGATCATACGCTCTCTGAGTTCTGACATCGTGCAATACCCTCTTCTCGGGGGAAAACGGAAC
>Ga0123329_1001091_pt1 | contig 26253 bp, 22 predicted proteins | sample BioC12SIPDNA_FD_89703 | JGI IMG/M metagenome (GOLD analysis project Ga0123329, IMG submission 89703) | Anaerobic biogas reactor microbial communites from Washington, USA - Biogas_R1_B C12 SIP DNA | ecosystem: Engineered > Bioreactor > Anaerobic > Unclassified | place: Washington, USA | collected...
ACTTCAACATCGCCCCGCTCGACGAGGACGTGTGGGACATCGCCTTCTTCGACGGCAAGACGCACGTGACCGAGCCGGAGCGGATCTGCTTCGACGGGCTTATCGACGCCGGGCTCACCGAGGTCACCCGCCCGCTCACCGAGGCACGCTTCACCTACTGGGACTACAAGGCCCTGCGCTTCCAGAAGGGGGAGGGCATGCGGATCGACTTCCAGCTGGCCACCCCGGCGCTGGCGAAGCAGGCGCAGGCGGCGTTCGTCGACGTCGAGGAGCGGGCCGGCACGGGCGCCTCGGATCACGCGCCGGTGGTCGTCGACTACGTGGAGAAGGCCACCTTCGACGAGGTCCGTTAAGTGACCCTCGCACTCGATCTCAGCACGTGGCAGCTCATCGGCCTCATCGTCGACTACACGATCAAGATCATCGCGATCGGCCTGGTCCCGGAGGGGCGCCGACCGAGTTCCTCGACCGCCTGGCTGCTGGCCATTCTGCTGCTGCCCTTCATCGGGCTGCCGCTGTTCCTCCTCGTGGGTTCGCCGTACATCAACCGGCGCCGCCACCGCATCCAGAGCGAGGCCAACGTCATGATCGAGGACGTCCAGTCGCACGTCCCCGACTGGCCGGAAGGCTGTGACCTGCGGCCGGAGATGCAGTCCGTCGTCAAGCTCAACCGTCGGCTGACCAACCTGCCGGCCGTCGTCGCCCACAGCCGGGGCGTGTACGGCGACTACGAGGAGACCATCCTGCGGATGGCGGCCGCGGTCGATGAGGCGGAGGACCACGTCCACGTCGAGATCTACATCACCGCCTGGGACGACACCACCGACGTGTTCTTCCGTGCGCTGGAACGGGCCGTGCAGCGGGGCGTGAAGGTGCGCTACCTCTTCGACCAGATCGGCTCACTCAAGTACCCCGGCTACTTCCGGCTGGGCCGCCGGCTGACGGAGATCGGCGTCGACTGGCACCTCATGCTCCCGCTGAAGCCGTGGCTGCTCAAGTTCCGTCGCCCGGACCTGCGTAACCACCGCAAGCTGCTCATCATCGACAGCCGCATCGGTTTCATGGGCTCCATCAACATGATCGACCGCTCCTACCTCCTCAGCGCCAACCAGCGGAAGGGTCGGCAGTGGATCGACTCGATGGTGGAGGTCAGCGGTCCCATCGTCGCGTCCATGGAGTTCATGTTCGCCGTGGACTGGTACGCGGAGACCAATGAGCTGCTCGACCCGGAGCCGCCGCGCGAGGACCCGGGGCTTTCCGGCCCGGAGGACGAGAACATCATCCAGCTCGTCCCCTCCGGCCCCGGCTACACCACGGAACCGAACCTGCGGATGTTCAACTCGATCGTCCACATGGCACAGCACCGTCTCGTGCTGTGCTCCCCCTACTTCATCCCCGACGAGTCGCTGCTCGAGGCAGTCACCTCGGCCTGCTACCGCGGGGTGCAGGTGGATCTGCTGGTCTCCGAGCAGTCGGACCAGTTCATGGTCCACCACGCGCAGTCCTCGTACTACCAGGTGCTCCTCGAGGCGGGCGTGCGGATCCACCTCTTCCCCGCCCCGTACGTGCTGCACTCGAAGTTCAACATCGCGGACCCGGGTTCCGTGAACTCGGTGGGCACCGTCGGCTCCTCCAACATGGACATGCGCAGCTTCGGCCTCAACTACGAGGCCACGCTGATGATCGCCCGGGGCAACCTCCTCGACGAGCTCATGGAGCTTGCCGACGCCTACCTCGCCGTCTCCCGCCGCCTCACCCTGGAGGAGTGGAACGACAGGAGCTTCCTGCGCCGCTACGTGGACAACGTCATGAAGCTGACGTCGGCGCTGCAGTAGCGCGCCCGGCGTACAGGGCCCCGGCCGTCGCCACGAGGGAGCACGCCACCATGCCGACGGCCATGGTGAGGCCGGGGTTCCCGCCCAGTCCCATGAGGGGGCTGACCAGACCGGCGACGCCGAACTGGGTGAAGCCCATGAGCGCGGACGCGGAGCCCGCCCGCGCGCGGACCAACCCGGTGCCCAGGGCGGTGGAGTTGCCCATGATGATGCTGATCTGGGAGACCCCGAGGAACAGCAGCGGCAGGATGAGCCAGGCGGTGGGGTGAAACAGCACGGTGGGCACGAGGAGGGCGGCCGTGACCACCTGCACGCCGAGGCCGGTGAGCAGGATCCGGTGGGTGGGGAACCTGCCGATGAGCCGGGCGTTGAGCATGCTGCCCCCGATGATGCCGACCCCGTTGAACGCGAACACGAGGGCGTAGACCTGCGGGGACATGCCCAGCTCCTCCTGCATGAGGAAGGGGGAGGCGGAGATGTAGCAGAACATCGTCGTGAAGCCGAAGGTGAAGCTCACCAGGTAGCCCCGGTAACCGCGGCTGGCCAGGACGAATCGGTAGTTGTCGAGGATGCCGCGCACCGTGGCGGGGCTGCGCTCCTCCGGGGGCCGGGACTCGCGGATGACGCCCACGACGACGAGCAGCTGGACGGCGGCCAGGCCGGCGAGGATCCAGAAGAGTCCGCGCCAGCCGAGCGGGTCCGCGAGGAGCCCGCCGACCACGGGCGCGAGGACCGGCGCCACCCCCTGGATGGTCATGAGCAGGGCGAAGGCCCGGGCGGCGCGGTCCCCGGTCGCCAGGTCGGGGATGACGGCGCGGGAGAGCACGATCGCCGCCCCGGAGCCGAGCCCCTGGACGAGGCGGGCGGCGATGAGCATCCCGATGGTCGGGGCGAGCGCGGCGAGGACGGCGGCCACGCAGGCGACGGCGGTGCCCAGCAGCATGAGGCGGTGACGGCCGAGGGCGTCGGACAGCGGTCCGATGAGAAGCTGCCCGAGGGCCAGACCGGCGAGGAAACCGGAGAGCGTGAGCTGCACCATCGACTGGGTGGTCTGCAGGTCCTCGACGATCGCCGGGAACGCCGGCAGGTACATGTCCACGGAGAAGGGGGCCGACGCCGAGAGCAGCGCCAGCGCCATGAGCAGCGGCACCGTGAGCTGCTGCGGTGCCCGAGGTTGACGGTCCATTGCGGACACCCTAGCGCAATGGTCATTTATTTCCGCCGGTGATAGATTCAGATGGACGCAGGTTGTCTTGAATATGTACGTGCAGTGAAGGGGCAAGTAATGACCGCTGAACAAATCAGGCCGGTCCCGCTCCCTGGTACCCAGCACTTCATCAACCCGAAGCAGATCCCTGCGGAACGCGACTTCGGCGCCCTCTCCGCCTTCGGGGCCACGGTGCGCTGGATGGGTGTGGCCGGCGCTGTGTTCATGCTGATCATGGCGGTGTATCTCATCCTCGACGGTGCCCTCGGACTCGGCTCCACCGGCGTCGCACGACTCTTCGACCTGGCGACCAACCCCGTCATCGGCCTGCTCATCGGCATCCTCGCCACCGCCGCCATCCAGTCCTCCACCGCCGTGACCGCGCTGACCGTCACGGCCGTCGGCACCGGCGGCATCTCCGTGTCCGTGGCGATCCCCATCATCCTCGGCGCGAACATCGGCACGACGATCACGGCGTCGATAGTGGCGTTCAGCTACATCGGCGACCGGACCAGCTTCCGCCGCGCCTTCGCCTCGGCGTCGCTGCACACCTGGTTCAACACCCTGTTCGCGCTGGCCGCCTTCATCCTGGAACTGGCGTTCCAGCCGCTGAGCAGATTCGCCAACATCGTCTCCGGGTCGGTCGGCGGCGAGGACCCCTCCGACACCGGACGCGGCCTGTTCCAGCTCTACTCCCCGCTCATCGACGCCCTCGGCGTCGACGGCCTCCTCGGCTCACTGTTCGACCGCCGCCTGGCCGCCGTGCTGGCGATCCTGCTGGGCACCCTGCTGGTGCTCGCCGCGATCCGCATCATCAACGCGCAGCTGTCCGTGCTCACCGCCGCGACCACCCGCACCCTCCTGGAGCGTTCGTCCGGCGCCTCCGACGCCCTCGGCGTCACGTCCGGCACCCTGGTCACCATGGCCGTCAACGCCTCCTCGGTGACCGTCTCCTCCCTGCTGCCCTTCTCCGTGGCCCGCACCCTGACGATGCGTGAGGTCCTGTCCGTGACGCTCGGCGCCAACGTCGGCACCACGCTCATGGCCCTGCTCGCGGCCCTGGCCGTGCCGGGCCAGCTCGGTGTCCTGGCGGTGCAGGCGGCGCTCGTGCACGTGATCTTCAACGTGCTGGGCACCATGCTGGTGCTCGTCTTCCCGCCGCTGCGCGCCCGGATCATCGCCCTGGCGGAGCTCTCCGGTCGGGTGGCCGCCCGCGGCTACTCCGTCGCGGCGGCAGCCATGGCCATGGGCTACTTCTTCATCCCCGCGCTGGTCATCCTCGTCTACTCGCTCGCGACCTGACGGGTCAGGCGTCGCGACGCTGCAGCACCACGACCCCCAGCACCCACGCCACCGCCGCCCACAGCAGGAAGTAGGCGCCCGCGCCGTGGATGCCCCAGGGCACCTCCTCCAGAGGGTGATCGGTGAGGAAGGACCGGAGGTTCTCGAACGGCAGGTAGGAACCGATCCGGTGCCCCACCCGGGGGATGAGGCGGAAGACCGCCTCCAGGCCCATGAACCAGATCAGCATGAGCGCCACCGTGCCGGCGGTCTGCCGCAGCAGCAGCGCCACCCCCTGACTGATCATCACCAGCATCGCGGCCGCCGCCGGGTAGACCCACATGATCTCCTGCGCCGCGGCGTCCCGGAAGGGCCGGAACATCTCCCCCGCGGACGCCGGGGCCAGCCACTTCGCCAGGTAGAAGCCCACGACCACCACCACGAACGTGAGCGCCGCCGCGAAGGCCGCGTAGAGCAGCAGCTTCGCCAGGGCGACGGTCCAGCGTCGCGGCACCGCCATGTAGGTGGCCGACTGCACGTGGTAGCGGTACTCGGTGGTCACGATCATGACCGCCTGGATCATGAGGACCGGGAAGCCGATGAGGTAGACCGTCGTCGCGGTCGCCGACGCCCACAGCGTGGGGAACCCGCCCTCGGCGGGCAACGTGGTCGAGCCGGTGAGCGCCGCCCAGCCGAGCCCGATGAGGATGAACAGGAGGGTGGTCCACCAGAAGGACGCCGTCGTCCGGAGCTTGGTGAACTCCGCCGCCAGGATATTCAGGAACACTGCTGTCTACTCCGCCTTCCGGGCCTGGTACTGGACGTCCTGTCCTGTCGAGTCCATGAACGCCTCCTCCAGGGAGGCCTGCCGCAACGACAGTTCATGCAGCTGGAAACCCCCGGTGAAGGCGAGGGCCCCCACCTCCTCGGTGCTGCTGTCCGCGACCTCGAGTCCGGGGCCGTGGGCCGGGGTGACCGTCAGCCCGGCGCGCCGCAGATGCTCCGCCAGCCCCGCCGGGTCCTCCGCGCGGACGAGGACGGTCTGCGCGGAGTGCTCGCGGATGAACTCCTCCGTGGTGGTGTCGGCCACCAGTCGGCCCCGCCCGATGACGATGAGCCGGTCGGCGGTCAACGCCATCTCGGAGAGCAGGTGCGAGGAGATGAGCACCGTGCGCCCCTCCGCGGCGAGGGCGCGGAGCAGGCCCCGGACCCAGCGGATGCCCTCCGGGTCGAGCCCGTTGACCGGTTCGTCGAGCACGAGGATGCGGGGATCCCCGAGCAGCGCGGCCGCCAGGCCGAGGCGCTGCCCCATGCCCAGGGAGAACCCCCCGGTCTTCTTCTTCGCGACGCCCGCGAGCCCCACCAGGTCCAGCACCTCGTCGACACGCGAGAGGGGAAGCCCGTTCGACTGCGCCAGCCACCGGAGGTGGTTGGCGGCGGAACGGTTGGGGTGGACGGCCTTGGCGTCGAGAAGCGCGCCCACGACGGTGAGGGGGCGGCGGAGTTCACGGTAGGGACGGCGGTCGACGAGCGCGGTGCCGGAGGTCGGCGTGTCGAGGCCCACGATCATCCGCATGGTCGTCGACTTCCCTGCCCCGTTGGGGCCGAGGAAACCGGTGACGATCCCGGGCTGCACCCGGAACGACAGGTCCTCCACCGCGCGGACCGGACCGTAGTCCTTGGTCAGCCCTTCAACGTGGATCATGCCTCCACACTGCCACACGACTCAGACGGACAGCCTGCGAATTGCCTGAACAAGTTCCGGGAGTGACTTGGCGAACGCGGGCATGAGAGGAAGATCAGAAAGTTCTGAGAGCCGCACCCAGCGCAACTCCACCGACTCCTCGTTGGGGAACGTCCTCAGCGGGCCGCCGGTCGTCGTGCGGGCGATGACGGTGGTGTAGGTCCAGCCGCCCGCCAGCTCCGGCTGCTCCGGGTCCGCGGGGAAGGGGCCGGCCGTGACCTGCTCGTGGAGCACCTCGATGAGGGAGGGCTCGAGGGAGCACTCCTCGACGGACTCCCGCACCGCGGCCTCCACCACGGTCTCGTGGGAGTCCCGCGCCCCACCCGGCAGGGCCCACGTGCCGCCGTTGTTCGTCCACAGGGCCCGGTGCTGCATGAGCACCAGCGGATCCCCCTCCCGGCCCTCCGCCGCCAGGAGCATCAGCCCGGCCGCCCCGAAACGACCCCACACCCTGGCGCCGGGACCTGCCGCCCAGCCGTTTCCGTCTCCGATCATGACCCCGAGAGTAGTCCGCGCACAGGCCCCGGTGCGGGACATGGCGCAGGACACACTCAGCGGGTTATCATGTGTCAATGACCGGCGCGACGGAGTCACCCGAGCCAGCGCAGCGAAACTCGGGGTCTCGAACTGAGCGTGCCCCGGGGGGAGAGCTCTCCGGCCCGACGGGCACCCTGCTGCACTACCGTCGCACCCGCCTGCGCAACAGCACCCCGGGATCCACGCGGGCGTCGAAACGCACGCCCGTCGAGGATGACGGCGCGGACGTCCCCGAGGACACGCGCGACCACTGGCTCGACGAGGTCTCCTCCGACGAGGAGCACCGCCGCCGCGGCGCGATGGTCCGGGTGATGGACACCTTCGCGGTGCCGTACCTGTGGTTCCGCCGCATCTTCGCCTTCCTGGCCACCACACCGGGCAAGCTCGTGAGCATCACCGTGATCCTCTCCGTGGCGATCTTCGCGGCCGGCTGGTCGATGTCGCAGTCCTCCTCGTCCCGGCAGTCGGACCTGGACGTCCTGCTCACCACCACCGAGCCGATGAGTTACGCGGCGCACAACCTCTACACCTCGCTGTCGCTGGCGGACACGATCGCCACGACCGGTTTCGTGCAGGCCGGCGTCGAGTCGGCGGGCACCCGCGCCCGGTACAACGCCGCCATCGACCGGGCCATGGTCTCGGCGACGGAGTCCGCCGCGGGCCTCGACGTGCGGGACCGGGCGACGCTGCAGCTCATCTCCGACATCGAACGGCAGCTACCCATCTACACCGGCCTGGTGGAGACCGCGCGCATCAACAACCGCATGGGCAACCCCGTGGGCGTGGCGTACATGGCGGAGGCCTCCTCCCTCATGCGTGAGGAGATCCTGCCCGCCGCCGCCACCCTCTTCGCCGCCACCTCCAGCGACGTCCGCGAGCAGCAGCACCAGCTCACCCGCCCCCAGTGGGTGCCGTTGTCGGGACTGTTCGCGGCGGTGTTCTTCCTGGTGGTCGCCCAATGGCTGCTGTGGCGGATGACCCGGCGCCGCCTCAACCGGGGCTTCCTCGCGGCGACGGCCCTCATGCTCGTGGCCATCGTGTGGGTGTCGGCGTCGAACTTCACCACCTGGCAGGCCGGCACCCGTGGTTTCGCGGAGGCGTCGATGCCCTGGGACTCGCTCACCGCCTCCCGTATCCAGGCGCAGCAGGCCCGCACCCTGGAGACGCTGTCGCTGGTGCGCCGCCAGTCGGTGGCCGACACCACCACCTCCTTCGAGGCGACGGCCGAGGCCGTCAACATCGCCCTCAACGACTTCGAGCAGGCGGAGGGCCACAACCCGCTGGCGTCCGGCGCCAACCGCGCGCAGATCGTGGAGGCCCGCACCGCCCTGGCCGACTGGCAGGCCGCCCACGACCGTTTCATCGTCGCGATGAACTCGGGCAGCTACCAGGAGGCCGTGCGCCTGGCCACGACGACGACCTTCGTGCCGGGGTCCCCGCCGACGGCCGCCGCCTCCTACGACCGCCTCGACGGCGCCCTCTCCCGCCTCATCGCCGACGCCCGCTCCTCCATGCGGGCCTTCATCAACGACGGCCTCACCGCCACCCAGCTCGTGTCCACCGCGGTGCTGCTGCTCAGTGTCCTGGCGATCCTCGCGGTGTGGATCGGCGTGCGCCCGCGCCTGCAGGAGTACCTGTGATGCGCCGTACCCTCGCCACCCTCGCCCTGTCCCTGTGCGCCGCGCTGTTCCTCAGCGCCTGCTCCCTGCCGACGCTGGAGTTCCAGCGCTCCCCCGACGAGGGCCGTCCCGCCCTGCCGCCGCGTCCCGTCGCGCACGCCTACGGTCCGCCGATGCCCGCGGGCTCGCGGGTGGAGGAGCCCGGCGCGGAGGAGCCCCGGGAGATCAACACGTGGGACGTCGTCGGCTCCCTGCGCCCCTACGAGGGGGAGCACGACCTCGCGTTGACGATCCCGCGGATCGTGGAGCGCGGCCGCATCATCGTCGGCGTCGACCAGTCGCAGAACCTGCTCTCCTTCCGTGACGGCGTGTCCGGTGAGCTGCAGGGTTTCGAGGTCGATCTCGCCCGGGAGATCGCCCGCGACATCTTCGGCGACCCCGAGCGCGTGGACTTCCGTTTCGTCGAGTCCGCCAGCCGCATGGACGCGCTGGAGAGACACGAGGTCGATCTGGTCATCCGTACGATGACCGTCACCCGCGCCCGTCAGCAGGACGTGAGCTTCTCGACGCCCTACCTCACCACCGACTCCCGCCTCCTGGTCATGCGCAACTCCGCCATCCAGAGCGTCGCCCAGCTGCCCGGCCGCACGGTGTGCGTCACCGACGGTTCGACCGCCCTGGAGAAGGCCCGCATGTACGCGCCGCAGTCGCGGATCCTCAAGACCCGGGGCTGGGCCGACTGCCTCGTCGCCCTGCAGCAGCACCAGGCCGACGCGATCCTCTCCGACGACACGATCCTCTCCGGCATCGCCGCGCAGGACCCCTACACGGAGATCGTCGGCGAGTCGCTGGCCTCCGAGTCCTACGCCGTCGCCGTGGCACGCAGCACCACGGGGCTCGACACCGACGGGCTCGTCCGGCAGATCAACGCCACCATCGAACGCGTGCGTGACGACGGCACCTGGTGGCGCCTCTACGACCGCTGGTTCGCCGTCTACCTGGCCACCCCCGGCCCACCCGCCCTGAACTACCGCGCCGAGCCGCCGCCGGTGCCGCCCACGCCGCCTGAGACACCCGGAGAGGAGGAGACCCCGTGAAGGACCGCGACCTCCCGCCGCCGGAACTGCCGGACATGGACGACTCCCCCGGTACGCAGGCCGTCCACTTCGACCCCTTCGCCGACGACGAGGACGACGTCAACGACGCCGGCCTCGACGCCCTCATCGCCGACCTGGGCAACCTCCGCGACCAGCACGAGGCCCCGACGACCGCCACCGCGGCGGGCACCGTGCCGGGGGGACTCACGACGGGACCGGCCACCGCCCCCACCGCGGCGGCGGTCCGGGACGACACCTCCGCCCGCGCCCGGCAGGAGGCGCTGTCGACCTTCCGCGAACGCCGCGGCACGCAGCGCGGTGGCCGCACCGTCGCCGACGGCATGGTCGACCTGCCGTTCATCCTGCCGGCCCAGCCGGAGGAGGCCCTGCAGGACCCGGCCGAGGCCGCGAAGAAGGGCATCCCCGCGCCGCACCTCAACCCCGGCGACATGGTGGCCGGGCAGTACGAGATCCTCGGCGTCATCGCCCACGGCGGCATGGGCTGGATCTACCTGGCCAACGACCATTTCGTGTCCGGGCGCCTCGTGGTGCTCAAGGGCATGCAGTCGGAGAAGCCGGCGGACGAGTTGGGCGCGGCCGTCGCCGAGCGGGAGTTCCTGGCGGACATCACGCACCCCGGGATCGTGAAGATCTTCAACTTCATCGACGACCCCCGCGTCCCCGGCGGCTTCATCGTGATGGAGTACGTGGGTGGGCCGTCGCTACGCAGCCACCGCAACAGCCACGAGAACCACGTCCTGCCCCTCGACCTGGCGATCGCGTACATCATCGAGGTGCTGCCCGCGCTGGACTACCTGCACTCCCGCGGCGTGGTCTACAACGACCTCAAGCCGGACAACATCATCGTCACGGAGGACCAGGTCAAGCTCATCGACCTCGGTGCCGTCTCCGGCATCGGCGCCTACGGCTTCATCTACGGTACCAAGGGCTTCCAGGCGCCCGAGGTCTCCTCCGAGGGGCCGAGCGTGTCCAGCGACATCTACACCATCGGCCGGACCCTCGCGTCGCTGACGATCCACATGCCCAAGGACGAGAACGGCGTCTACCTGCCCGGCCTGCCCAGCCCGTCGACGGAGCCGCTGTTCCGCAAGCACCTGAGCTTCTACCGCCTGCTCACGCGCGCCACCAACCCCGACCCGACTCGTCGCTTCCGCGACATCTCCGAACTGTCGACCCAGCTCTACGGCGTGTTGCGCGAGGTCATCGCGATCCGCACGGGGCAGCAGTTCCCCGCGCAGCACTCGCTGTTCTCCCCGCAGCGTACGACCTTCGGCACGAAGCACCTGGTCTTCCGCACCGACCAGCTCATCGACGGCATCGACCGCACCGTGCGCATCACCTCCCCCGAGGTCGTCTCCGCGTTGCCCGCCCCGCTGATCGACCGCACCGACGTCGGTGCCGGCATGCTCTCCGGTTCCTCCTACACCGAGCCGCAGGAGGCGCTGGAGACGCTGCGCCAGGCGCTGAAGACCCCCGAGTACGAGCAGTCCGCCGAGATCCCCCTCGGCGTCGTCCGCGCGATGCTGGACCTGGGTTTCACCGGTCAGGCACGCACGTGGCTCTCCTCCCTCGAGGGGCGGCTGGGCCACGACTGGCGCTTCCAGTGGTACTCCGGCGTCACCGCCCTGCTTCTCGACGACTACGTGTCCGCACAGAGGCACTTCGCGGAGGTCCTCAACATCCTCCCCGGCGAGGCCGCCCCCAAACTCGCCCTCGCCGCCGTCGACGAGCTCATCCTCCAGCAGCTCGGCCACCACCACAGCGCCCTCCTGCCCGAGAAGGTCGCCCGCGCCGCCTCCCTGCTCAGCGCCAGCCTCGACTCCGTCGACCCCGAGGTCTTCGGCCAGATCAACCCCACCTGGGTCCACATCTCCCAGGACCCGGCACACCTGCGCTTCAACGCCATGGGACTCTACGGCCTGGTGTGGGCCACCAACCCCACCACCGTCTCCTCCGCCTTCGGACTCGCCCGCCAGCTCATGGCCGAGGACCAGATCGAGATGGCCGTCGCCGCCCTCGACCGCGTGCCCCAGGCCTCCCGCCACCACCGCATGGCGCAGCTGACCACCATCCTCCAGCTCATCTCGGGCACCCTCACCGAGTCCCGGATCCGCCGCGCGGCCCGCCGCCTCGAGGAGATCCCCACCAACGAGCCCCGCTTCCTCCAGATCAAGATCGCCGTCATGTCCGCGGGCCTCAACTTCCTCCGGGACGCCGACGTCGAGTCCGCCGCCTCCCCCAACGACCTCTTCGACTACCCCTTCACCCAGCGCGGCCTGCGCTACGGACTGTCCTACACCCTGCGGCAGCAGGCCCGGCAGGCCCCCTTCGCCCGCCACCGCTACGCGCTGGTGGACCTGGCGAACCAGGTGCGGCCGGTGACGTGGTTCTGACCCTCCCCGGTTCTGCCCCTCCCCGTTGACACGTGGGTTTCCCCGCAGATCCCGGTTTCCCCAGGTCGCTCGGTGTTACGGGTGGGATTGACGTGTGAACGGAGAGGAGGACCAGGCCAGCCCGTCGCTGGTCCACAGAGCGGGGTCGAGTGGCACGCCCCGCTCCGCGACGCGCCGGTACATGGCCACGATCCTCGGCACCGCCGAGCCGTCGCTCAAGTTGTGGTTGTTCACCCGGAAGTTCAGCACGCCGAGATTCGATATCCGGTGCTGGCGGATCACGTCGTCCCGGGCGGCGATCTCCACCGGTATCCCGAACTCCCCCGCGAGCTTGCCGCCGCCGTCGTACTCCGTCCCGAAACCGATCTCCGGCCAGCAGAAGTCCAACCGGGCGATGAAGCTGCCCAGGTGATCGCGGAGAATGACCTGCTGATGCGGCGCCGGCAGCCCCGCCTTCCACAGCGCCACCTTCAGGTCCGACTCGCGCGGGCTCCCCGACCACGGTGTCGCCAGCCGGGCGGTGTCGCGCATCGCGTCGACACCGGCCCGCCCGGCGGCCCGGGCCAACGCGGCGTCGATGTCCTCCCGCGTGATCGTCCCCCGGGCCAGCGCATGATCCAGGCACCGCACGCCGGTGGCCACGTCGTGCCAGCGGGCGAGGTCGAGTCCGGTGCCGGCGACCGGGGTGACATGGACCTTCCCGAAGCGGGTCTCCACCACCTCCGCCGCCACCGACTGCCGCAGTGACAGGTGCCGGTGGACCACTCCGCCCCGGGTCCGACCGGCCCCGGTGACGCCGTGGGCGGCGAGTTCGACGGGGTGCGAGTCCTCCCACCCGGGCAGGGGCAGACCATGGATCAGCGCCGCCGACTTCCCGGCCACGATGCAGGTCGGCGCGGCCACCCCCGCCGCGACTATCGACGCCAGCGCCCGCTCCCGTCGGCCCAACCCGTGCCAGTCGGCGCTCCGGATGTGGATGCCCTTGGCGAGCCTGATCCGCGCCGCCACCCCGTAGAACTTCTTGCGCTCCCATGCCGTCAACGCGGACACGTCAATGAGAGGCCCCCCGACCCGTGACATGCCCACACCCTAACCCGCTCCGGCACGGCAGGCAGCGGACCACCCCGTTCACACGTCGGTCCCACCCGTAACACCGCGCGACCTGCGACAATGCCCCGATCCGAGAAAACCCACGTGTCAACAGAGAGGCCGGAAGCACGCGACAGCCCCCGACCAACGAGGGTCGGGGGCTCACACGCGGAAGCGGCTACTTCTTGGCCAGGGCGGTGGCCTTCTGTGCGATGGCCAGCTCCTCGTTGGTCGGGACGACGAAGACCTTGACGGCGGAGTCGTCGGTGGAGATCTCGCGCGGACCGTCGTTCGGCAGGTCGTTGCGCTCCGGGTCGATCTTGATGCCGTACATCTCGAGGTCGGCCATGGCGTCCTCGCGGACGAACTTGGCGTTCTCGCCGACACCGGCGGTGAAGGTGATCGCGTCGACGCGGCCGAGGGCGATCATGTAGGAGCCGATGTAGCGGCGCAGCTGGTGGATGTAGATGTTGTACGCGGACCAGGCGTCGGTGTCGCCGTCCTCGATCATCTGGCGCAGCTCGCGGAAGTCGTTGACGCCGGACATGCCCTTGATGCCGGACTGGCGGTTGAGCAGGGTGTCGATCTCGTCGATGGACAGGCCCGCGGTGCGGTAGAGGTGGAAGATGATGCCCGGGTCGATGTCACCGCAGCGGGTGCCCATGACGAGGCCGGCGAGCGGGGTCATGCCCATGGAGGTGTCGATCGCGTGGCCGCCCTGGACGGCGGAGCAGGAGGCGCCGTTGCCCAGGTGGAGGACGATCTGGTTGACGCTCTTCGGGTCCTTGCCGAGCAGCGCCGGGACCTGCTGGGAGATGAACTCGTGCGAGGTGCCGTGGAACCCGTAGCGGCGGACGCCGTTCTCGCCGGCGACCTTCGCGTTGATGGCGTAGAGGGCGGCGGCCGGGGGCATGTCGGCGAAGAAGCCGGTGTCGAAGACGGCGACGTGCGGGATGTCCGGGAGGATCTCGCGGGCGACGACGATGCCGTCGACGTTGGCCGGGTTGTGCAGCGGGGCCAGCGGGATGATGTCGCGGATCATCTCGACGACCTGGTCGTTGATGAGCTCCGGCTCGGAGAAGACCTTGCCGCCGTGGACGACGCGGTGGCCGACGGCGGAGATGTCGACGTCGTGCGGGCCGACGCCGTGCTCGGTCATGATCTGGAAGGAGCGCTCGAGACCGACGGAGTGGTCGGCGATGGGCTCCTGGACGGAGTACTTCTCACCGCGGATCTTGATGGTGATGGAGCCCTGGGGCTCGCCGATCTGCTCGACGAGGCCGGAGACCAGCGGCTCGTCGTTGGCGTCGTCGGTCGGGTCGAGGACCTGGAACTTGATGGAAGAAGAACCGGAGTTCAGGACGAGTGCGTAGGTCATTTAGTTTCCTCCGGCCTGGATGGCGGTGATTGCGACGGTGTTGACGATGTCCGGGACGGTGGCGCCACGGGAGAGGTCGTTGACGGGCTTGTTCAGGCCCTGCAGGATCGGGCCGACGGCGAGGGCGGAGCCGGTGCGCTGTGCGGTCTTGTAGCCGATGTTGCCGGCCTCGAGGTCGGGGAAGACGAAGACGTTGGCCTGGCCTGCGACCTCGGAGTCGGGCATCTTCTTCTTCGCGACGCCCGGGTCGACGGCGGCGTCGAACTGCAGCGGGCCGTCGACCTTGAGGCTCGGGTCGATGCGCTTGGCGTTGTGGAGGGCCTCGATGGCGCGGTCGACGTCCGGGCCGGAGCCGGAGGCGCCGGTGGAGTAGGACAGGACGGCGACGCGGGGGTCGATGCCGAACTGGGCGGCGGTCTTCGCGGAGACGACGGCGATCTCGCCGAGCTGCTCGGCGGTCGGGTTCGGGTTGACGGCGCAGTCGCCGAAGGCCCAGAGACGGCCGCGCATGACCATCAGGAAGATCGAGGAGACCACGGAGGCGTCCGGGGTGGTCTTGATGATCTGGAAGGACGGCTTGATGGTGTGCGCGGTGGTGTGCGCGGCACCGGAGACCATGCCGTCGGCGAGGCCCTTGTGGACCATCATGGTGCCGAAGTAGGAGATGTCCTTCATCGTCTCGCGGGCCTCGTCGAGGGTGACGCCCTTGGACTTGCGCAGCTCGACGAACTCCTCGGCGAACTCCTCGAGGAGCGGGGAGGCGAGGTGGTCGACGATGTGGGCCTTGCCCAGGTCGACGCCGAGCTCCCCGGCACGGTTCTTGATGTCGGCGGGGTCGCCGAGGATGGTGAGCTCGACGATGTCGCGGTCCAGCAGCTGGCCGGCGGCGAGCAGGATGCGGTCGTCCTCGCCCTCGGGGAGGACGATGTGGGCCTTGGCGTCCTTGGCACGCTGGAGCAGCCAGGACTCGAAGACCGGCGGGGACATGACCGGGGAGACGGAGACCTTGAGGGCCTCCTTGATCTTGACGACGTCGCGCAGGCCGTCCTCGGTGACGGCTGCGGCGATGACGGCGTCCAGGGACTTGGCCTGTCGCTCGGCGAGCTGGACGTGGGAACCGGAGGCGTCGGTGAGCAGGAGGATCGGCAGGCCGAGGGCGGCGGCGATCTCCGCGTCGAAGTGCAGGTTGCCGGTTCCGACGATGAGCACCGGGCCACCGTCGAGGAGGCCTGCCGTGACGATGCTGCCGACCTTGGGCTCGTGGTCGTCGAGACGGCGGACCTGGAGGCCGAGGGAAGCGGCGAGGCCGTCAATGTCAACACCGTCAAAGTTGCGGTTGATGACACTGAGCAGTGCTGAACGCGGGTCAGACATGCATAACCTTTCTGTCGCTGAGCGGGGTGTCCGGGGTAACACATCATCGCCGCTCGTGTGTGATCGGTCGCCATTCTATAACGAATGTCGCCTCCGCCACACAAGTACCAGGAGGAATTTTCAGACTTAACACGACATAGCCGGGCATTCCACAAATTGATACCCGCACCGAACGGGCGGCGGAAGGGGCACGGGCGCGTCGACAAGCATTTATCTCCGCAGCTCACGCCCTAGAAATGACGTAACACCAACCCTGCATGAAGTGTATTTGGATTCATGCCCGTCCGCGCGGCAGGGAGTCCTGGATCACTCCCCCGCAGCCTTTGACACACCTGCAAATGTCCGCGAATCGCCCGGCAGTGACCGCCCTGGGCCACACCCCATGGCCACCCCCGCCCCGGAATAGATCGCGACGCAGGGTGGTCAGTAGTATGGAGCGAAAGTATCTCCCTGTTTCCGAACTTAAGGATGTCACCCCACCATGTCCCGCCCCCTGCGCGTCGCCGTTGTCGGTGCCGGTCCCGCCGGCATCTATGCCTCGGACCTGCTCGTGAAGTCAGGTGAGGACGTGACCGTCGACCTCTTCGAGCGCATGCCCGCCCCCTTCGGTCTCATCCGTTACGGCGTCGCGCCCGACCACCCGCGCATCAAGGGCATCATCAAGTCGCTGCACGCGGTGCTCGACAAGCCGGAGATCCGCCTGCTCGGCAACATCGAGATCGGCAAGGACCTCACCGTCGACGAGATGCGCGACTACTACGACGCGATCGTCTTCTCCACCGGCGCCACCGGCGACCGCGAACTGCGCATCCCGGGCTCCGACCTGGACGGCTCCTTCGGTGCCGGCGAGTTCGTCGGCTTCTACGACGGCAACCCGGACTTCGCCCGCGACTGGGACCTGAGCGCCGAGAAGGTCGGCGTCATTGGCGTGGGCAACGTCGCCCTCGACGTCGCCCGCATCCTGGCCAAGACCGCCGACGAGCTCAAGGTCACCGAGATCCCGGACAACGTCTACGAGAACCTCGCCCGCTCCGCGGTGAAGGAGGTCCACGTCTTCGGCCGTCGCGGCCCGGCGCAGGCCAAGTTCACCCCGCTGGAGCTCAAGGAGCTCGACCACTCCGAGAACATCGAGGTCATCGTCGACCCCGAGGACATCGACTACGACGAGGCCTCCGAGAACGCCCGCCGCGAGTCCAAGTCCGTCGACCTCGTCTGCCAGACCCTCGAGGGCTACGCCATCCGCGAGCCGAAGGGCGCACGCAACAAGCTCTTCCTCCACTTCTTCGAGTCCCCGGCGGAGATCATCGGCGAGGACGGCAAGGTCGTGGGCCTGAAGACCGAGCGCACCGAGCTCGACGGCACCGGCAACGTCCGCGGCACCGGCGAGTTCACCACGTGGGACGTCCAGGCGGTCTACCGCGCCGTCGGCTACCGCTCGGAGGCCGTCGAGGGCGTGCCCTTCGACGACGAGAGCGCCGTCATCCCCAACGACGACGGCCGCGTCATCGACCCCGCCACCGAGGCCCCGGTCAAGGGCCTGTACGCCACCGGCTGGATCAAGCGCGGCCCGGTGGGCCTCATCGGCAACACCAAGTCCGACGCGAAGGACACCACCACCATGCTGCTGGAGGACTTCGCCGCCGGGCTTCTCGACGCCCCCGCCCACCCCGCCCCGGAGGCCATCCTCGAGCTGCTCCACGAGCGGGAGATCGCCGTGACCACCTGGGACGGCTGGTACAACCTCGACGCCGCCGAGCGCGCCCTGGGCGAGGCCGACGGCCGTGAGCGCAAGAAGATCGTCGAGTGGGACCAGATGATCATCTCCTCCCACCCGGAGTACGAGATCTAGGGTGCGGATCACCGCGGGTCCCCTCCGGGACCTCACCCCGCTGCAGGTGCACCAGCTGTACAAGCTGCGCGTCGACGTGTTCGTCCACGAGCAGCAGTGCCCCTACGCGGAGATCGACGACACCGACGCCCGTGACACCACGGTGCACATCTGCGCGTGGTCGCCGGAGGGGGAGCTGCTGGGCACCGCGCGCATGTTCCCCGTCGGGGAGGAGCGCCAGTTCGGCCGCTTCTGCCTCGCCCCCGCCGCCCGCGGCACGGGGCTGGCGCGGACCATCATGGAGCGGGCCCTCGAGCTCGGGGCCGACCGGCCCCTGGTGCTCGACGCGCAGGCCCCGCTCGTCGACTACTACGCGGGGTACGGTTTCCGCCCCGCGGGTGAGCTCTTCGACGACGAGGGCCTCCCCCACCAGCCCATGCGACGGGAAAAGGGCTGACGGCCGGGATACTGTGAGGGCATGAGTGAAAGCCCCCGCGTCTACGCCGTCGTCTCCCGTTTCTTCGACCTCTCCGCCCACGAGATCCATGCGCTGCTGAAGCTGCGCGCGGACGTCTTCGTCACGGAGCAGGGCTGGGCCCACACCGACATCGAGGACGTCGACATCGACGGCTCCTCCCGTCACCTGCTGCTCCATGACCTCACGCAGCGCCCGATGCCGCTGCTCGGTGCGGCGCGGGTGATCGACGCGGAGGTGGACGGGCGCGGCGTCGCGAAGCTGGGACGGATCTGCCTCGCCCCCGCCAGCCGTGGCCGGGGCGTGTCGACGGCGCTCCTCGAGGCGGCCGTCGCCATGGCGCGGGAGACGTTCCCCGGGCGCGACATCGTGCTCGACGCGCAGGAGCCGCTGGTGGAGTTCTACTCCGGTCACGGCTTCGAGCCCTACGGCGAGCCCTTCACCCTCGGACCGGTCGAGCGTCAGCCGATGGTGCTGGCCATCTGAGCGACCCGTTCGCGGGCCGCGTCAACGGTCTCCGCGGTGGCGAGCGCCACGCCCGCGGTGCCGTCGTAGAGCCGGACGTCCGATTCCGGCACGGCCAGCGCCGCCGCCAGGTCCGCGGTCCCGGGCGTGCCCGTGAGGGGGGCGCAGGCGCCGGGTGAGATGAGCGTCGTGTCGATGGGCAGGCCCAGGATGGCGCGGGCGTGCAGGTCCCACTGGGAGAAGCGCTGCGTGCACAGGGTGACGGCGCCGATCCTGTGGGGGCGCGGGGTGACGGCGGAGAAGTAGACGTCCTCCCCCGCGACGAACATCTCGACCGTGAACAGGCCGCGCCCGCCGAGGGCGTTGGTGATGCGGGCGGTCATGGAACGGGCGTTCTCGAGAGCCCGCGGGTTGACCTCCATCGGCTGCCACGCGGCGACGAGCGCCCCCTCCCGGTGGGTGTGGCCGAGGGGTTCACAGAACCAGGTGGCCAGCCGGCCGGTGGCGGGGTCGACCGAGCGGACGGCGAGCATGGTGAGCTCGTGGTCGAAGTCGACGAAGCGTTCCACCATGACGCGGTCGCCCTGCCAGGCGCCCGCGAGGTCGGCCTCGGTGCGCACTACGGCGTGGCCGGAGCCGAAGGTCGCCGGCTTCACGATGCACGGCAGCCCCAGCTCCTCGACCGCCGCGGTGAACTCCTCGCGGGTGTCGGCGAAGCGGTAGGCCGTGGTCGGCAGGCCGAGCTCCTCGTTGGCGGTCCTCCGCAGGCGGTCGCGCGTCACGGTGAGCGCGCAGCCGCGGGCCGAGGGGGCGACGGTCACGCCGGAGGCCTCGAGGGCCTCCAGCGCGTCGACGTCGATGTCCTCCGTGAGGGGCACGACGATGTCGGCGCCGTGCTTCCCGACGAGCCCCCGCACCTCCGCAGCCCCCGCGGGGGCGGTGCGGACGGTGACGCCGAGGCGTCGGAAAGCGGCGGTGAGCTCCTCGGACTCCCCGAGCAGGAGGACAGTGGTCACTTACTTGTCCGCGAGGACGTCGTGACGCACGATCGTCTGATCGCGGCCCGGGCCGACGCCGATGTAGGAGATGCGGCAGCCGGAGAGCTCCTCGAGGCGGAGGACGTAGTCCCGGGCCTTCTGCGGCAGCTCCTCGAAGGTGGTGCAGCCGGTGATGTCCTCGTCCCAGGCGGGCATGGTCTCGAAGATCGGCTGCGCGTGGTGGAAGTCGGTCTGGGTGGTCGGCATCTCGTCGTGGCGCACGCCGTCGACGTCGTAGGCGACGCAGATCGGGATCTCGCCGATGCCGGTGAGGACGTCCAGCTTGGTGAGGAAGTAGTCGGTGAAGCCGTTGACGCGGGAGGCGTAGCGGGCGATCACGGAGTCGTACCAGCCGCAGCGGCGCTTGCGGCCGGTGTTGACGCCGACCTCACCGCCGACGGTCTGCAGGTACTCGCCCCACTTGTCGAAGAGCTCGGTCGGGAACGGGCCGGCGCCGACGCGGGTGGTGTACGCCTTGATGATGCCCAGCGTGGTGGTGATGCGGGTCGGGCCGATGCCGGAACCGACGCAGGCGCCGCCGGCGGTCGGGTTGGAGGACGTGACGAACGGGTAGGTGCCGTGGTCGACGTCGAGCATGGTGGCCTGGCCGCCCTCCATGAGGACGCGCTTGCCCTGGTCGAGGGCCTCGTTGAGCATGCGGTCGGAGTCGACGACCATCGGGCGCAGACGGTCGGCGTAGCTGAGGAAGTACTCGACGATGGTCTCCGGGTCGATGGCCTTGCGGTTGTACATCTTGACCAGGATCTGGTTCTTGACGTCCAGCGCGGAGGTCACCTTCTGACGCAGGATCGACTCGTCGAAGATGTCCTGCACGCGGATGCCGATGCGGTTGACCTTGTCGGCGTAGGCCGGGCCGATGCCGCGGCCGGTGGTGCCGATGGCGCGCTTGCCCAGGAAACGCTCCTGCACGCGGTCGAGGACCTGGTGGTACGGGGCGACGAGGTGGGCGTTCGCGGAGATGCGCAGGCGCTCCGGGTTGGCGCCGCGGGCGGCGAGACCGTCGATCTCCTCGAAGAGGGCCTCGAGGTTGATCACCACACCGTTGCCGAGGATCGGGACAGCGTTCTCCGAGAGGACTCCCGCCGGGAGGAGCTTCAGCTCGTACTTCTCGCCACCGACGACGACGGTGTGGCCGGCGTTGTTGCCGCCGTTGGGCTTGACCACGTAGTCAACTTCGCCGCCCAGGATGTCGGTGGCCTTACCCTTGCCTTCATCGCCCCACTGGGCACCGACGATCACGATTGCAGCCATTATTGGGTCACTTCCGCTCAAGTTTCGGGAACGCGTGGCCGGGTGCAGCCACAGACGGCTTATCATTCTACTACCTCGCGGACTCCTTGTAGTATCAAACCTCATGCGAATGGTGATCCTGCGCTGTGGCGACGTCGAAGTTCCGGCCGGTCTGCCCGGCACCGTGGTGTCCCTCCCGGCGATTCCGGGGCGACGCGATCTCTCGCTTCTCGACGCCGCCGCGGCCGAACTCCTCCCCGAGGATCCGACGCCCTCGCTGGACGACATCGCCCGGCAGCCCGACGTCGAGCACCTCACGACCCCGGCCCTCGCCCCGCAGGCCCCGTACCTGCCGGAGCCGCTGCGCGTGGTGGTCGTGGGCACGGACGCGGCCCTGTCGGCTGTGCTCACCCGCATGATGCGCGGCGACTACCTGTGGGCGGAGGTCGCGTTCGTGCCGGTCGGCGAGTCCGTCGCCGCCCGGAACTGGGGGCTGGACGAGCCCTGGTCCACCGCCCTGGGCGGCACGGTGCGTCCGGTGCCGCTCATCCGCACTGACCTGGGCATTGCCGTCGCCGGCTCGGCCACGATCACCAACTGGGAGCCCGGGGAGATCACCGCGGAGATCATCGTCAACGACCATGTGCTGCTCCGCCACGAGGGACGTGAGGACGTGCTCTTCGACGGCGTCTTCGGCGCCCGCCTCGTCCCCATGCTCGACGCCCCCGGCATCGCCGCGGTGCAGATGCGCGAGCCGGAGAACCTGGAACTGACCTTCCGCCAGCGCCTGGCGCACCGCTTCAGCGGGTCGACCCCGCTGGACCCCTCGTCTCTGGCCACGGGGCGTGCGGTGCAGGCCGGGGGCCCGGCCCTGGCGGTGACCGTGGACGGTGTGCGTCACCGGCGCCCGCTGGAGCGCTCCACTTTCTACCGTCACCTGAGGGACCTTCAAATCGTGCGCCCCTAATGTGATTAGAATCACAAAAGAAGTTCGGGCGGTGATGGCGGAAAGATGTGGTCGCCGTCACAATCGGGTGTGCGCGGGCGTCCGGAATCCGCAGCGACCTGACCAGCGGAATCCATCAATGTCCAGATATGTGCCCAGTCCAGCGGCCGGATTGTAGCCTCCCGTCCTGCGAATGCAACACCCCTCCGCAGAACCGGGTTTTTCGTGGCAGAGCCCCGCAACCGTTCCTACGCTCGGGATCACAACCACCCCGAAAGGAACAGCGCCATGAACCGCAACATCGCAGACCTCGTCAACGCCACCGCCTACGACCGCGACGGCGAGAAACTCGGCTCCGTCAAGGAGGTCTACATCAACGACTCCACCGGTCAGCCCGACTTCGTCGAGGTCGGCCACGGCCTCTTCGGCATGAGCTCCAGCATCGTCCCCCTCCGCGGCCACCGCCTCGACGGGGAGAACCTCCAGCTCGCGTTCTCCAAGGAGCACATCAAGGACGCACCCGACATCGACGACGACGCCCACCTCTCCGAGGAGGACCACGCCACCATCTACCGCCACTTCGGCCTGGACGGCACCCCGGACTCCGAGGTCTACGAGCGCCACGTCTTCGAGGACGACTACGCCGGCGACCGCTTCGACCACGACCGCGACCTGGAGCGCGACATCCGTGACGCCGAGCGCCATGACCTCCACGACGCGGAACTGCGCGGGACCGACCGGGACGTCCCCGTGACTCCCCCGGCGCCGGGCACCGACGTCCACGGTTTCGGCGACTACAACCGCGAGACCAACGCCCCGGCCGACCGCCTACGCGCGGAGTCCGACCGCGAGCTGGGCCTCGACCGCACCCCCGAGGACCGCGCCGCCCGCGGCACCAGCGCCCACGGCATGAGCGACGAGCCGCGCGAGCAGTACCGCGACTACGAGACCGCCGAGCGCGACTACGCCAAGGAGGCCCGCGCCCACCAGAACGACGACGCCGACCGTGGTCGCGCGGAGGCCGAGCGCGACGCCCGGGAGCAGCGCGGCGTCCGCCTGCGCCGCTACCGCGTGCAGCCGGTCGACGACCGGGTCGACCCGTCGATGCGCGAGCAGCACGACCCGCGTGACCTCGGCAACGTCGACGCCGACGGCCGCCCGCTCGACGAAGGCGACGAGCACATCCCCCGCTCCCGCTTCTGAGCCGGCCCACCCGAAGCCCCCTGTGATGATTCCCACACAGGGGGCTTTTCGACGCCCCCGACTCCCCCATCCACCACAGCGTGCGGCCGCCTTTTCCGCCCCACCCCGCCCACCTGCAGCATCCATGTCTGTCGACACATATTCCCAGTTGAGAGGCGGGATTCTAGTCCACTTTCCCCGGAATGCAATACCCGGAACCCGGACAGCAAAAGGTAGTGGCGCGGATCACAACAACCCACTAAACTCGGTTTTATCCGTAGATATTCTACGGTGCCAGATTCGAGAGGAACGACATCATGAACCGCCGTATCGCAGACCTCGCCGCCGCCACCGCCTACGACCGTGAGGGCGAGAAGCTCGGCTCCGTCACCGAGGTCTACATCAACGACACCACCGGGCAGCCCGACTTCGTCGAGGTCGCCCACGGACTCTTCGGCATGGACTCCAGCATCGTCCCCCTTCGCGGCCACCGCCTCGACGGGGAGGACCTCCACCTCGCCTTCACCCGGGACCGCATCAAGGACGCCCCCGACATCGACGACGAGGCACACCTCAGCGATGAGGAGCAGGAGCGCTTCATCTGCCACTTCGGACTCGCCGGCACCACCGGCTCCGAGGTCTACGAGGCCTTCGACTTCCCCAGCACCCTCGCCCCCGGCGTCGCGGTCCACGGCTTCGGCGACTACAACCCCGTCGCGGACGCCTCCGCTGACCGGATGCGCGCCGACTCCGACCACAAGCTCGGACTCGACCTCACTCCCGAGGACCGGGCCGCCCGCGGCACCAGCGCCCACGGCATGAGCGACGAGCCGCGCGAGCAGTACCGCGACTACGAGACGGCCGAGCGTAGGTACGCCAAGGAGGCCCGCTCCCACCAGAACGACGACGCCGACCGTGGTCGCGCGGAGGCCGCCCGTGACAAGGAGCGGCGGGGAGCCCGTCTGCTCCGCTTCCGCAACCGGGGCGCCGAGGCCAGCTGACCGTTCACTGATCCCCGATGCCCGGCCACATCTCCGGCGGGTAGCCGGGGGTCTGTGACGTCGGGGCCAGCGCGGAGGTGGCGGACTCCCGCGACCAGCCGCACACCTCGAGCAAGTCGACCGTGATCGACCGGGCCTGGGCGAGGATGACGTACTCGGAGAGCACCGCCCCCTCACTGGCGGCGTCCATGCCGGTGCGGGAACCGATCACCTGCAGGCGGCGCACCAGGTCCGGGATGTCCTGCGCCTCGTTGGAGGGGGTGCGCACGTCGAAGACGTCCGCCAGCGACGCCGCGATGTCGGCCAGCTCGTCGACGATGTTGAGCAGACGGGTGGACACCACGTCGCGGTCCCGGCACAGCACCTGCGCCCGGCGGGCCAGCACCCGGCTGTTGCGGATCATCGACTCGACGGCCGGCAGGATGCGCTCCAGCGACCGGACCCGCCGTCGGGAGCTCCACAGCAGCGGGGAGAGCAACGTCATCTCCCGGCCGACCTCCGCGGCGGAGAGCATGTTGTTGATGTCGTTCTGGGTGTTGTGGATGGCCTCCACCGCCTGGTCCAGGGTCTCGGTGTCACGGGTGTCGAGGGCGAGGGCGACGTCGTCAAGCACGGAGGAACCGATGCCCAGCAGCTTCGAGACCTCCTCCCGCCCCGAGTTCACGGGGGAGGACGGCAGCAGCGCGATGGTGAGCAGACCGATCGCCGCGCCCACGAAGGCGTCGAGCATGCGGTCGGGGCCGCCGCCCTCCGTGCCGGGCGGCAGGATCGTGGCGATGAGGATCGAGCCGATCGCCGCCTGGTTGCTCACCAGCGGCGACTTCGACAGGAACGACGCCACCAGCAGGGAGATTCCCACGATGAGCGGGATCTTCCACAGGCCGTCGGGCGTGTAGTGGACGAGCAGATCGCCGAGACCGACGCCGACGACGACGCCGAAGGACAGCTCCAGGGCCCGCCGGATGCGGTCGCCGCCGGTGAGCCCCAGGATGATGATCACCGTGATCGGCGCGAAGAACGGGGCCGGATGCCCGATGAGGGTCTGCGCCACCCAGAACGCCAGGCCGGCGGCGACGGCGACCTGCACGATCCGGAAGAAACGCTTCCGCACGCGCAGCGCCCGCGACTCCAGCGAACCCTCGATCCGGCGGAGACGTTCCAGGGTGCCGATCCTCAGTTTGGCCATGTCTCGATCCTAAACGCAGAAAACCCCGCACAGGGCGGGGCTTTCCTCAGGTGGGGAAGACTACTTGACGGTCTTGCCCACGGAGTGCAGGTCCTGGCACGCCTCGATGACGCGCTCGGCCATGGACTGCTCGGCCTTCTTCAGGTAGGAACGCGGGTCGTAGGCCTTCTTGTTGCCCACCTCGCCGTCGACCTTCAGGACGCCGTCGTAGTTCTGGAACATGTGCGTGACGATCGGACGGGTGAACGCGTACTGGGTGTCAGTGTCGACGTTCATCTTGATGGTGCCGTAACGCAGTGCCTCCTCGATCTTCTCCTTCTCGGAGCCGGAGCCACCGTGGAAGACGAAGTCGAACGGCAGGGCGTCGTCGCCCAGACCCAGCTTGCGGCGGGCCACCTTCTGGCCCTCGAGCAGGACCTCCGGACGCAGCTTCACGTTGCCCGGCTTGTACACGCCGTGGACGTTGCCGAAGGTCGCGGCCAGCAGGTAGCGGCCGTTCTCACCGGTGCCGATGGCGTCGATGGTCTTCTCGAAGTCCTCCTCGGTGGTGTAGAGGTTGGCGCCGGCCTTGGCCTCGACGCCGTCCTCCTCGCCGCCGACGACACCGATCTCGATCTCGAGGATGATGTTCGCCTTGCGGGACTTCTCCAGCAGCTCCTGGGCGATCTCGAGGTTCTCGTCGATCGGCACAGCGGAACCGTCCCACATGTGGGACTGGAACAGCGGCAGCTCACCGGCGTCGACGCGCTCCTGGGAGATGGCGAGCAGGGGGCGCACGAACTCGTCGAGCACCTCCTTCTGGCAGTGGTCGGTGTGCAGTGCGACGTTGACGCCGTAGTGCTTGGCGGCCTCGTGGGCGAAGGAGGCCAGGGCGACGGCGCCGGCGACCTTGTTCTTCACGGCCAGACCGGAGCCGAACTCGGCGCCGCCGGTGGAGAACTGGATGATGCCGTCGGACTCGGCCTCGGCGAAGCCCTTCAGGGCAGCGTTGATGGTCTCCGAGGAGGTGCAGTTGATGGCCGGGAAGGCGTAGCCGCCCTCCTTGGCCTTGTCGAGCATCTCGTTGTAGATCTCAGGAGTCGCGATAGGCATAGGGTGATCCTCCAGGTAGTTCGATCGCTAGGGGTCCGAATCGGGGTCCGCATACCAGTATGCCTGCGTTTGCGCCTGAGTGCTCGCCCCGCCAGAGGAAATCACAGGCTCCCCTCCCCCCGATTCGGGCGGAATCAGGGCTTGCGGGTGTCCGAATCCGCGACGACGCGGGCAGCGGCCTCGAGGAGCATCCATCCGGAGAGCTGGACGGAGAG